>Ga0134126_10002189_pt1 | contig 24736 bp, 19 predicted proteins | sample KB31752_FD_96881 | JGI IMG/M metagenome (GOLD analysis project Ga0134126, IMG submission 96881) | Terrestrial soil microbial communities with excess Nitrogen fertilizer from Kellogg Biological Station, Michigan, USA - KB3-175-2 | ecosystem: Environmental > Terrestrial > Soil > Unclassified ... | reverse complement strand
GGATCTCGCCGGCCAGGCGAAGCAGATCCTCGCGACGATGCGCAAGCGCGGCGCCGCCGTCCCGATTCCCGAGGACGTGGTGTGCGGCAAGGAATTCAAGGCCGACACGCCGGCGAGCGTGAAATCGGCGAGGGACGTGGCGCCCGACGACATGATCCTCGACATCGGGCCCGCGACCGCGAAGCATTACGCCGGCATCCTCGCGCGCGCCGGCACCATCGTCTGGAACGGGCCGGTCGGCGTGTTCGAGTTCGACGCGTTCGGCAAGGGCACCGAGGCGCTCGCGCGGGCGATCGCCGCTTCCAGCGCATTCTCGATCGCGGGCGGCGGCGACACCCTCGCCGCGATCGCGAAGTACGGCGTCACCGACCGCATCGGCTACATCTCCACCGGCGGCGGCGCATTCCTCGAGTTCCTCGAGGGCAAGACCCTGCCCGCCGTCGAGGCGCTCGAAAGGCGCGCCGCGAGCGGCGCCACGGCACGATGAGCCAGCGCAGCACCAAGATCGTCGCGACCCTCGGCCCGTCGTCGAGCGAGGCGACGGTGCTCGAGAAGATGTTCGCCGCGGGCGTGGACGTCGTGCGCCTCAACTTCTCGCACGGCACCGCGCAGGACCACATGAAGCGCGCCGAGCTCGTGCGCGACACCTGCCGCAAGGTCGGGCGTACCGTCGGCATCATGGCGGACCTGCAGGGACCGAAGATCCGCGTCGGCAAGTTCCGCGAAGGGCGCGTCACGCTCAAGCCCGGCGACCCGTTCGTGCTCGACGCCGCCATGGAGCTCGGCGACGGCTCCGGGGTGGGGCTCGACTACAAGGAGCTGCCGCGCGACGTGCGCGCGGGCGACGTGCTGCTGCTCGACGACGGCAAGATCGTGCTCGACGTGACTGGCGTGGAGGGCTCGCGTATCCATACCGTGACCCGGCACGGCGGCACGCTCTCGAACAACAAGGGCATCAACCGCCAGGGCGGCGGCCTCACCGCGCCGGCGCTCACGCCGAAGGACATCGACGACATCCGCACCGCCGCGCAGATGAAGGTGGACTTCGTCGCGGTGTCGTTCCCGAAGAGCGGCGCGGACATGTACATGGCGCGCGAGCTGCTGCGCGCGGCGGGCGGGCACGCGATGCTGATCGCGAAGATCGAGCGCGCGGAGGCGATCCCGGCGCTCGAGGACATCATGCACGCGTGCGACGGCATCATGGTGGCGCGCGGCGACCTCGCGGTCGAGGTGGGCGACGCGGCGGTGCCGGCGCTGCAGAAGCGCATGATCCGGCAGGCGCGCGAGCTGAACAAGCTCACCATCACCGCGACGCAGATGATGGAGTCGATGATCTCGAGCCCGGTGCCCACGCGCGCCGAGGTCTCCGACGTCGCGAACGCGGTCCTCGACGGCACCGACGCCGTGATGCTTTCGGCCGAATCGGCCTCGGGCCAATACCCGGTGGAGACGATCGCGGCGATGAACCGCATCTGCATCGAGGCCGAGAAATCGCAGCTGGTGACGCTCGAGTCGGAATTCCTGAACCGCGTCTTCACCCGCGTCGACCAGTCGATCGCCATGGCGGCGCTCTTCACCGCGTACCACCTCAAGGTGAAGGCGATCGCCTCGCTCACCGAGTCGGGCTCGACCGCGCTCTGGATGTCGCGCCTGAACTGCGGCGTGCCGATCTACGCCCTCACCGCGCAGACCGATACCCGCTATCGCTGCACGCTCTTCCGCGACTGCTACCCGCTGATGGTGAAGTACGTCGGCCACGACCGCGACGAGCTCCTCGCCGAGGCGGAGACGGTGCTGGTCGCGAACGGAGTGGTCGTGCCCGGCGACCTCATCGTGCTCACCATCGGCGAGCCGATCGGCAAATCCGGCGGAACCAACACAATGAAGATCGTAAAAGTCGGGGAGCACCGGGGTTCGGCCTGACCCCACGCACATCCAAGGAGAGCATCGATGGACACCAAGCTGATGACCGAAACCGCCCGCGCCATGGTGGCGCCGGGCAAGGGCCTGCTCGCCGCCGACGAAAGCGCGGGCACCTGCAAGAAGCGCTTCGACTCCGTGAACGTCGAGAGCACCGAGGAGAACCGCCGCGCCTACCGCGACATGCTCTTCACGACGCCGGGGCTTTCCGAATACGTGAGCGGCGTGATCCTCTTCGACGAGACGATCCGGCAGAAGACGAAGGATGGCGTGGGCTTCGCCGAGTACCTCAGGAAGAACGGCATCCTCCCGGGCATCAAGGTGGACGCCGGCGCGCACGACATGGCGCTCCACCCCGGCGAGAAGGTGACCGAGGGCCTCGACGGGCTCGCGAAGCGCATGCAGGAATACTTCTCGATGGGCGCGCGCTTCGCGAAATGGCGCGCGGTGATCACGATCGGCGAGGCCATCCCGTCGATGGCGTGCATCCGGGCCAACGCGCACGCGCTCACGCGCTACGCCGCGATCTGCCAGGAGGCTTCGATCGTGCCGATCGTGGAGCCCGAGGTGCTGCTCGACGGCGATCACACGGCCGAGCGCAGCGAGTCCGTGCACGAGGACACGCTCGCGACCCTCTTCCACGAGCTCGAGCGCTACGGCGTGTCGCTCGAGCACGTGATCCTCAAGGCGAGCATGGTGGTCTCGGGCAAGGAGAACGCGCGCCAGGCGCCGGTGCCGGAGGTCGCGGAGCGGACGCTGCGCGTCCTCAAGCGCACCGTTCCCGCGGCGCTTCCCGGCGTCGTCTTCCTCTCGGGCGGCCAGGCGGACGAGAACGCCACCGCGCACCTCGACGCGATGAACCGTGTCGGCGGCGCGCCCTGGCCGCTCACGTTCAGCTACAGCCGCGCCCTGCAGGCGGTGGCGTTGAACGCCTGGCGCGGCAACGCGGCGAACGTGGCCGCGGCGCAGAAGGCGTTCCACCATCGCGCGAAGATGAACAGCCTCGCCGCGAAGGGCCAGTGGTCGAAGAGCCTGGAGAAGGAAGCGGTGGCGGCGTGAAACCGCTGTACGAGACGTCGATCGCGAGCCTTCCCCGCCTCGGGCGCGGGAAGGTGCGCGACATCTACGCGGTGGACGAGGACAAGCTCCTCATCGTCACCACCGATCGCCTGTCCGCCTACGATGTGATCCTCCCCACCCCGGTGCCGGAGAAGGGACGCGTGCTCACGGCGCTCTCGAACTTCTGGTTCGCGAAGCTCGCCTCGATCGTCCCGAACCACCTCACCGGCATCGATCCGGAGAGCGTCGTCGCACCCGGCGAGCGCGAGCAGGTGCGCGCACGCGGCACCGTGGTGAAGCGCATGCAGCCGCTGCCGATCGAAGCGGTGGTGCGCGGCTACCTGGAAGGTTCGGGGTGGGCCGAGTACAGCACGAGCGGGAGCGTGTGCGGCATCCGCTTGCCGCCGGGCCTGCAACGCGCGTCGCGCCTGCCCGAGCCGATCTTCACGCCCGCGACCAAGGCGGAAGCGGGCCACCACGACGAGAACATCTCCTTCGATCGCATGGCGCAGGTCGTGGGCGCGCAGCGCGCCGCGGAGGTACGCGAGACCGCGATCCGCCTCTACCAGGCGGCCGCCGCCTACGCGCTCGAGCGCGGCATCATCATCGCCGACACCAAGTTCGAGTTCGGCCTCGACCGCGAGGAGCGCCTGCACCTCATCGACGAGGCGCTCACGCCGGACTCCTCGCGCTTCTGGCCGCTCGACACCTGGCGCGTGGGCGCGAGCCCGGAGAGCTTCGACAAGCAGTACGTGCGCAACTGGCTCGATTCGATCGGCTTCGCGAGGCGGCCGCCCGCGCCCGAAATGCCGCCGGAGGTCGCGCGCAAGACCTCCGACAAGTACCAGGAAGCGCTACGCCGCCTGATGGGCTGACCGGAGCGCGCGCCGGAACCGCGCCGGCGCCGCAGTTGTCTGCAAGGGATAGGCCGCAACCCGCACGGCCGAGGATTCGCCCTTGGACCGGAGTCCCCTCGATCCCGGCGAAACCGGCTCGCCGCTGCGCATCGCCGTCGTCTCGCCGCTGCACGAAAGCGTTCCCCCGCGTCTTTATGGCGGGACCGAGCGCGTCGTCTCCTACCTCACGGAAGAGCTGGTGCGCCTCGGCCACGATGTCACGCTCTTCGCGACCGGCGACTCCCGGACCCATGCGAAGCTGCAGGCGATGGCCCCGCGCGGGCTGCGCCTCGATCCGGACTGCCGCGACCCGCTCGCCCACCACGTGGCGATGGTGCACGACGTCGTGGAGCTCGCCGACGAGTTCGACGTGGTGCATTTCCACATCGACTACGTGCATTTCCCCTCCGCGCGCCACGCGAACCTGCCGAGCCTCACGACGCTCCACGGGCGCCTCGACATCCCCGACCTCGTCCCGGTGTTCCGCCGCTATCCCGACATGCGGCTCGTGTCGATCTCCGACGCGCAGCGCAAGCCCCTGCCGTGGGCCTCGTGGATCGGCACGGTCCATCACGGCCTTCCGCGGCAACTGCTCGCGCCCGGAGCCGGCGGCGGCGGCTACCTCGCGTTCCTCGGGCGCGTGTCGCCGGAGAAGCGCCTCGACCGCGCGATCCGCATCGCGCAGCGCGTCGGCCTGCCGCTGCGCATCGCGGCGAAGATCGAGAAGATCGACCTCGCGTATTACGAGTCGGTGGTGAAGCCGATGCTGGCGCTGCCCGGCGTGGAGTTCGTGGGCGAGATCGGCGAGCGCGACAAGGCGGCCTTCCTCGGCAACGCCGCGGCGCTCCTCTTCCCCATCGACTGGCCGGAGCCTTTCGGCCTGGTGATGATCGAGTCGCTCGCGTGCGCGACGCCGGTGCTCGCCTTCGACCGCGGCTCGGTGCGGGAGGTGATCGAGCCCGGCACCGGCGGCTGGATCGTCGCGAGCGAGGACGAGGCGGTCGCCGCGCTCGCGCGCCTCGGCGACATCGACCGCGCGGCATGCCGGCGCAGCTTCGAGGAGCGCTTCACCTCGGAGCGGATGGCGCGCGACTACCTGCGCCTCTACGCCCGGGTGGCGCACCTGCCGCGGCGCTCCCCATCGGTGCGCCGCGCCGCCGCATGAAGGACATCACGCCGCTCGAGGAAGCGATCCGCGTCGGCGATCGCTGGTACGTGCTCGCCACCTCCTCGCGCGAGGGCGACCCGATCCGGGTCCTCAAGTACGGCGAGAGCTTCGCGCTCTTCGACCGCTTCGGCGACATGCCGCGCGCGGGCAGCGGCGAGCACGGCCTCTACCACGAGGGCACGCGCTTCCTCTCGCGCTACGAGCTGCGCCTGAACGGCAAGCGCCCGATCCTGCTGCACTCGAGCGTGCGCCGCGACAACAGCGTCCTCTCGGTCGACGGCACCAACCCGGACCTGCACGAGGACGGACGGCTCGCGACGGTGAAGGGCACGCTGCACCTCGCGCGCTCGTGGGTGTTGTGGAAGGCGGGGTGCCACGAGCGCCTGCGCATCGAGAACTTCGGGCAGGCGCCGGTGCGGCTCGCGCTCACGCTCGAATTCGGCGCCGACTACGTGGACATCTTCGAGGTGCGCGGCTACGAGCGCGCGCGGCGCGGCGAGGCGCTCGCCGTCGACGTGGGCGAGGCGCGCGCGATCCTCGGCTATCGAGGCCTCGACGGCATCGTGCGGCGTACGGCGATCGAGTTCTCCAGCCCTCCGTCGTCGATCGCGGCGGACCGCGCGCAGTTCGCGATCGAGCTCGCGCCCGGCGCGCGCTTCGAGCTCGAGGCGCGCATCGATTGCGATCCCCGCGGCGTCTCGGCGCGCATCGGCTACGACGAGGCCGCGAAGCGCGTCGAGGAGGCGATGAGCGAGGCGGCGAACGACGCCCACGCCGAATCGCCCAGCGCGCCGTTCAACCACTGGATCGAGCGCTCCTCCGCGGACCTCACCATGCTCACCGCGGGCAACCCCGAGGGCCGCTATCCCTACGCCGGCGTGCCGTGGTACAGCGTTCCGTTCGGGCGCGACGGGATCCTCACCGCGCTGCAATACCTGTGGCCGCAGCCGGCGATGGCGCGCGCGGTGCTGCGCTTCCTCGCCGCGACGCAGGCGACCGAGGAGCGCGCCGAGCAGGACGCGGAGCCCGGCAAGATCGTGCACGAGATGCGCAAGGGCGAGCTCGCGAACCTGGGCGAGATTCCGTTCGGCCGCTACTACGGCACCGTCGACGCGACGCCGCTCTTCGTCGTGCTCGCGGGCGAGTACCACCAGCGCACCGCCGATCGCGAGACCCTCGAAGCGATCTGGCCGAACGTCCTGCGCGCCCTCGAATGGATGGATCGCTACGGCGACCTGGACGGCGACGGGTTCATCGAGTATCGGCGGCGCAGCGAGCGCGGCCTGGTGAACCAGGGATGGAAGGATTCCGAGGATTCCATCATGCACGCCGACGGCCGGCTCGCGGAGGGCCCGATCGCGCTCTGCGAGGTGCAGGGCTACGCCTACCTCGCGCGCGTGCACGCGGCACGCCTCGCGCGCACGCTGGGCGAGAACGAACGCGCGCGCGCGCTGGAGCGGCAGGCGCTCGAGCTGCAGGCGCGCTTCGAGGCGGCCTTCTGGTGCGAGGACATCGGCACCTATGCGCTCGCCCTGGACGGCCACAAGCGCCCGTGCCGCGTGCGCGCTTCCAATGCCGGCCACGTGCTGTGGAGCGGCATCGCGCATGCCGACCGGGCGCTGCGCGTCGGCGAGACGCTGCTCGCGCCCGATTCGTTCTCCGGATGGGGCGTACGCACGCTCGCGCGCGGCGAGGCGCGCTACAACCCGATGTCCTACCACAACGGCTCGGTCTGGCCGCACGACAACGCCATCGCGGCGATGGGCCTCGCACGCTACGGCATGAAGGACAAGAGCGTCGCGATCGCCACGGCGCTGTACGAAGCGAGCCTCTTCATGGACCTGCACCGGCTGCCGGAGCTCTACTGCGGCTTCGAACGCGAGCACCACGGCGAGGGGCCGACGTTGTATCCGGTCGCGTGCTCCCCACAGGCGTGGGCGTCGGCGAGCGCCTTCTACGTGGCGAAGGCCTGCCTCGGCCTCTCCTTCCGGCCGGAGGAGCCGCGCATGCGCTTCCTGCACCCGATGCTGCCCGGGTTCCTCGAGCGCGTGCGGCTGGTGAACGTCCGCGTGGGCGAGGCCGTGGTCGACGTGCAGTTCGAGCGCCACGGTGAGGAGGTCGGCGTGAGCGTGCTGCGCAAGCAGGGCGACCTCGAGGTCTCGGTGGTGCTGTGAGCGGCACGCGGCGCGGCGCGCCGTGAGAAACTAGCGCCATGGCCGCCCGCCTCGATCCGCGCTCGCTCACGCGCGAGCTGCTCGCCTTCAACACCATCAATCCGCCCGGGATGGAGCGAGCGTGCGCGCGCCGCATCGGCGCGATGCTGGAAGCGGCGGGCTTCCGCGTGGCCTACCACGAATTCGCCGAGTCGCGCACCAGCCTCGTCGCGCACATCGGACTCGCGGAGGGCAAGGCACCCCTCTGCTTCACCGGCCACATCGACATCGTGCCGCTGGGAGGCGCGCGCTGGACGCGCGACCCGTTCGCCGGAGAGACCGACGGCGACCGCCTCTACGGCCGCGGCTCGACCGACATGAAGAGCGGCATCGCGGCCTTCGTCGTCGCCGCGCTCGAGCTCGCCGCGGATCTCGCGCGCGGGCCGGGGCTCCTCCTCGTCATCACCGCGGGCGAGGAGATCGGCTGCGAAGGCGCGAAGTACCTCGCCGACCACCGCCTCCTCGGGCGCGCCGGCGCGATCGTGGTCGCCGAGCCCACCGCGAACTACCCGTACATCGGCCACAAGGGCCTCGCCTGGTTCGAGGTGGAGACGACCGGCGTCACCGCGCACGGATCGATGCCGGAGCTGGGCGACAACGCCATCGTGAAGATGGCGCGCGTGATCGACGACCTCGGCGCATTCCGTTTTCCGGTGCCATCGCACGAGGTGATGGGGCGCCCGACCTTGAGCGTCGGAACCATCCACGGCGGCCTCAACACCAACTCGGTGCCCGACCGCGCCGCGATCACTGTCGACACGCGCACCGTGCCCGGGATCGACCATGCGGGACTGTGCGAGTCGCTGCAGTCCCTCCTCGCCCCGCGCGGCGCGCGCGTGCGCCGCATCGTGGACACCGCCTCGCTCTATACCGAGCCCGCGGACGAGTGGGTGCAGCAGGTCTACGAGGCGTGCACGCCGTATCTCGAGTCGCGTCCGACGCCGAAGACGATCACGTTCTCCACCGACGGCGCGGACCTGAAACGCGGCTTCGGCGGCGCGCTGCCCGCGGTGATCCTCGGCCCCGGGGAGCCCAGCCTCGCGCACCAGACCGACGAGTGGTGCTCGATGCGGCGCATCGAGCAATCCGTCGAGCTCTTCCGCACGCTGATGCGGCGCTGGAACGGCGCCTAGGTCGACACCGCGACCGCGGCGAGCCCGGGCATCGCGAAGCCCGGCGCTAGCCGCCGAGGATCTCGAGGATGAAGCGCCACTCCTGCGGCGTCACCGGCGTGATGGAGAGGCGATTGCCGCGGCGCAGGACCACCATGTCCTGCAGCTCGCGGTAGCCGCGCATCTCCTGGAGCGGCATCACGCGCGTCTTCTTCACGAGCTCCACGTCCACCAGCATCCAGCGCGGCGCCTCGCGCTTCGACTTGGCGTCGAAATAGGGACTCTTGCGGTCGAACTGCGACGCGTCGGGATAAGGCGCGCTCGCGACGCGCGCGATGCCCGCGATGCCGGGCACCTCGCAGCTCGAATGGTAGAAGAGCACGCCGTCGCCGATCCGCATCGCGTCGCGCATGAAGTTGCGCGCCTGGTAGTTGCGCACGCCGAACCAGGCCGTGCGCTTCTTCGGGGCGCGGACGAGGTCGTCGATGGAGAACTCGTCCGGCTCGGATTTCATGAGCCAGTAGGCCATCAGGACCGGGGACCGAGCACGTTTTTCGGAGGAGGGAGCCGGGATCGACGGGGCGGGAAAAACGCGGCCTGTGCCCGGCATTGGATGCCCTGCGGTGTTCGCCCGGGCCGCACTCTCGAACCCAAGGGTTCAAGGCGGGCACCTGCCGAGCGCCGCAGGTACGTCCGACGTGGGACGCGCACAAAAGCGCTCTTGGCTGGCGTCCTGGCTAACAAGCTTATCGGTTCAAAGGATGTAAGCCCGGACGAACACCGCAGGAAACCCGGCCTCTCCATGCAACGGCCTCGCGGCCGCCTCAGAAGAGATTTTCCTGGTCGGCGGCGAGCGCCGAATCCACGGTTTCCTGCATCGCTTCGATTCTACCGCGGAATGCGCCCGCGTCGAGCCCGTGCGCATTCGGACGGTTGGACAGGAGCTCGTGCGCGATGTCAGGGCCGCCATGATCGCGATGCGTTCGTTGCCCACGACCTTGCCGGTGTCGCGCACCTCGCGCAGCTTGCGGTTGAGGTAGTCGACCGAGGCGAGCAGCTGCTTCTCCTCGCCCTCGGGGCATGCGACGCGGAACTCGCGCCCGAGCAGGCTGATCGTAAGCGCGCCCTTCTCGCGCGGCTTCGTCTCGCTCATGTCTCGGTCTCGGGAATCTGCTTGAGCAGGGCCTCGATGCGGGTGCGCGCGGCCGCGAGCTTCTCGGCGAGGCGCGAATTGTCGTCCGTGCGCGCGGCCAATTGCTGCCGCAGCTCGCGGTTCTCCGCGCGCAAGGCATTGAGGCGCTGGACCAATTGTCCCAGCTTCTCCTCGAGGCCGGCCAGTTCCGAGTCCATCTCCGCACGGTATTGGAAAAGCCGAGACGCGTCAATCAGTAACGGCGCATTTTGAAAGTCGTTTCGAGCGACAGCTTGTGGCTGGGCGTATGATGCGCGGGCGAACGGATGCATGGGAAGCCGGTGGAAAGCCGGCGCTGCCCCCGCAACGGTATGCGAGGCGCGGGATCGCCAGGGAAGCCACTGCGGCATATAGCCGTGGGAAGGCGGCGATCCGATGCCCGCGAGCCCGGAGACCGATCCGTCGCGGTGGAAACACCCCGAGAACACGACTGCGGCTTGCGGGGACGCTCGCCGCCCGATCGAAGGACCTTCCTCCACATGAAAGCGATCCGTCTCGCGGGGCTCCTCGGCCTCGCCGCGCTGGGCGCGCAAGCCCAGGTGCCGTTGTTTCCTTCCGCGCCGCTGCCGGTCGAATCCCTCGTCGTCACCGCCACCCGCATGCTGCAGCCCGCGCCGACGCTGCGCGACACCGTCGTCATCACGCGCGCCGAGCTCGACGACATGGGCGCGCTTTCGCTGGGCGAGGTCCTGCAGCGCCGTGCCGGCGTGGAGCTTCGCGCGACCGGCGGGCCCGGCCAGCCCGAGAGCGTCTTCATCCGCGGCGCGGGACCCACGCAAACGCTCGTGCTGGTGGACGGCATGCGCGTCGGCTCGGCGACGGCGGGCACCACCGCGATCGAGGCGATCCCGCTCGACCTGATCGAGCGCATCGAGGTGGTGAAGGGCCCGCTCTCGAGCCTGTACGGCTCCGAAGCGGCCGGCGGCGTGATCCAGATCTTCACGCGCGGCGGCAACGTGCCGCATCTCTTCGCCTCGGCGGGCTACGGCACGGACCAGGACCGGCGCGCCTCCGCGGGCCTCGACACGACCGACGGCACCAATACGCTCTCGCTCGCCGCGGGCGCGCGCAAGGTCGACGCGCCGAGCGCGACGAACCCGCGCTCGCCGAGCTTCTTTCCCGATCGCGATCCGCACGAGAACGCCTTCGCGACGCTGCGCGCGTCGCATCGCATGTGGACCGGCGAGACGCTCGCGCTCGAGGCGTTCGGCTCGCGCTCGAGGACCGATTTCGACGCCGGTCCCGCGCCCGACGGCAGCAATCCGAACGACCGCAGCGAGCAGACCGTCGCGGGCGTGCGGCTCACGTCCTCCACCAAGTTCGCGCAGTGGTGGGCGAGCCGCCTGGTCCTCGCGGAGGGCGTCGACCGGCTGGTCTTCACCGGGCAGTTCCCCTCGCGCGTCGAGACCCGCACCGACCAGGCTTCGTGGATCAACGAGATGCCGCTCAACGGCGGGACGCTCCTCCTCGGAGCCGAGACCGTGCGCGAGAAGGTGGACCCGAGCGCGACCTCGGATCCGGTCAACGGCTTCACGCGCGACCACCGCGACACCAATTCCGCGTTCGCGGAGATCACGCGCAGCTACGCCGGCCAGCGCGTGGAGGCGAGCATCCGCCGCGACCAGGAGGAGCAGTTCGGCGACCGCAACACGGGAAGCCTCAGCTATGGCGTCGACTGGCCGTCGTTCGCGCGGCTCTCGGTCACGTGGGCGAAGGGCTTCCGCGCGCCGACGTTCAACGACCTCTACAGCCCGGCGTTTCCCGGCTTCTTCGTGCCCAACCCGAACCTGAAGCCCGAGAGGAGCGACAGCACCGAGGTCACGCTCGCGAGCCTTGCCACCGCACCCGTGCAGTGGAAGCTCACCGCCTTCGACAACCGCCTCGACGACCTCATCGTCTTCAGCCCGTCGGCCCAGACCGTGCTCAACGTGGCGCGCGCGCGCATCCGCGGCGTCGAGGCCAGCGTGGACGGCTCGTGGATCGGGCTGCGCTGGCACGGCGCCTTCACCGCGCAGCGGCCCCACGACGAGGACACCGGGGATCGCCTGCAGGGACGCGCGGAACGCTTCGGCACGCTCGAGGCGAGCCGCGCCTTCGGAGCCGCATGGAACGCGGCGCTCTCGGTCTTCGCGAGCGGCGATCGCTTCGATTCGCTCGACCAGTCGCCCGAGTCGCGGCTGCCCGGCTATGCCATTCTCGATGCGCGCGTGCGCTACGCGATCAACAAGCAGTGGACCGCCGAGCTCACCGCGACCAACCTGCTCGACAAGCGCTACGAGAGCGCGGTCGGCTTCGATGCGCCGCGGCGCGGAGTCTTCCTCGACGTGCGCTTCGACGCGTTCTGAGGCCGCGGCAGGCATAATGGAAGGTCTCCTGCGCCACCCCGCAACGCCCATGGAAGCACGCCCGACCATCACCGAGGAGTACCGCCGCCAGCAGCAGGAGCTGCACCGCAACCCGCACTACGGCGTCGCCTCGATCGGCTACGCGCCGATCGTGAAGCAGCTCGTCGAGCAGTTCGGCGCGCGCTCGATCTCCGACTACGGCGCCGGCAAGTGCAACCTGAAGCGCAAGCTCGACGAGCTGGGCGTGAAGGGCGTCGAGTATTTTCCGTACGATCCGGCGTTCCCGGAGTACGGGCCGCCCTCTCCCGCCGATCTCGTGTGCTGCATCGACGTGCTCGAGCACATCGAGCCCGACTACCTCGACAACGTGCTGGGCGAGCTGCGTGGGATCCTGCGCAAGTACGCGTTCCTCACCATCCACACCGGCGCCGCCCGGAAGGTGCTCTCCGACGGCCGCAACGCGCACCTCATCCAGAAACCGCGCTCGTGGTGGCTGCCGATCCTCTCGAAGTACTTCGAGGTGATCCACCTGCAGGGATCGGCGGGCGGCTTCTGGGTGGTCGCGATGCCGAGGAGCGAGGCGCTCGACGCGCCGTCGCCCGAATCGGCCTGAGGTCGCCGGCTTAGCCGGGAAGCGAATCCAGCAGGTCGCGGCGCAGGCGCGTGAGCGCCGCGTTCCAGTCGCCGTCCGCCGCTTGCCGGTACGTCGGCATCCCCGGAAACCACGGCGATTCGCCTTCGACCGCGGTCCAGCGCCATTCGGGCGGCCACGGCACCAGCACGCGTGCGCCGCGCCCGGCGGCCGCGCGCAGGTGCACGTTGGTGTTGCTCACCGCCACGTAGTCGTCCAGGATCTCCGCCGCCGCGAGCGCATCCTCCAGGTTCGCGTTGAGCGATGCGCCGTCATGCACCGGAGCCCCGATCGCCTCCGCGACCGTCGCGAGCTCCCCGGGCGCGGGCTCGCGCTGCAACGAGAGGAACGTGGCGCGCGCTCCGCGCATCGCCGCGCCGAGCGAGCCGGGCGCGAGGTGCTTCGCGAGCGCGATGCGTCCGCGGCGAGCGAGGCCCGCACGCCACGTGAGGCCCACGTACGGCGCGGGACCCAGCCGGCCGAGATAGCGCCGCAGCGCCTCGCGGCGCGCGGGATCGCCTTCGATGCGCAGTGCCCCCGGAAAGCGCGACGCATCGTCCGCCCCGAGCAGGCGCGCAAGGTCGCCGATCCACAGCACGGCGAGGCCCTCGGCCGGCACCGCCCCGGGCGCGAGGAAATGCTCGAAGAGCCCGGTGCGCTCGAGAATCGGCCGCAGCCGCGCATCGCCCCAGAACGCGAGCCGATGGCCGCGCGCGCGCAGCTGTGGGGCGAAGCGCAGGAAGAACAACGCGTCGCCCAGTCCCTGCTCGCCGTGCAGCACGATGGGCGACGAGGAGGGCGGCAATCGATCGACGTGCGGCACGATGCCGGCGGTGTGCGGGTCGCGCAGGTTCATCCGCGAGTCGGGCCGCCGATCGTGGTGCGGCCAAGCTTCGGCGAAGCGGCCCTGGGCGAGGAGCGCATACGCGAGGTTGATGCGCGCGGCGTACAGGTCGGGGCGCCTCGCGAGCGCCTGGCGCGCGGCGGCCTCCGCGCCGGCGAAATCGCCACGGGCGCGCGCGACGAGGCTCAGGTTCGCGAGCGCGTGCGGATCGCCCGGTGCGAGCGCGAGCGCGCGGCGCAGCTCCGACTCGCTCTCGTCGAGCTCGTCGAGCACGAAGAGCACCATGCCGAGCTCGCCGTGGAAGGTGCCGTTGCGCGGCTCCTGCGCGACCGCCGCGCGCAGCTCCGCGACGCCTTCGGCGAAGCGCTCGAGATTGCACAGCGTGAGGCCGCGCAGCGCCCGCGCGCGCGCCGCCGCGGGCGCCCGCGCGAGCACGGCGTCGAAGGCCGCGAGCGCCTCGTCGAGGCGGCCGGCCTCGCGCAGGTCGATCCCGCGGCGCAGCGCGCTTTCCAGGTCGTCCATCGGAGCGATGGATTATATTCTCGGGACCTTCCCCTTCCGATCATGGTCCCCGACGCCATCGTTCCCGGATCGCTGCGCCGCGCGCTCGTCGTGAAGCTGCGCCATCACGGCGACGTCCTGCTCTCCTCGCCCGTGTTCCAGGTGCTCGCCAGGCGCGCGCCGCAGGCGGAGATCGACGCCCTCGTCTACGACGACACGCGCGACATGCTCACGGGCCATCCCGCCATCGCGCGCATCCACGGCATCGACCGCAGCTGGAAGCGCCAGGGGTGGGTCGAGCAGGCGCGCCAGGAAAGCCGGCTCCTCTCGACGCTGCGCGAGCGGCGCTACCAGCTGATCGTGCACCTCACCGACCATTGGCGCGGCGTGTGGCTCGCGCAGGCCCTGCGCCCGCGCTGGGCAGTGGCGCCGGCGCGCGACAACGCGCTGTGGCGTTGGAGCTTCACGCACCAGTACAAGCTGCCGCGCGCCACCCCGCGCCATACCGTCGAGACCAACCTCGATGCGCTGCGCCGCATCGGCCTCTATCCGGAAGAGGAGGAGAAGCGGTTGGTCATGGTGCCCGGTGACGCGGCCCAGGCACGCGTCGATTCGCTCCTCGCCGCCGCCGGGCTCGCGCCGCGCGCCTTCGTGCACGTGCACGTCACGTCGCGCTGGCTCTTCAAGACCTGGACCGAAGCGCAGAGCGCCGAGCTGCTGCGCCGGCTCGCGCGCGACGGACACGGCATCGTCGCCACCTGCGCGCCCGACGCGCGCGAGAAGGCGATCCTCGCGCGCACGCTTGCCGAGGCGGCGGTGCCCGTCGTGGACCTGTCCGGCCAGCTCACGCTGCGCGAGATGGCGGCGCTCACCGGCCGGGCGCGCCTCTTCTTCGGCGTGGATTCGGCGCCGATGCACATCGCCGCGGCCATGGGCACGCCGGTGGTGGCCCTCTTCGGCCCGAGCGGCGAGAAGGAATGGGGCCCGTGGCGCGTGAAGCATCGCGTCGTCGCGAGCGACCAATATCCATGCCGTCCTTGCGGCAACGACGGATGCGGCGGCGGCAAGGTGAGCGAGTGCCTCACGCGCCTGCCGGTGGAGCGCGTGCACGCGGCGATCAACGAAGTGCTCGCCGCGCCGTGAGCGCGACCGCGCCGCGGCCCGCCGCGCTCGGCCCGCGCGTCGCCCTGGTGCGCGGCCGCTACGATGCGGCGGGTGGCGCCGAGCGCTTCGTGCAATCGGCCCTCGCCGCGCTGCGCTCGCAGGGCGCGTCGATCACCGTCATCGCGCGCGAGTGGCCGGACCACGACGGCTCGGCGGTCCTGCTGCGGCCGTTCCACGTGGGGAGCCTGTGGCGCGACTTCGCCTTCGCGCGCGCCGCGTGCGCGGAGCTCGAGCGCCGCCGCTTCGACCTCGTCCAGTCGCACGAGCGCATCGCGTGCTGCGACGTGTATCGCGCGGGCGACGGCGTGCACGCGCAGTGGCTCGAGGAGCGCGCCCGCGCGCAGCGCCCGCTCGCGCGCCTCGCCGCGCGCCTCTCGCCGCATCACCGCTACCTGCTCGGCGCCGAACGGGCACTCTTCGCCGCTGCGCGCCTGCGCGCCGTGATCTGCAACTCGGAAATGGTGCGCGGCGAGATCGCCTCGCGCTTCGGCACCGATCCGGCGAAGCTGGTGCTGATCCGCAACGCCGTCGACGTGGAGCGCTTCCACCCGGAGCTCGAGGGCGAGGTGGGCGATGCGGTGCGCCAGCAGCTCGGCATCCCGCGCGCGGCGCAGCTCCTCGTGCACGTGGGATCGGGCTTCGAGCGCAAGGGCGTGCGCTTCCTGCTCGAAGCCGTCGCGCGGGCGCGCACCCGGCCGTGGGCGATCGTCGCCGGCCGCGACAAGCACGCCGCGCGCTATGCGGCGCTCGCGCGCCGCCTCGGCATCGCCGCGCGCGTGCGCTTCGTGGGCGGCGTCTCCGACGTGCGGCCCTACCTCGCCGCGGCCGACGCGTTCGCCCTCGCCACGCTCTACGACCCGCAGCCGAATGCCGTCCTCGAGGCGATGGCGAGCGGGCTGCCGATCCTCACCACGCCCAGGTGCGGCGCCGCGGAGCTCCTGCGCGAAGGCGAGAGCGGCTACATCCGCGACGCGCTCGACGTGCCCGGGCTCGCCGAGGCGATCGAGCGCCTCGAGCCCCCCGCCTGCCGGGTGCTCGGCGAGGTGGCGCGCGCGGCGGTCCTGCCCTATACGCCCGCGGCGATGGCCGAGGAGTACCTGGCGCTGTACCGGCGCCTTCTTCGCCGATAATGGCGGGATGAATCCCTCCAGGCATTCCAGCCGCGAGCTGTACCTGCGGCTCCTGCGGCACGTCTGGCCGTACCGGGCGGCGCTCGCGGGCGGCATCCTCGCCATGATCGTGGGCGGCCTCGCCGACGCGGCGGTGGTGAAGCTCACGCGCCCGCTCATCAACGAGCTCTTCGTCGAGCGCAACCGCGAGCTCGCGATCCTCCTGCCGCTCGGCATCATCGCCGTGTTCTTCGTGAGCGGGCTCGCGAGCTTCGCCTCGGGCTATTGCTCGCAGTGGGTGAGCCAGAAGGTGATCCTCGACCTGCGCCAGCAGATGTTCGCGAAGGTGCTGCGGCTGCCGCCGGCGTACTTCGACGACGTACCCACCGCGACCCTCGTCACCAAGTTCACGTTCGACGTGAACAACCTGACCGCCGCCTCGACGACGGTGCTCACCACGCTGGTGCGCGACTCGGTCACGGTCGCCGCGCTGCTCGCCGTGCTGCTCGTCTCCAACTGGAAGCTCACCATCGTCGCCTTCGTGGTGATCCCGCCCATCGCCTTCGTGGTGCGCCTCTTCAGCCGCCGCCTGAGGCAGATGAGCCGCGAGGGCCAGCGCGCCGTGGGCGGCATCGCCGAGGTGCTCGACGAGGCGATCGCGAACCAGCGCGTCGTGCGCATCTTCGGCGGGCAGGCGTACGAAGGCGAGCGCTTCCAGCGCGCCAGCCAGACGATCCGCCGCTTCGCGATGAAGCAGGCGACGGCCGCGGCGGGCACCGTTCCGGCGACGCAGCTCATCGTCGCGTGCGGCATCGCCGCGATCGTCTACTTCGCCGCGACCGAGGCTTTCGCCGGCTCGACGGACGTGGGCCAGTTCATCGAGTTCATCGGCGCGACCGGCATGCTGCTGCAGCCGTTGAAGCGCCTCACGGGTATCAACGAGCAGCTGCAGAAGGGCCTCGCGGCGTGCGAGAGCGTCTTCAGCCTGGTCGACGAGGCGCCGGAGGAGGACCGCGGCACGGTCGTGCTCGAGCGCGCCCAGGGCGCGATCCGCTTCCACGACGTCTGCCTGCGCTATCCCGGCGCCTCGCGTCCGGCGCTCGAAAACGTCTCGCTCGAGATCCACCCGGGCGAGACGGTCGCGCTGGTGGGCCCCTCGGGCAGCGGCAAGTCGAGCCTGATCCACCTGCTGCCGCGCTTCTACCATCCGGGCTCGGGCCGGGTCACGCTCGACGGCCACGACCTCGAATCGCTCAAGCTGGAGAGCCTGCGCCGCCAGATCTCGCTCGTCTCGCAGAGCGTGGTGCTCTTCAACGATACGGTAGCGGCGAACATCGCCTACGGGCGCGCCGACAAGACGAGCGAGGCGGACATCGTGAGGGCGGCCGAGGCGGCGCACGCCATGGAATTCATCCGCGCGCTGCCGCAGGGATTGCACACCGAGATCGGCGAGAACGGCGCGAAGCTCTCCGGCGGCCAGCGCCAGCGCATCGCGATCGCGCGCGCGATCCTGAAGGACGCGCCCATCCTGCTGCTCGACGAGGCCACCTCCGCGCTCGACACGGAGAGCGAGCGCGCGGTGCAGGCGGCGCTCGAAGCGCTGATGCAGGGGCGTACCACGATCGTCATCGCGCACCGCCTTTCCACCATCGAAAAGGCGGACCGCATCGTGGTGCTCTCGCAGGGCGGCATCGTCGAGGTCGGCAGCCACGGCGACCTGGTCTCGGCGGGCGGGATGTACGCGGGATTGCACCGCCTGCAGTTCGCCGGGGCATGAGCGCGACCGCTCCCGCGGGGCTGCGCATCCTGCACACCGAGTCTTCGCTGGGCTGGGGCGGCCAGGAGATCCGGGTCCTCACCGAAGCGCGCGGCGTGGCGGCGCGCGGGCACGCAGTGGTGCTCGCGGCGCCCTCGGCCTCGCGCATCCATTCGGAGGCGCCGGCATTCGGCGTGAAGGCGATCGCGCTCCCCATAGCGCGCAAAGGGCCCGCAGGGCTCATCGCGCTGCGCCGATTCCTCGCGCGGGAGCCGTTCGACGTGATCAACTCGCACAGCTCGACCGATACGTGGCTCGCGGCGCTCGCGTGCGCGACGCTCCCGCGAGCGCCCGCGCTCGTGCGCACGCGCCATATCTCGGCGCCCGCGCCGCGCAACCGCGCGACGCGTTGGCTCTACACGAGGGCCGCGCGGCGCATCGTCACCACCGGGGAACGGCTGCGCGCGCAGGTGATCGAGGAGACCGGCGCGCGGGCCGCGAACGTGGTTTCCATCCCGACCGGCATCGACCTCGAGCGCTATCGTCCCGGCGAGCGCGCCGCCGCTCGTGCCCGCCTCGGGCTTCCGCCCGATCGCCCGGTCGTGGGCATCGTCGCCACGCTTCGCAGCTGGAAGGGGCATCGATACCTGCTCGGCGCGCTCGCGAGCCTGCAGGCGAAGGATGCGATGCTCGTGGTCGTGGGCGACGGGCCGCAGCGCGAAGCGCTGGAGACGCTCGCGGCCGGGCTCGCGCTCGGCGAGCGCGTGCGCTTCGCGGGAAACCAGGCGGACGTCGTGCCGTGGATGCAGGCGCTCGACGTCTTCTGCCTGCCGTCCTATGCGAACGAAGGCGTCCCGCAGGCGCTCATGCAGGCGATGGCGTGCGGGCTCGCGGTGGTGAGCACGCCGATCGGCAGCATCGCGGAAATCGTGAGCGACGGCACGACGGGCGTGCTGGTGCCGCCGAGCGAGGTCGAGGCGTTGCGGGCGGCGCTCGACGCGCTGCTCGTCGATCCGGTGCGCCGCACGGCGCTCGCGCGAAACGCGCGCGAGGCGGCGCTCGAGCGCTTCGGCGAGGCGCGCATGGTCGAGCGGATGATCGACGTGTTCCGGAAAGCCGCCGAGGCGCGCGATGGGTGAGCGGTTCAACACGCGCGCGCTGGTCGTCTCGCGCGCGCTCGCCCACGCGTTCACGCGCCGCGCGGCAACGCGCGAGCCGCGGCGCGTCCTCGTCGCGCACAACCTGCTGCTGGGCGACACGCTGATGCTCACGCCGCTCCTCGCGAAGATCCGCGCACGGCTTCCCGGCGCGCAGACGACCCTCCTCGCCGCTCCCGCCTTCGCGCCGCTCTACGCGAGCCATCCGTATGGCGTGCGCGCGCTTCCCTTCTCGCCTGCGCGCAGCGCGACCACGCGCGACCTGCTCGCCGAATCCCCGTTCGACCTCGCGTTCGTCCTCGGCGACAACCGCTACAGCTGGCTCGCCGCGGCGCTGCGTGCGAGGCACATCGTGGCCCATTCCGGCGATGCGCCGGCGACCAAGAACTGGTTCGTGGACGAAAGCCGCGCGTACTCGGCCCAGCCGCAGGCGTGGGGCGACATGGTCGCGGACCTCCTCGATGGCGAGGATGCGCCGCCCTACGCGCGCGGCGCTTGGCCGGCGCCGCCGGCACGCGATTTCGCGCGCCCGCAGGCGCCGTACGCGGTGCTTCACGTCGGTGCCAGCACGCCGCTCAAGCGCTGGCCCGCGGAGCGCTGGAACGCCCTCGCGCAAGCGCTGCGCAAGGAAGGCCTCGGCGTCGTGTGGAGCGCGGGCGCCGCGGAAGAAGCGCTGGTCCGGGAATGCGATCCCGCCGGCGAGTTTCCCTCGCTCGCCGGCCGCCTCGACCTCGCGCAGCTCTGGCACCTGCTCGCGTCGGCCGCGCTGCTGGTCGCGCCCGACACCGGCATCGCGCACCTCGGCCGCGTGACCTGGACGCCGACGGTCGCGATCTTCGGGCCGGGATCGCCGGTGATCTGCGGCCGCGGCCGCTTCTGGCGCGCGAGCCCCTGGGAATCGGTCGCCGAGGACCCGTTCCCGTGCCGCGACCAGCGCATCCTCTTCCGCCGCGAGATCCCGTGGGTGCGGCGCTGCGGCCGCTCGACGCGGGAATGCGCCGAACCGCGCTGCATGCAGGCGGTCCCTGTGGAAGCGGTGCTCGCCGCCGCCGCGCGGGTGCGCAGCGGGGGTCATCCGGAAGACGCCACCGGCCGTTAGTGACGCATTGCCGCGCTTTTCGGCGGCGCCCGGCGGTAAGATCACCAGGACCGCTGGAACCATGCAAGAACGAACCCTTCTTCCCTGGCTGCGCTGGCTCGCGGCCCTGCTCCTCGGCGTCGCCATGCCCGCGCTGGCGCTGCCCTTGGTCGTCCCCGGAGAACCGGCGCAGGGCCCCAAGGCGCTCGCGCCCGCGCCGCAGCTGCGCATCGAGGCGAACGTCGAGGCGCAGCCATCGCTGCGCGCGCACGCGCAGCTCGCCCCGGTGAGCGCCGCGGAGCTCGCGGCGCTTCGCGCGGTGAACACCGGGCGCTCCACCCGGGCGCTCGCCAAGCGGGTCGCGATCGGCCTCACGCGGGGCGCCGAGTACACGCCGGCGCTTCCCTCGGCCGCAAGCCTTGCCTGGATCGCGGTCCCCGGCGGCTACGCCGCGCAGATGTCCATCACCTCGCCGCAAGCGGCCGCGCTGCGCGTCTCGTTCGCGCTCGCCGGCCTTCCCACCGACGTGCAGATGGTCTTCTTCGGCTCCGCCGATCCGTCGCGCCTCGTGGGCCCGGTGCGGGTCGGCGACATCGCGGATCGCACGGCGGCGTGGTGGTCGCCGATCACGGAAGGCGACACGCAGACCGTCGAGATCTTCTCGCCCGGCGCGATGGACCCGGCCTCGCTCCCGCTTCGCGCCGAGCAGGTTTCGCACCTGTTCTCCGCGCCGTCGAGCCGCTTCGAGAAGACGACGAGCGACATCGGAATGGCGGGCAGCTGCAACGTCGACCTTCCCTGCTCGTCGCTCAACGGCGACTCCGCATTCGTGAACGCGGCGAACGCGGTCGCGGAGATGGTCTTCAACGACTCGCGTTTCGAATTCCTCTGCACCGGGACGCTCCTCAACGATACGGATTCCTCGACGCAGGTGCCGTGGTTCTACAGCGCCAACCACTGCTTCGACAACGACTCGCCGCCGTTGAAGACGCCGGCCGAGATGCAGACGCTCGCCAACACGCTCGAGACGCTGTGGTTCTTCCAATCGAGCTCGTGCAACAGCGGCACCGTCTCGAGCGCGTATCGCCAGCTCTTCGCGGGCGCGACCTATGTGTACAACAATCCGACCTCCGACGTGCTGTTCCTGCGTCTCAACGGCACGCCGCCGGCGGGCGCCTTCTTCGCCGGCTGGGACGCGAGCACCCTCTCCGCGGGCACGCCGGTGATCGACGTGCACCATCCGCAGGGCGACTTGAAGAAGGTGTCGCAGGGCACGGTGCTGGGCTTCACGACGCCCGGGGCCGGTCCGGCCTCCGCGGGCGCGAACCAGTACATCGGCATCCAATGGAATTCCGGCACGACGGAGGAAGGCAGCAGCGGCAGCCCGATCCTCACGCCGGGCACCTTCTCCGGGCAGTCGCAATACCTGCTGCGTGGCGGGCTGTGGGGCGGAGCGGCCTCGTGCACGGATCGCAGCGGCGAGGACGTGTTCTCGCGCTTCGACCTCGCCTATCCCACGCTCGCGCAGTACCTCGCGCCGGCCGCCGCGCCCGCCTTCGACTACACCGATCTCTGGTGGAACCCCAACGAGTCGGGCTGGGGCCTCAGCATCACGCAGCACGCGTCGCACCAGATCTTCGCCGCGTGGTTCACCTATGGACCGGACGGCAAGGCGACCTGGTACACGATGCCGGGAGGCACGTGGACCTCGCCCACCACGTTCACCGGCAACCTGTTCACGGCCTCCGGTCCCGCCGCCAACGGCCCCTTCGATCCGAGCCAGGTCGTCACCGTGCCCGCCGGAACCGCCACGCTGAGCTTCAGCGACGCGAGCAACGGCACGCTCGCCTATACCGTGAACGGCGTCTCCGACCGCAAGAACATCACGCGCCAGCCGTTTTAGTCCTTGAGCGAGCGCGGCGGCGCGGATACGCTTGACGGCCATGGCCGCCCCCGCCCTTTCCGCGACGGTCGTCACCTACCGGCCCGATGCCGCGCTCCTCGCGCGCTGCATCGCTTCGCTCGCCGCGGCGGTGCTGCGCGCGCGCGAGCGTGGAGAGCTCGGGCGGGCGCGCCTCTTCGTGGTCGACAACGGGTCGGACGAGAGCGGGGCCGCGCTTCGCGCGGCGCTGCACGCGTGGCCCGCGCAAGCCGGTGCGCCGGAGATCGTCGCCGGCCACGGCAACGTGGGTTATGGGCGCGCGAACAACCTCGTCCTCGATCGCCTCGATTCGGACTTCCACCTGGTCATGAATCCCGACGTCGAGCTCGATCGGGAGGCGCTCGCGGCCGGGCTCGCCGCGCTTCGCGTGCATCCCGAGGTGGGATTGGTCGCGCCGGACGCGCGCGCCGACGACGGCACGCGCCAGTATCTCTGCAAGCGCTATCCGTCGCTCTGGGTGCTGTTCCTGCGCGGCTTCGCGCCGGAGCGCGTGCGCCGGCGCTTCGCGCGCGCGCTCGCCGAATACGAAATGCGCGACGTCATCGGCGAAGAGACGGTGCAAGGCGTACCGCTCGCGAGCGGATGCTTCATGCTGCTGCGCACGGCGCTCTTCCGCCGCCTCGGGGGCTTCGATCCGCGCTTCTTCCTCTACTTCGAGGACTACGACCTGAGCCTGCGCATCGGGCGCGAGGCTTCGGTCGCTTACGTGCCGGGCGCGCGCATCGTGCACCATGGAGGCGAGGCGGCGGCGAAAGGGCTGCGGCACATCGCGTGGTTCGTGCGCTCGGCGTGGCGCTTCTTCGCCACGCACGGATGGAAAGTCGCGTGAGCCGCTAGCCCTCGCGCGCAGCGCGCTCGAGGAACGCCTCCAGCGCGCGCACCGGCTCGTCGCGCTCGAAGAGCTCGCCGAGGTTCGCGCGGATGCGGTCGGATACGGCCGCCCGTTCCGCGGCGTCGCGGCCCAGTCGCTCCGCGATGGCGAGGTATTCGTCCACGCTGCCGGCGACCAGCTCGTGCGCGCCCACCATCCGGAGCATCGCCTGGCTCTGGCGGCCGCGCATCAGCGCGCCGGGGAGCGTCACCACGGGCAGTCCCATGGAAAGCGCATCGAGCGAGGTATTGCCGCCGGACCAATGCCGCGTGTCGAGCATCACGTCGCACAACTGGTTGAGGCGCAGGTACTCGGGGTGCGCCAGCTGCGGCGCGAGGAAGCAGGTGCGCTCGTGCAGGTCGAGGCCGCGCTCTTCGAAGCTTCCGATCAGCCGTCCCGCGAACGCCTCCGTCACGGCCGCATGGTTCGAGGCGAACATCACCGCCACGCCGTCGGGATCGCGCTCGAGGGTGCGCGCGATGAGCGCATCGTTGTCGGGATGGATCTTGAAGAGCGACTGCGGCACGAGATAGAGCGTGCGGCCCTCCGGAAGGCCGAAATCCGCGCGCGAGCGCGTGGAATTCGTGCGCGGCGTGACGTAGCGGGTGCCGAGGCCGGGAAGGAGCGCGAGGCGCTCGCTGTAGTGGCTCGCGGCGTCCGGCGGCTCCATCGCCTCGCACGAGATGAACCAGTCGATCTCGGGGTGCCCGGTGGTGTCCGGATGGCCCCATCCGGAGCACTGCACCGGCGCGAGCCGCAGCGAGCCGAGCGTGAAGGTCTCGGAGTGCATGCCGAGCTCGGGATAGACCAGGATGTCCAGCTGATCGGCGAGCACCTCCTGGGCGAGGACATCGAGCGGCCGTCCGGGGAGGTGCCGGAAGCGATCGACCGATGCCGCGATCTCGCGCGTGTCGTCGGCCACCCATTCGTTGGTGTAGTAGACGAACGTCTCGAAGCGCGAACGGTCGAGGCGCGTGGCCCAGGACGCGAAGTAGCGCCCCGCCGTGCAGTTGAAGAAGAAATGGCTGAGGAAGCCGACGCGGATGCGGTCCCGTCCGGGATGCCGCGTGCGCGGCTCGTAGAACTGCGGCACGGCCGGACGCAGCACCGATCGCAGGAACTCGCCGTAGCGCTTCTGCGGCTCTCGATCGTTCTTGCCCTGGTAGGCGAGATAGAAATTGGTCCAGCGCGCGTCGGCGAGCACCGAATCGCGCCCGGCGAACCGGAACGTGGGGGCGAGCGATTGGAGGCGCGCCAGCCCCTTCTCGTATCCGTCTCGGACTTGCTGCAGCTGGTCGAGGTCCTCATAGACCTGCGGCAGGAGCAGGTTCGCGGGAAGCGCGGCGCGCAGGCTCGTGGGGAATTCGGCGGCGATGCGGCGGAATTCCGGGAGCGCCTGCGCGTAGCCGCCCGCGGCCGCCGCCGTGTCGACGAGCGTGATGCGCGCCTTGAGATTGCCGGGATCGGCCTTCACCGCGGAGGCGTACGCGGCGAGCCCGCCGGCCGTCTCGTGCCGGAGAACGTGGATGTCGCCGAGCAGCAGCCACGCCTCGACGTGCGTCGGATCGCCGCTCACGGCGATGCGCGCGTGCTCGAGCGCACGGTTGCGGTCGCCGCGCATCTTGTGGATGCGTGCGAGGTTGAAATGCGCGAGGGGATAGCCTGCGTCGAGCGAGAGCGCGTAGTTGAAGGCACGCACCGCGTCGTCCAGGCGATCGACGGACTGCAGCGCGACGCCGAGGTTGTTCCACGCGCGCAAGTGCTTTCCGTCGGCGGCG
>Ga0134126_10002188_pt1 | contig 24740 bp, 30 predicted proteins | sample KB31752_FD_96881 | JGI IMG/M metagenome (GOLD analysis project Ga0134126, IMG submission 96881) | Terrestrial soil microbial communities with excess Nitrogen fertilizer from Kellogg Biological Station, Michigan, USA - KB3-175-2 | ecosystem: Environmental > Terrestrial > Soil > Unclassified ... | reverse complement strand
TCGGCTGTTGCGTCGGAGGGCTCGCCGGCGTCGGCTGCTGCGCGAATATGCCGAACGGCTGCTGCTGAGCCAGCGCCTGTTGACGCGCCGCGCGCGCCCGCAGTACCGCCAGTCTGCGACGCGCCTTCCTCCGCGCTTCCGCCCGCGCTTCGGCGCGCAGCCGCGCCTTGTCGACGCTCTCCTCCGGCTTGTCGTTCGCCTGCTTTGGCGATGACGGCTCGGCCTTCGCCGGCTCGCTCGCCGCCACGGCTTTGGTCGTCGCGGTGTCGCGGGTGGGCAAAGCGGGCGCGGCGGCCGGCTCACTCTTCGCGGGCTCGCTTTCCGTGACCTTCGGGGCGGGCGTGTCGGTCTTGGCTACGGGCGATGCATCGCTCGCAGTCGGCTTCTCCTCGTTGGCCGCGGTAGCCTTGGCCGTCGCGGTGCCGGCGGCGGGCGAAGCGGGCGCAGCCGCCGCCCCATTCCCGGCGGGCGTGCTCTCGACGACCTTCGGGGCCGGCGTATCGTCCTTGGCTGCGAGTGACGCATCGCTCGCAGTCAGTGTCTCGTTCTGGTCTGCGGCGGCCTTGCTCGTCGCGGTGTCGCCGGCGGGCAGAACGGATGCGGCCACCGGCTCGCCCGCCGGTTCATCCTTGGGCTGGCCTTCCGCGACCTTCGGGCCGGGCACGTCGGCCTTGGTTGCGGGGGACGCATCGCTTGCCGACGGCTTGGCCTCCTCGATCACCGCGGCCTTGGCCTCACTGGCGGGAGTCGGCGGCGCGGTTGTTGCGGCCGCCGGCGCGGGTGCCGCTTCACTTGCGGTTGGTGGCGGCGCGGGCGTTGTCTCTGCTGTCGTCGTGTCAGCAGGCGGCGACGCCTCTTGCGCGGTCGACGCCGCGGCTTTCGGCGCTTCGGGCGCGACCGGGACTACCGATTCCGGCTCGGCCGGGGCGGACGCCGCGGGCGAATCCGTCAACGGCTGGTCGACCGGCACATCATGGGCTGTCGCGGTGGCAGCATTCTCCTGTGAGGCGGGCGGCGGATCGGCTCGCAGCATGGCAAGGACAGGCTGGGCCGCGCTCTGTTGCGCAAGCAGCGGCGGCTCCGGTGCCGCTTGCCAGGATGAGTTCGATGAGAATTCCTCATGCGCAGACCGCAGCAGCGCCGCGGCGCCCAGGCCGAAAACGAGGATCGAGACCGACAACGTGATGGCGGCAAACAGGAAACGGAAACCTGGGAGCATTTCTGGGGACGATTCCGCCTCGGCAGGCTTGCCGCCGGGCCCTGGAGCCAAAGGGGAACGCGGTGGGCTACTGATGGAGGTGGATCAGCCATGTTCGCCGCTGCGAATCAGGCTCGGTTCGAGGATACCGCAAGCCATGTTCGGCGTTTGTTAAAAAACGTTGCCGAGAATAGTGTACGGCCTCTGAAGACGCGATTTCCGCGCCAATCGTGGTTTTGGCGCCACGCCGTTGATGGAACATCACAATTTACGGAAATCAGGCACAGGTCAGCCGGATTTGTCTTGAATGCGCCGCGATCTTCCGCAATGTGCTGTTAACGGCTCGGTGTCGCCTTGGGGACTATACAGAAAAGATGACGATCACCCGTTCGCTGATGATTTGTGCTGTCGTGATGGCTGGCGCGGCAACGCTGTCCGCTGTCCACGCCCAGCAGGCCTATACGGTTCCCCAGGGGACCTACTCACAGGCACCGCTGTCTTATCCGCCCGCTTATCCTTCGGATGAGCGCCGTCAGCCGAATTTCGATCAGGTGCAGGACGATCAGGCTAATCCGACGGCGCAGCCGCCGCGTGCTCCGGGTCCGATCCTGTCGCCGGATGATCCGCGCTATGCCAATGCGGTGCCGCAGGGGCCGGTGATGTCTCCCGACGACCCCCGCTATGGCCGCCCGGCTGGTCCGCCGCCGGTGATCTACGCCGATCGTCCGCCGGGCGCGCCGCAAGGGTACCCGAACCAAGGTTACCCCAACCAAGCTTATGGCGATCCCAACGCGCCGCGTCCGCCCGAGGCCGTCGGGCCCAGTGGATCGGCGCCGGCTGTGACCGGCTCGGTTCAGCAGCCGCCGACCACAGCACCCGACGGGCGGCCAGTGACGATTGCATCTCTTCCGCCGGAAGAGCAGCCCGATGCGGCGCCCGCGCAACTGCCGCCGAACCTGCGCCGGCAGGAAGTCAACTTCGTCACGAAGGAGCCGGCGGGCACGATCGTCGTCGATACGTCGAACACCTATCTCTACTACGTGCTCGGCAATGGCCGGGCGATCCGCTATGGCGTGCGTGTCGGCCGCGATGGCTTCACCTGGTCCGGCGTGCAGAGGATCACGCGCAAGAAGGAGTGGCCGGACTGGTATCCGCCTAGCGAGATGATCGACCGTCAGCCTTACCTGCCGCGCTTCATGGCCGGCGGTCCGGGCAATCCGCTTGGCGCGCGCGCCATGTATCTGGGCAACACGGTCTATCGCATTCACGGCACCAATCAGCCCTCGACCATCGGCAAATTCGTCTCCTCGGGCTGCATCGGCATGCTCAATGAGGACGTCACCGATCTGTTCGACCGCGTGAAGGTCGGCACCCGGGTGGTCGTGCTGCCCGGTGGCCCGCCGCCGGGAACGGCGACTGCCTCGGCGGCCTCCGAGCCCGCTGCGCAGGCCTCGGCCGCTCCCGGCTACGGCCAGCCGACCGTGGTGCCGCCGCTGCCGGCGCCGGTCACGGTGCGCTAAGCCTCCATTCGCTTCGTCTTTGCGAGGAGCCAACGGGTCCGGGCGAACGCGCGGCCCGATGACAGGCTCCGCGACCTCGGAGGCATGGATTGCTTCGCTTCGCTCGCAATGACGCGGTAGATTTTCGTTACGCCAATCGCCGCAGCGGCTCGCCCTTGAACCAAGCGTCGATGCCCTCGACCATCTGGGCGTAATGGCCGCGGAAGACTTCCTCGGTGGCGTAGCCGAGATGCGGCGTGATCACCATGTTGTCGAGCTTGCGGAAGGGATGATCCACCGGAAGCGGCTCGACCGAGAACACGTCGATGCCGGCGCCCGCGATCTTGCGCTGCTGCAGCACGTCCAATAGCGCCGCCTCGTCGATGATCGGCCCACGCGCGGTGTTGACGATGTAGGCGGTCGGCTTCATGCGCGCCAGATCGTCGCGGCCGACGAGACCACGCGAGCGCGGGCCCAGCACCAGGTGGATGATGAGGACGTCGGCGGTCGAAAACAACTGTTCCTTGGAGACGTAGGTCACGCCGGCCTCCCGGCACTTCTCCGGTGTCAAATTCGGGCTCCAGGCGATCACCTTCATGCCGAACGCTTGCGCCAGCCTGGCCACCTTGGTGCCGAGCTTGCCGAGGCCGATCACGCCGAGCGTGCGGCCCTCGATCTCGATGCCGAGATGCGCCTGCCAGGGTTCGCCCGCATGCATGCGCGCGCTTTCGCGACCGATATTGCGGGTCAATTCCAGGATCAGGCCCATCGCGAGCGGCGCGGTTGGATCTCGGGCAAAGTTGGTGCCACACAGCACGACGTTGTGGTCCTTGGCCGCGTCGAAATCGATCGCGGCGTTGCGCATGCCGGAGGTGATCATCAGCTTGAGGTTGGGCAATGCGGCAAACAGCGAGCGTGGAAACGCGGTGCGCTCGCGCATCGCCAGGATGATCTCGAAATCCTTCAGCGCCGAGGCGGCTTCGCCCTCGGACTTGAAAGGCTTCTCGAACACGGCCAGCTCCGCCCGGTCGGTGATCCCCGACCAGTCCGCGGAGGTCAGCGAAAGTTTGAAATAGTCGTCAAGGATTGCACAGCGCAGCCGCGTCATCGGAGGTCCGTTCATGGCGAGAATGACGGCAGCGGACGCGCCGTCGGGAGGTCGCCATGGTTGCGCGCCGTGCTTTCGCGCGCAAGCGGCTTGCGGCTTCAAAAACGCGTATGCCGCCGCGTCTTCAGATGCCGGACTTCAGCCGGAAGGCGGCCTGATCGCCATACTTGGCGCGCCAGGCAGGACCCGGTCCGCGCATATAGTGCAGTTCCGGCCGGTAGGGGTCGAAGGCGCGGGCAAAGAACTGGCGCCATAAGGCCTTGAGGCCGGTTGAGGAGTCCCGTCCGTTGCGGCCGATCGCCGGTGCGGAGAGTGGGGTTGAAATCATCATCGCCATGACGCTGGCTCGCTGTTTTTTCGGTTCGCGGCTTTTGCCGCTTGGATGCGCTTTTGTGCGCCGAAAACGAGCTTTGGCCGGATTTATTAAAAAGCGGTTTCAATTAGCGTGATCTCCGCCACACATGGTGTCAGACCCGTATTCACGCGTGGTGAATGAATAGAAAACGGCGCGCTGCGGTTGCCCTTTAGGGCCTGCGCGGCTACATGAGCCGCAGCAAAATCTCCTCAAATCTTCTCGTTTTCCCAGGGATCGCGATGGCTCGCCAGTTCGTCTATTTCATGCAGGGTCTGACCAAGAGCTACCCGACCCGGAAGGTGCTCGATAACATCCATCTGAGCTTCTATCCGGACGCCAAGATCGGCGTGCTCGGCGTCAACGGCTCGGGCAAGTCGACGCTGCTTCGGATCATGGCCGGCCTCGACAAGGAATATACGGGCGAAGCCTGGGTCGCCGAGGGCGCCCGTGTCGGCTATCTCGAGCAGGAGCCGCACCTCGATCCCAAGCTTTCGGTGCGCGAGAACGTCATGCAGGGCCTCGCCAAGCAGAAGGCGATCCTCGACCGCTATAACGAGATTGCGGCCAACTATTCCGACGAGACCGCCGACGAGATGACCAGGCTGCAGGACGAGATCGAGGCGCAGGGCCTCTGGGATCTCGACAGCAAGGTCGATCAGGCGATGGACGCGCTGCGCTGTCCGCCCGACGATGCCGACGTGACCAAGCTCTCGGGCGGCGAGCGCCGCCGGGTGGCGCTGTGCCGGCTGCTGCTCGACCAGCCCGATCTGTTGCTGCTCGACGAGCCCACCAACCATCTCGACGCGGAATCCGTCTCCTGGCTCGAAGGCCATTTGCGCAACTATCCGGGCGCGATCCTGATCGTCACCCACGACCGCTACTTCCTCGACAATGTCACAGGCTGGATCCTCGAGCTCGACCGCGGCCGCGGCATTCCCTACGAGGGCAACTATTCCTCGTGGCTGGTGCAGAAGCAGAAGCGGCTGGAGCAGGAGGGCCGCGAGGAAGTGGCGCGTCAGCGCACGCTCGCCCGCGAGCAGGAATGGATCGCATCCTCGCCACGCGCGCGGCAGGCCAAGTCCAAGGCGCGCTATACGCGCTATGATGAACTGCTCAAGCAGGCGAGCGAGAAACAGACCCAGACTGCGCAGATCACCATCCCCGTCACCGAGCGACTCGGCCAGAACGTCATCGACTTCGAAGGCCTCAGCAAAGGTTACGGCGACCGTGCGCTGATCGACGAGCTCACCTTCAGGCTGCCGCCGGGCGGCATCGTCGGCGTAATCGGCGCGAACGGCGCCGGCAAGACCACGCTGTTCCGCATGATCACCCGGCAGGAGCAAGCGGACAAAGGCACCATCACGATCGGCGAGTCCGTGCAGCTCGGCTATGTCGACCAGTCGCGCGACGACCTCGACGGCAACAAGACTGTGTGGGAGGAGATTTCCGGCGGCAACGAGCTGATCCTGCTCGGCAAGAAGGAGATCAACTCGCGCGGTTATTGCTCCTCGTTCAACTTCAAGGGGCCCGACCAGCAGAAGAAGGTCGGCGCGCTCTCGGGCGGCGAGCGCAACCGCGTGCATATGGCCAAGATGCTGCGTTCCGGCGCCAATGTGCTGCTGCTCGACGAGCCCACCAACGATCTCGACGTCGATACCTTGCGCGCTCTGGAAGAGGCGCTCGAGGATTTCGCCGGCTGCGCCGTCATCATCAGCCACGACCGCTGGTTTCTGGACCGCATCGCGACCCATATCCTGTCGTTCGAGGGCGACAGCCACGTCGAATGGTTCGAGGGAAACTTCCAGGACTACGAGAAGGACAAGATGCGTCGGCTCGGCCAGGATTCGATTATCCCGCATCGGGTGAAGTACAAGAAGCTGACGCGATAGATGGATCGGTGATGGCGGACTGGAGTGCGGAGCAGTATCTCAAATTCGAGGACGAGCGCACGCGCCCGTCACGCGACCTGCTGGCGCAGATTCCGCTTTGCGATCTGCACCAGATCGTCGACATCGGCTGTGGCCCGGGCAACTCGACCGAGCTTCTGGTCAGGCGCTGGCCCAATGCCACCGTGATCGGCATCGACACTTCAGCCGAAATGTTGCGGCAGGCGCGCGAGCGTCTGCCGCAGGTGACCTTCATCGAGACCAACGTCGCGCATTGGGTGCCGCCCGATGGCACGGACCTGTTGTTCGGCAATGCGATCTTCCAGTGGGTGCCGGGCCATCTGAAGCAATTGCAGCGCTTGCTCGGCAAGCTTGTGCCGGGCGGGGTGCTCGCGGTCCAGCTTCCCGATAGCCTGAGCGAGCCCGCGCATGTTTTGATGCGCGAGGTCGCAACGCAGGGACCCTGGGCCAGGCAGCTCGCCGAGAAGGCGCGGGTGCGTGACGAATTACCGACGGCGGGCGGCTATTATGACGCACTGAGCCCGTTCTGTGCACGGATCGAAATCTGGCACACGATCTATAACCACGTTCTCGACGATGCCGCAGGGATCGTTGAATGGGTGAAAGGCACGGGCTTGCGGCCGTTCCTGGAAATGCTGGAAACGCCCGAGCGCAAGGACTATGTCGCCGAATATACCGCGCGCGTGGCCGCCGCCTACCGGCCACAGGCCGACGGCAAGGTGCTGTTCCGCTTTCCCCGGATTTTCATCGTGGCGGTGAAATGAGAACCGGTGCGCTTGCACTTTTTCTCGTGGCGATCGTCTCTGGGCTCTCCCCCACCTTCGCCGCGGATGCCGCTTTCGCGCAATTCATCGCTTCGCTCTGGCCCGACGCGCAGGCGGCCGGCGTCTCGCGCGCGACGTTCGATCGCGAAACCGCCGGGCTTGAGCCCGACTACAAGCTACCCGACCTGATCCTGCCCGGGCGTCCTGCCACCGGCGCGCCGTCGCAGGCCGAGTTCGTGCAGGTGCCGGCCGACTACCTCAAGGAGGAGAGCATCGCGCGCCTCGCCGAGCGGGGCCAAAAGCTGATGCAGCAATATCGGCCTTCGCTCGATGCGATCGAGGCCCGCTTCGGCGTGCCCGCCGCCATCGTGCTCGCGATCTGGGGCCGGGAGACCGACTTTGGCCGCTACACGCTGCCTTATGATGAGATTCGCGTTTTGGCGACGCAGGCCTATGTCGGCCGGCGCAAGGACAAGTATCGCAACGAATTCATCCTCGGCCTGAAGATGCTGGGCGATGGCGTGGTGACGCACAAGGACATGCGCGCGTCCTGGGCCGGCGCCACCGGGCTCACGCAGTTCCTGCCGTCGGAGTTCTACAAGCACGGAGTCGATCTCGACGGCGATGGCAAGGTCGACATCTGGCATTCGGTGCCGGACGCGCTCGCATCCGCGGCACGGCAGCTCGTCAACAAGGGCTGGCAGAGCGGTGTGCGCTGGGCCTATGAGGTCAAGGCGCCGGCAAATGTCGACTGCACGATCGGCGTGCCCGAAGTGACGAGGCCGATCGGCGACTGGCTGCGGGCGGGCTTCGTGCCGGTGCGCGGGCAAAGGCTGAGTGCGGCCGAACGGGCGCAGTCGGCATCGCTATTGCAGCCCGAAGGCATTTATGGTCCGGCCTTCCTCGCCACGAAGAACTACTTCGTCATCAAGGAATACAATTTCTCCGACCTCTACGTGCTGTTCGTCGGGCATCTCTCGGATCGCATGAAAAGCCCGTTGCCATTCGCGACGCCCTGGTCGGCGTCGACGCAACTTCGTACCGCCGACGTCGAGGCCATGCAGCAAGGTCTCACGCGCATCGGGCTTTACAACGACAAGATCGACGGCAAGGCGGGGATGCTGACGCGTGCGGCGCTTGGCGCCTATCAGAAGAAGGCAGGGCTCAAGGTCGATTGCTGGCCGAGCGAAGCCGTGCTGCAGTCGATCAACTCCGCACGCTGAATTTCTCTGCTTCGGATCAGCAATGAAAAGAAAAAGCCCGGCCGAAATTTCGCCGGGCTTCTGCACGCGTTTCGGTGCCGGTCGTTTGGCTCAGTAGCAGACGCGAACCGGATGGTAGATCCAGGCGTAGCCGTCCCAGAAGCGCTGCTGCTGCCAATAGCAACCGGGAGGCGGAGGAGGCGCGCCTTCGTAGTAGTAGCCCGGACCGGGGGGATAATAGACCGGGGCTGGACGGCTGGCGGCAATGGCGCCGCCGACGATCGCACCGCCGAGCAGCCCGGCAGCGATGCCGACGCCGACGCCGTCATGCGCTTTCGCGGGTGTCACGCTGGACGCGCCCGCGATCATCGCGACCGCAAGCAGCGCAGCAAAGGTCTTCTTCATGTTGGGTCAACTCCTGGAGATGGCGCTTTTGGCGCCGGGCTTAGCGGGGGAGCTTTGAGCGCTCACGTCGGGACAGTTCGCTCTAGAGAACGCCAAAACGGTCAACCCCAGGTAAACGGCCGCAGCCACGTGATCCGAAAAAGCGGTCTTTTTCAGGTGACTGGATGAACTTCAGGTGGCTGGATAAACGGCGCGCCAGCAGGACCCGGCGCGCCGAGATATCGCGGCAGATTGAAGCCGGCTGAACGGCGTTACTCGCAGACCCGCACGCGGCGAAACCGCCAGCCATAGCCGTCCCAGAAGCGCTGATGCTGCCAGTAGCACGGACCATAGGGGCCGCCGTCGACGTAGCCTGGACCGTAGTAATAGCCAGGGCCGCCGTAGTAGCCGTACGGATATGGGTGCGAAGCGATCGCGCCGCCGATGATCGCGCCGCCGATCACCCCTGCGGCAAGACCGGGACCCCAGCCGCCGGGCCAGGCATAGGCAGGCGAAGCCATCGATACGGCCAAAGCGGCGACAGCAGTCAGCGCCAACAGTGATTTCTTCATGGGTACCCCCTCGTTACGAAGCCATGGAACTCAGCCTCGACAGAAATGCCATGGCAGTAAACTTCCACATTCCCCTTGAATGATCAATGAACGGGGTTGCCGCATTTTGTGACCAATTGTGGCGGCGGGGCAGGGGCTTATGCGGGTCGGAGACTGTTGGCCCGAGCGTGATTTAGCGCAACGACGAAGTCCCTGATCGCTTCCAGAGTTTTGGACCGCTTCCATAATGGCCGGGAATTTTTGGGGCCAGTTTGGAATCGCTTCAAAACACGGTTTTTCCCTTTGCATCGCCGGTCTGGCTTCAATATCGATAGGCGGCATCACGGAAGGCATTCTGACCTAATGATTGTGTGTTCCTGCAACGTGCTGAGCGATCACGACGTCCGTCACGCCGTGAATTCCGCCGACATCCTTCCGCGAAGCGCCAAGCAACTCTATGGCTGCCTTGGGTGCAGCGCCGAATGCGGCCGCTGCGCGCGCACCCTCAGGGGTATCATCGACGAAGCGCTGGGAGCTTGCGCGGGCGCCTGTCGGGCCGGCTGCCCGCACAGTACGGCTGATGCCGCGGTCGAGGCCGAATTCGCGCTCGCGGCTTCCTGATTTTCCCCTCTGATTGGTGGGACGCCGACCGCTTGTGGCATCGGCGAGGGGTTGCTCTGGCTCTTAATCTTCCTTAGAAGTGTTCTAAATTAGTTTGAGGGCCGATTTGGTCCCAACCTTCGGAGTGCACGGATGCAGGGCGACCCCAGAGTCATCGACTATCTCAACAAGGGCCTGCGGCACGAGCTCACCGCCATCAACCAGTACTGGCTGCATTACCGCGTCCTGGACAATTGGGGCCTGCTCGAGATGGCCAAGGTCTGGCGCAAGGAATCGATCGAGGAGATGCAGCACGCCGATCGCTTCACCGATCGCATCCTGTTCCTCGAAGGATTTCCCAACATGCAGGTGCTCGATCCGTTGCGGATCGGCCAGAACGTCAAAGAGATCATCGAGTGCGATCTCGCCGCCGAGCACAGCGCGCGCAATCTCTACCAGGAGGCCGCGACCTACTGCCACGGCGTCAAGGATTACGTCTCGCGCGACCTCTTCGAAGGCCTGATGAAGGACGAGGAAGAGCACATCGACTACCTCGAAACGCAGCTCGACCTGATCAAGCGCGTCGGGCTCGAGCTCTACACCCAGAAGCACATCGGCGGGCTGGAGAAGGAAGACTGACCGGCTTTTCGCAGTTCGTTATGGCCGGGCTTGACCCGGGCCACGAGTTCACTCGGCCGGCGTAGCTTTAGCGAAGACGGCAAGCCCGGGCGCGACGACAATCGCTAAACGACCTTGCTACAACTGCGTCTTGTACCGCGCTTCGATCACGGCCTGCGGCTCGGGCTCGCCGAGCGCGGTCTGGTCGTGGATCACCTCAGAGATGCTTGGAAACGACTTGCGTTCGACCGGCTTGGCCGACCACAGCTTTGAGCGCATCAGCGCCTTGCCGCAGTGGAAATAAGCCTCGCTCACCGCTACGCTCAGCACGGCGCGCGGCGGCTTGCCAAACTCCTCCATCGCGGCGATCAGCTTCGGATCAGCACTGAGCATGCCCCTGCCACCGACGCGCAACGTCTCGTCGATCCCCGGCACGAAGAAGATCATCTGCAGGAAGCCCGAGCCTTCGACGACGTTGCGAAAACTATCGATGCGGTTGTTGCCGGCACGGTCGGGCATCAGCAGGAGGTTCGGCCCCGCGACATGCACGAAGCCTGGATTGCCGCCGCGGGGCGAAGCATCGACGCTGCCGTCCGAGCCTGAGGTCGCGAGCACGCAGAACGGCGACATCTCGATGAATCGCTTTGCATGCGTGTCGATCGAGGGCCGCGCCTTTGCGATCACGCGCGGCGTCGGCTTGGGATAGATGGTGGCGAGGTCGCTTGCAGCAATGTCGGTCACGGCTGGTCTCCGTCGGGTTTGAACGAGACTAACACCCCAGGCGATTGGCGCCAGTGCCAACTCCGTCGTTCGGGATGGTCCAAACCCGGCCTCGAGCTTCCAGCATGCGTAGTCGGCTTGACTTGAATCTTTATTGATGGCCGTCCCGGAGCACGTTCAGCGCAAACCAGCCCCAATAGACGCGGTGGCGCCGGATCAGACCGTTCTCGATCTCCATGACCTCGACAAGGTCCATCTGCTCGCCTTCCGGCGAGGAGCGTGGATATTCCCAGGTCAGCACGCGGCCGTCGCTGAAGAAGCCCTGCTTGAAACGCTTGCGCTGCGGTGGGTTGGTCTGGAACACCTTTGCGATGAAGTTTCGCAAGTTCTCCTTGCCCCTGACGATGCCGTCGCGCTGCTTCAGCAGATGCTGCACCAGCGGGCTTTCGATCGAGGCGTCGTCCGCATAGAGCGAGAGCGAGGCCTCGAGGTCGCGTTTGCCGAGCGCCTCGTCCCAGGCGCGGTAGATGCGCTCGATGTCTTGCCGGGGAGTGGTTCCTGTCATGGCTATTTCCTCATCTTCGTTGAGCCTGCAGCGACGCTCGCAAACTCATGCGGGGTCATGTTTCATCGAATTCTGAAACGACGCGGCCGCGGAACCGGCTTTGATCGCAGGCGAAAACACCCTATTTGATGGCGATGATGAGACAGGCGGTACAATCCGGTTTTTCGCGCATCGCGGAGGCGCTCGGCGATCCCGCGCGCGAGGCCATGGTCAGCGCACTCGCGCACGGCAAGGCGATGCCGGCCGGCGAGCTCGCTGCGTTGGCCGGCGTGTCGCCACAAAGCGCAAGCGCGCATCTGCAGAAGCTCGTGGACGCGAACGTGCTCTCGGTCTGGGCGCAGGGCCGCTTCCGCTACTATCGGATCAGCGACGATGATGTCGCAACGCTCGTCGAAAACCTCGTCAATCTCGCGACCAAAGCCGGCGCGTCAGGCCGCCGCACGCACATTGCCGAAGAGTTGCGACAGTCTCGCACATGCTATTGCCATCTCGCCGGCCGGCTCGGCGTGCTGCTGTCGGAGGCGTTGGTGCGCCACAAGCTCGTGACGGTGAGCAGCCGTGACGGGCAGGTCACGAGGAAGGGCATGGCCTGGTGCGAGGCCGAGCGGATCGATTTCAATCAGGGGCGCTCGCCGCATTTGCGGCTCTGCAACGACTGGACCGAGCGTGTGCCGCATTTTTGCGGCGCATTTCCTAACGCGATCCTGGCGCGGCTTTTGGCGATGCGCTGCCTCGAGCCGCGGCAAATTCCGCGCGCGCTGCGGCTCACTCGCAAGGGCCGGGCTTTCTTCGACCGGCTTGGAGTGGCGATCCCCTTTTAGGACGAGTCCCCTTTAGGGCGGGTTCTCTTCAGGGTAAGTCCTCAACATCCGTCTCGGGACGGTCGCTGCCGGGCGCGGTCTCGATATGCCATTTGCCATCTCTGGTCTCGTACTGGATCACCTCGGTGCGGCCGGGCGCGCGTTGCCCGGCGGCGACGCGCTTGGCGGCAGCGAGCGCTGCCGCATGGCTGCGGAAGGTTTCCGAGAACACGCCGTCGACAGTGTAAGCCCAGCCGCCGTCGTGCTCGACGATCTTGTAGGTGATATGGCTCATCGGGAACCCGCGGGAAGACAAGCTACCCCGCCGGCATTCTAGGCCAAAACGGAACAGCGATGTAGGATTTTGGCCTGACCGATCGTTCCTGGAGAAACGGAAGCGGAGACAAAAATGTGCCGCAACATCAAGACGCTGTTCAACTTCGAGCCGCCGGCGACGGGAGACGAAATCCGCGCCTCCGCGCTGCAATTCGTCCGCAAGCTGTCCGGCTTCAGCCGGCCGTCGCAGGCCAACGAGGCGGTGTTCAATCGTGCGGTCGATGAGGTGACGGATTCGGCGCGGCGGCTGTTGGCCTCGCTGCACACGAACGCTCCGGCGCGCGACCGCGAGGTGGAGGCGGAGAAGGCGCGCGAGCGCTCGCGGCTTCGCTTCGGCTGACTGACGGGCCTTCGATCCTTCCGCCATCGTCATCATCGCAATCGGCGGCGTGGTGTTCAGCGTCTGCTGGTACCTTGCGATGCGCTTGGTGTTCGAACGCCGGCGCGCGCCCGATGGCGGGGGCGATGTCGGTAGCCGTCGCGGAAGACTCTATGCCTGGATCGTCTGGGCCGTCCTGATCGCGTTGACGGGAATTGTGACCGCCGGCCTGCTCGACCTGGTTGACCCGCTCGTTCCCGACGGCGACTGGCATTGGCTGGTCGGGTCGCTGTTCGTCATCGTGGTGTGGCGGGCGCAGATGTGGTCGCTGCGGCCGTTCCTGAGGCGGTATCTGCCGGCCTGATCGGCGTCGAATATAAGCGGGTCAAGCCCGCGCATGACAGCCTCGACTACCTCGCCATCAAGTCCATCAAATCGCGCGATAGCCGCCGTCGACCATAAGGATCGAGCCCGAGACGTAGGCCGACATGTCGGATGCAAGGAAGATAGCGGGGCCGACGATGTCTTCGGGCTTGCCGGGGCGGCCGAGCGGAGTGTGGTCCATGAAGATTTTCACCAGGTCGGGATTGGCGGCGCGCACCTTCTCGTTCAGCGGCGTTTCGATGAAGCCCGGGCCGATCGCGTTGACGCGCACGCCGTCCCTGCCGAGTTCGGCGGCGAGTGCCTTGGTGAAGCCGAGCACGCCGTGCTTGGAGGTGGTGTAGGCCGGCGAGCTCGGGGTGCGCAGATGCACGAAGGACTGGATCGAGCCGATATTGACGATGCGGCCCTTGCTGGCGCGAAGCGCGCCAAGAAACGCATGCGTTACATTAAAGACGCCGTTGAGGTTGATCGCGATGATGTCCTCCCAGTCGTTGATCACGGCCTCCGCCGCGCCCAGCATGCCGTTGCGGCGGGCGATGCCGGCGTTGTTGCAGAGGATCGTAACCTGGCCGACCTTCTCGGCGATGCGTTTTGCCATCGCGATGCAATCCTCGCGCCTGGTGACGTCGAGCGCGAAGCTCTCGGCCTTGCCGCCTGCATCGCGAATCTCCTTCGCGGTCGTCGCCGCCGCCCGCTCGTTGATGTCGAGCAGAACGACGTGCGCGCCCTCGCGCGCATACCCGCCGGCGATCGCGCGGCCAATGCCGGAGCCTGCACCGGTGATGACGGCGATGTGATTTGAGAGCAGGGGCATGGCGTTTCCTCTTTTTGAAGTTGTTGCGGCGAATCCGATGCTAGCGCGCAGGGCGGGCAAAGCGAAAGCGTGCCCACCAAATAGCTCGGTTGCAATATCATGATGGGCACGGCGCGCTCGCGCCTTAGCCACCCTCCAGCTTCTCATCTACTGACCGCCGCATCAATGGCGCGGCAATGCCGCACCAGATTGTCGTGCGCGACCACGAATTGTTTTAACGGGGTGTCGATGTCATAGAAATAGATATTGGCGATGAAGCCGTAGATGCCGGCATCGACGGCGCCCGGCATGTCGCCATGCACATAGCCTTGCGCGGGGATGAGGCTCGCAAGCGCTGCGAGATCGGCGAGCCCACGCGCCATGGCGGCATCGGGCTCGTAGCGGCCGATGCCCTGATAGTGATACCGCTGGGCATTGAACTCTTTCGCCTTCGTCAGGCTCTCGTCAGTGAGAAGGGGATGCTCGCGCTTCAGCGCGTCGCGGAACATGGGCCAGTAGCGCTCGTCCTTCCAGCGCGAGTACGACATCACCCAATAGAGGTCGTCGAGCATGCGCGTGACCAGCAGGTTTTGCGCACGCTGGCCCGGCGTCAGTGCCGCATCGAGCGCGACGTGGTATTTTTCGGCGACAAAGCCAAGGATGGTCTCGCTGTCGCCGACGGTATCATGGCCGTCGATGATGTAGGGCAATTGGGCGCGCGGCGCCTTGGAGGCATCGAAGACATGCTCGTGGCGGAACGGCACGCCGGCGAGCTTGAGGAAGGCGAACACCTTCAGCCCGTAGCCATTATTGTCGGCGACGCCGAAGAGTCCGGGATAGGAGTAGAGCGTCAGCATGATTGCGACCTCCCGCGCGTCGTTGAAGGAAAAAGGCCGATGCAGCTTTCGCGCATCGGCCTCCTTCAACACAAGTGAAAAAATTCTCAGAGCTTGCAGACGCCCCGCTTCATCAGGCCGCTCTTGACGGCCGGCGCAGCCGTGCAAGGCGTAACCCACCAGCTTCGTCAGCCGGAAATTGGTAAATCACGCCCTTCGCCCGGCGACCCGGCGTTCCGCCCGCTCGACAAGGGCGGCTGCGCGCTGGTGAAGGCGAAGTGACGCGCAGCGTCATTCCGGGCCATCGCGCACGATAGTTGGATGCTTGCGCATCGCCCCCGGAACGACGTGCCGAAACCAAAAACGCGCCCGGCCTCCCGGGCGCGTTTCGTTTCAGCAGCAGGCTCAAGTGCCTTCGAACTTGAATGAAATGTTGAGCTTGGCGCGATAGGCTTCCACCTTGCCCTTGCTGTCGAGCTGCATGTCGAGCTCGACCACTTCGGCGACGCGGAGGTCGCGCAGCGTTTTTGCGGCTTGCTCGACCGCGCCGGCGGCGGCTTTCTCCCAGGATTCGGTGCTGGTACCGATCAGTTCGATCACCTTGTAGACGCTTTCACTCATGACGTCCTCCGTTCGGTGTGAAGCCGGCAGGCAGCAGGAAGCTTCCTGCCGGCATCAAGCCTAACATTGCCCCACCGGCACCGAAAGGATGCGGCCTTTCACGCTCTCGCGGGAAGCGACGCAAAACAAAACGCGCCCGTTTTTCGGGCGCGTTTCGCAGCTACCGATCGCTCGCCGAGCCTATTCGGAGTATTTGAACTCCGTCATCTTCTTCAGATCGTCCTTTGACGCATTGAACATGGCGTGATCCGGATACCACGGATTCGGCTTCGAAGTGGACGCCGGCTTGTTGGCGGTCGAGCCCGTCGTCGTGCCGGACGACTTTGCCGTGCCGCCAGTGCCGTTGCTGCCCTTGTTGGAGGCGGTGCTCACCGGCTCGCTGCTGAACTTGATCTTGTCATAGGGCACGGCGACCAGCCGCGCACCCACGCCAAGGAAGCCGCCAACGCTGATCACGGCCGCCTTGATGTTTCCGCTCTTGTCCATCAAGAGATCGCTGATCGAGCCGATATTCTCGTTCTTGTCGTTGTAGACGTTGAGGCCGACCATTTTCGAGGCGCGCCAGTCGCCCTTGTAGGAGGAGCTCTCGGAGGCGCTGGCCGCGGTGCTCGGGGCAGGCGTCGTCGTCGAAGTCTCCGCCGCGAACGCGGCGCTCGCAACCAAGAAGGAACCGGCCACAGCGGCCGCAACATATTTCGCTAACATCTGGATTCTCCTGATCAGAAACTGATGGGGAGAAAACCGGATCACGCGCGCGCGGTTCCGGGTCGCAGCGCCGATTTTCAAGCTGCACAGCGGCAAGATGAGTTCCCGAAACGCGTGCGGTGCAGAACGACAGAACGAAATGCGGTGCAGGACGAGCAGAACGAAAAGAGCGCCCACCTTCCTTCGCATAGGGAAAGACGCTGCAAGGAAGCCGCGTCGCCTCCAGAAAAGACCTCAGGACTTGTGGTCGATCAGCAGCGCCGAGATCGACGCGCCTCTGCTCGATGCGCGCGACGAGCCGGTCCCGTCAGCGAACGTCGACGACGATAGTGGCGATTGCAACGATTAAAGGAATGACTGCGGCAGATCGGCGACGCCGTTCGAAGTACGACCGCACGAGGACGCCGGCGGCCATCAGCCACGATCAGCACGCGCGGGCGCAAAACATGGATGGCGCTGTGGGCCTCGGCCCTCCGATCACGATGCGATCGTGCAGTCCGATGGCGGAGCGCTTTCGCTGCTCGATCGACAGCGGCAGCGCCACGCGTGCAGATTCTGTTGCCGTTGGCGCAGTGTCTAGCCGATGTTCGGCGGCGTGATCCGGGTAAGCTATTCGTGCGGATGATCAAGCAGCCATCGGCTGCTCCGCCTCGCTCGCATCGAAGATCGCGATCGCCTCGAAGCGGTAGTCGCAGGACCAGCAGTGCCAGAGATAGCACGCCCGTCCTTCGTTCGTTTCCACCCACTCCGGCATCGCGATCGGCTTGCCACATTGCGCGCAGGGATTCTTCCGGGGTAAATCGTACAGACCGGTTCGGGGCATGGCGCACTCCCTGTTTGCTTGCCTCTTTCGAGCGTTCTTGGCTCTTGCGAGCGAGACGTTGCTTTTAACAGTGAATGAATGAGTCAGGACTGTTGTCGCAACGCGAACTCCACCTGATGCCTCATTATAACCTGCATTGAGACTTTTGCACGACGAAACGTCGTCGCAGGCTGGGCGGCTGCTTCGAATTTTAATGTTCCGGATGCGCGGCCCAACGTGAAGCCTGAATCGATGCGGACGTCATCTGGCATTTCGGATTCATGCGATCGCCCGATTTTGGCCATATCGGCGCCGTTGAACGTGTCAGCTGCGGTGGGAGATTGACGCGCCCGCGCATGTCCTGGGGGTCTGTTTGACAAAGCATTGGCTGACACCGGCGGGTGCCGCTGCCCTGGCAGCGCTGGCCTTGGCGCACGCGGCCCATGCCGGCACCAGCGACTACGATGCCATGGTCGCAAAACACGCCCGCGCCAATCATGTGCCTGCAGCACTGGTGCACCGCGTCATCGAGCGCGAAAGCAAATACCATCCCGACCTGGTCGGACGTGGCGGCACCATCGGCCTGATGCAGATCAAGGTCGAGACCGCGAGGAGCCTCGGCTACAGCGGCGATGCCAAAGGACTGCGCGATCCCGACACCAACCTCGCCTATGGCGTGAAATACCTCGCCGGCGCCTACCGTGCCGCCGAAGGCGATCACGCCCGCACTATGCATTATTATGCGGCCGGGTATTACGGAGCCGCTAAGCGGCTGCGGCTCGAGCTGGCCGAAGGCAAGCACCTTGAGGCAAATGGCAATCCGCAGCCGCCACTTGCCGATGAAGCACCGCGGAAACGGCCCGCGAAGGGCACCGCGGCAGCCCGCGCCCGGATTTCGCGGCCATTATCCATTGTTCCCGTTGGTGCAAAGCCGGCCCAAGCGCGTTGACACATCAAACCATCGGCCTACATTAGAGCTGTTCCGAGGGGAGCTCCGACGAGGAGCTGAGATACCGCATATCCGGATCAAGAATCCGGGACCGCGGTGACCCTTTGAACCTGATCCGGGTCATGCCGGCGAAGGGACAGGGATGTACCAGAACAAGAACCGCAGCGCGGATTCACCCGTTTCCATCATCGGCGCAGGCATCGGCGGTGCCTGGCACGCGTTGCTGTTTGCGCAGGCCGGCCACGCCGTCACGGTACATGAGCGCGGTGACGCTGCGATGACGCAATCCACGAGCCACTTCGCCGGCGGCATGCTCGCACCCTGGTGCGAGGCGGAATCCTCCGAGCCGGTGATCTCAAGGCTCGGCATCCGCTCGCTCGATCTGTGGCGGACGCATTGTCCGCAAACCCCGTTCAACGGCTCGCTGGTGGTCGCGCATGCGCGCGACCGCGCCGATTTCGAGCGCTTCGCGAAGCTCACGACCAATCACCGGCGGATCGACGCGCACGCCTTGGGCGAACTGGAGCCGGCGCTGGAAGGCCGCTTCCGCGAGAGCCTTTTCTATCCCGAGGAAGGCCATGTCGAGCCGCGGCGCGTGCTGCCGGAGCTGCATTCAGCCATCGCGAAGGCCGGCGGCACGATCAAGTTCAACAGCAAGGCTGACGCCGACGATCTCGATGGCATCGTGATCGATTGCCGCGGCATCGCGGCACGCGACACGCAAGGCGAACTCCGCGGCGTCAAGGGCGAGATGATCGTGATCGAGACCAGCGAGGTCGCGTTGGCGCGCCCGGTGCGGCTGATCCATCCGCGCTTTCCCCTCTATGTGATCCCGCGCGGCGACGGCCGCTTCATGCTGGGGGCGACCTCGATCGAGAGCGAGGACACCGGCGTCAGCGTGCGCTCGGCGCTGGAGCTGTTGGGGGCGGCCTACGTGGTGCACCCGGCCTTTGGCGAGGCGCGCATTGTCGAATTCGGCTCAGGCCTGCGCCCTGCGTTTCCCGACAACCTGCCGCGGATCTCGATCGACCGGCACAGGATCGCGGTGAATGGACTTTATCGCCATGGTTTCCTGCTTGCGCCGGCACTGGCGGAGCTGACGCTCGGCTATGTGGATCGTGGCGTGATCGACAATGAGGTGATGCGATGCGCGTGACGGTCAACGGCGAGAGCCGCGAGATTGCGTCGGCCAGCGTGGCTGCGCTGCTCGGCGAGCTCGACTATGAGGGTACGCATTTCGCGATCGCAGTGAATTACGACGTGGTGCCGAAGGGTCGCTGGGCGGAAACCGAGCTCAAGGCCGGCGACGAGATTGAGATCATCACGCCGCGACAGGGAGGGTGAGATGACGGCTCGCTGTCTTGCAACGTCATTCCGGGGCTCGGCGAAGCCGAGAACCCGGAATCTTGCGCGACAACTTCGAGATTCCGGATCGGTCCGCTTCGCGGACCGTCCGGAATGACGGGGGAGAAACGCAATGGTGAACTTCTACGGCAAATCCTTCTCCTCCCGCCTTCTGGTCGGCAGTTCGCTCTATCCGTCTCCCGCGATCATGCAGGCCGCTATTCGTGCTTCCGGTGCCGGCATCGTCACCGTATCGCTCAGGCGCGAGGCCGCCGGTGGCAAGACCGGCGATGCATTCTGGAAGCTGATCCGCGAGCTCGATGTCACCGTGCTGCCGAACACCGCCGGCTGCCGCAGCGTGCGCGAGGCCGTGACCACCGCAAAGCTCGCGCGCGAATTGTTTGCGACAAGCTGGATCAAGCTGGAAGTGATCGCCGACAACGACACGCTGCAGCCGGATGTCGTTGGGCTCGTCGAAGCCGCCACCATCCTCGTCAAGGACGGCTTCGAGGTGTTTCCTTACTGCACGGAAGACCTTTCCGTCGCGACGCGGCTGGTCGATGCCGGCTGCAAGGTGGTGATGCCGTGGGCCGCGCCGATCGGCAGCGCGAAGGGCATCATCAATCGCGACGCCTTGAGGCTGCTGCGCGACCGCCTGCCCGACATCACGCTGGTTGTCGATGCCGGCTTAGGGGCGCCCTCGCACGCGGCCGAAGCGCTCGAGCTCGGCTATGACGCCGTGCTGCTCAACACCGCGATCGCGAAGGCCGCCGACCCCATCGTCATGGCGAACGCGTTCCGCCTCGGCGTCGAGGCTGGCCGCGCCGCTTACGAAGGTGGGCTGATGGAAGCCCGCGATTTCGCTTCCCCGTCCACGCCTGTTGTAGGGACCCCGTTCTGGCATGCCGTATCCTGATCGCTTCTATCCCGTCGTCGACAGCGTCGCCTGGGTTGCGCGCCTTGCAAAGCTTGGCGTCGGCACAATTCAATTGCGCGCGAAGAATCTCGACGATGCCGATGCGCTTGCGATCGTGCGCGAGGCGCTGGCCGTGACCAGGGGTACGGCGACCAGGCTCGTCGTCAACGATTACTGGCGCGCGGCGATCGAAGCGAAGGCGCAGCATCTGCATCTCGGCCAGGAGGACCTTGCCGATGCCGACCTCAAGGCGATCCGCGCGGCCGGCCTCTCGCTCGGCGTCTCGACGCATGACGACGAGGAATTGGCCCGTGCGCTCGCCGCCAGACCGGATTACGTCGCGCTCGGCCCGATCTTCTTCACCACGCTGAAGTCGATGCGCTTCGCGCCGCAGGGCATTCCGAAGATCACCGAATGGAAGAAGCGGATCGGTAATATCCCGCTTGTCGCGATCGGCGGCATCAAGTTCGAGCACGCCGCCGAGATCTTTGCCGCCGGCGCCGATTCCATCGCCGTGGTTTCCGACGTCACCCAGAACGCCGACCCCGATGCGCGGGTCAGACAATGGCTTGGCCAATCTGCGGAGGCGGCGTGATGCATTTGCGAAACCACCACAGCCGTCATTGCGAGGAGCGCAAGCGACGAAGCAATCCATGCCTCCGCTTGCGGAACCATGGATTGCTTCGCTGCGCTCGCAATGACGAACGACGATAGTCAGAGTTACAAGGAGGAACATCATGAACATTCGCTCCAATCCCGACACAACCCGCCCTGCCGTGACGACGGGACCGCTGCCCTCCTCGCGCAAGATCTTTGCTGGCCCCAGTGCTGCGCCGGACCTCAAGGTGCCGCTCCGCGAGATCATTCTCTCCGAAGGCGCGGGCGAGCCGAACCTGCCGGTCTATGACACCTCCGGCCCCTACACCGATCCCTCTGTCACGATCGACGTGAATGCCGGCCTGCCGCGCCCCCGCACCGCCTGGGTGAAGGAGCGCGGCGGCGTCGAAAGCTATGAGGGCCGCACCATCAAGCCGGAGGACAACGGCAATGTCGGCGCGGCGCACGCGGCGAAGGCTTTCACCGCGCATCACCAGCCGCTGCGCGGCCTCGACGGCCACAAGATCACCCAGCTTGAATTCGCCCGCGCCGGGATCATCACCAAGGAGATGATCTATGTCGCCGAGCGCGAGAATCTCGGGCGCAAGCAGCAGCTCGAGCGCGCGGAAGCCGCGCTCGCCGACGGCGAAAGCTTCGGCGCCGCGGTGCCGGCCTTCATCACGCCGGAGTTCGTGCGCAGCGAGATCGCGCGGGGACGCGCCATCATTCCGTCCAACATCAACCACGCCGAACTGGAGCCGATGATCATCGGCCGCAACTTCCTGACCAAGATCAACGCCAATATCGGCAACTCGGCGGTGACGTCCTCGGTGGAAGAAGAAGTCGACAAGATGGTGTGGGCGATCCGCTGGGGCGCCGACACCGTGATGGACCTCTCGACGGGCCGCAACATCCACACCACGCGCGAATGGATCTTGCGCAACTCGCCGGTGCCGATCGGCACCGTGCCGATCTACCAGGCGCTCGAGAAGTGCAACGGCGATCCGGTCGAGCTCACCTGGGAGCTCTACAGGGACACCCTGATCGAACAATGCGAGCAGGGCGTCGACTACTTCACCATCCACGCCGGCGTGAGGCTGCCCTACATCCATCTCACCGCCAACCGCGTCACCGGCATCGTCAGCAGAGGCGGCTCGATCATGGCGAAGTGGTGCCTCGCGCATCACAAGGAAAGCTTCCTCTACACCCACTTCGACGAGATTTGCGACCTGATGCGCAAGTATGACGTCTCGTTCTCGCTCGGCGATGGGTTGCGTCCCGGCTCGATCGCGGACGCCAACGACCGCGCGCAATTTGCCGAGCTCGAGACGCTCGGCGAGCTCACGAAGATCGCCTGGGACAAGGGCTGCCAGGTCATGATCGAAGGCCCGGGTCATATCCCGATGCACAAGATCAAGATCAACATGGACAAGCAGCTCGCCGAGTGCGGCGAGGCGCCGTTCTACACGCTGGGGCCGCTGACGACCGACATCGCGCCAGGCTATGACCACATCACCTCTGGCATCGGCGCGGCGATGATCGGCTGGTTCGGCTGCGCCATGCTCTGCTACGTCACGCCGAAGGAGCATCTGGGTCTGCCCGACCGCAACGACGTCAAGAGCGGCGTCATCACCTACAAGATCGCGGCCCACGCCGCCGATCTCGCCAAGGGCCACCCCGCCGCGCAGCTTCGCGACGATGCGCTCTCCCGCGCGCGTTTCGATTTCCGCTGGGAGGACCAGTTCAACCTCGGTCTCGACCCCGAGACCGCGCGCAGCTTCCACGACGAGACGCTGCCGAAGGAAGCACATAAAGTGGCGCATTTCTGCTCGATGTGCGGCCCGAAATTCTGCTCGATGAAGATCACCCAGGATGTGCGCGACTACGCAGCAAGCTTGAATGATAAGGAGCAAAAGGGATTTGGAGCCGAAGGCGATCAGATCCCGTCTGAGATTGAAAAAGGCATGGCGCAGATGAGCGCCAAGTTCAGGGAGATGGGATCGGACGTGTACCTCGATGCGGACAAGGTTAGGGAGAGCAACAAGGTCTTGTAAGGGGACCGAGAATGCACAACCTCACGGCACTCTCCGGACTGCTCGGCGGCGCCCTGATCGGGCTCGCCGCCGCGGCTCTCATGGCTTTGACCGGCCGCATTGCCGGCGTCAGCGGCATTACGGGTGGATTGCTGCAGGCCAGGCCCTCGGATCGAGGCTGGCGGATCGCGTTCGTCGCCGGATTGATTGCCGCCCCACTCCTGGCGGCACTTGCCGGCGCCCCGCTGCCACGGCCCGCGATGACATCGAGCCTCGTGCTGGTTGCGGTCGGCGGCTTGCTGGTCGGCTTCGGAACCCGCATGGGCAACGGCTGCACATCCGGCCATGGCGTCTGCGGTTTTGCGCGGCTTTCGACCCGCTCGATCGCGGCGACTGTCATCTTCATGGTCACCGCCGTCGCAACGGTCGCCATCGTCCGCCATGGGCTTGGAGGCTAGCGCGATGCCGGCTGTTGTCGCGAGCTTTGTCTGCGGCCTGATCTTCGGCGCCGGCCTGCTCATCTCGGGCATGACGCAGCCGGCCAAGGTTCTCGGCTTCCTCGACTTCTTCGGAGCATGGGATGCGACGCTGGCTTTCGTGATGGCCGGCGCGGTCGCGGTCGCTTCGATCGGCTTTGCGCTGGCGCGGCGCAGCGCCGCGCCCACCTTTGCGGCAAAACACCTTTGGCCCGAGCGGCGCGACATCGATGCCCCGCTCGTGGCCGGCGCGGTCCTGTTCGGAATAGGCTGGGGCCTGGTCGGCCTCTGCCCGGGACCCGCGCTCGTCAATCTCGCCGGCCTGAGTCTTCCGATCGTCGTCTTTGTCGCCGCGATGATGCTCGGGATGCTCGGATATGAGTTGTGGCAGCGCCGCGCGGTGCCAGAGAGCAGGCCGCGCAGCGCATCCATCGCGACGACACCGTCGGATGGATGAGAGAGCGGATGAGCGAAGCGACGTCCGGGATCGTTGACCGGTGTCTCGCTGACGCTCATGCCAGCGATCGCCGTCAAGACACCATCTTCGTCAACAGCGGCTGCCGCGCCTTGACGCCAGGCACGCATCCCTCTTCCCAGGGAAAGCGTCCATTTTTGTCCGACCAGATGATTTGAAGGCAGGGAAACGCGATCCATGATGGCGCGTAGAACCAACATGCTGTGCCGAGATAGTCGCCGTAGACATCGAACGGCACTTGGCGGAAGCATGCTTTGTATCCCTCCTGCAGCAAATCATCGGATAGATCGCCGTCGGCGAATGTATGGCCCGCCGCCGCGCGGTCACGGACATCATTGATAATGCCAGTCGCGTTGTCCGAAGGCAGGCCGAAGATGATCAGCTCCGGATGGCCGTAGTTGAGAAACAGTCCGATCGAAAAGTCGAATGGCGGTTTGGCGTCGCCGATGCCGACAATGTGGCAGCCGTACTGGCGGACGTTGCGGAAAATGATCTCGTCCGTCTCGTGATCCGGCTCCGGCCATTTGAATTTGTCGTGCAGCGACATCGCAATTGCCGCGGTGGGGTAGTTTCCTGCGCCCGCGCGCCGAAACGATCGCGCGCGAGGTCGGCTAATCACCCTAAGTTGTCTGCTGCGTTAAGGCTAGCGCGAGTTCGCAGGGCGGATTAGCGGCTTGTCCGCCGTAGCTCGAAAAGAAGGCGGAAGCGTAATCCGCCGGCTTTGAACCCATAGCAAGGTGGTGGGTTACGCTTCGCTAACACGACTGAGTCATTTGCCTGAGTCAGTTTGTCACGTTTGATTTTGGTTTGGAATCAGATGGTTGTTGAGCTTCCTGTCGAGCGGGGGGCTGTGATGGATCGCACCACTGGAACGGCGATTGCG
>Ga0134126_10002187_pt1 | contig 24742 bp, 21 predicted proteins | sample KB31752_FD_96881 | JGI IMG/M metagenome (GOLD analysis project Ga0134126, IMG submission 96881) | Terrestrial soil microbial communities with excess Nitrogen fertilizer from Kellogg Biological Station, Michigan, USA - KB3-175-2 | ecosystem: Environmental > Terrestrial > Soil > Unclassified ... | reverse complement strand
TATATTATTACTGCTCATCACGTAAAGATCAGTAGGCGTATTGCTGGTGGAATTGCTGAGCAGGTGAATATTTTGTGTATTGCGGTTATAGGAGGCCTTGACGGAATTCTCATCGTTAAACCTGTAGCTTGCAGTAAACCGGGGCTCCAGGTCAATATAATCTTTCACTATCGATCCGCTGCTATACGTTGTAGCAGTTAATACGTCCCCGCCGGCATCATAAGTTTTAAAAGTACCGGGGCCTAACAAAAACAAACTGCTCAACCGCAGGCCATAAAGGAAAGTCAGCTTTTCGTTTGCACGCCATTCATCGCTTACGTATACTGCGTTTTCAAACCCGAACCTTTTCTCCACACTGCGGTTGTTAAAGCTTGAGGTTGAGTTGCTGGTGATATCGCCGGGCGCAATCGAATGGTGCAAAATATTAAAGCCGAATTTCAGCGTGTGGTTATTTCCGATGGAATACTGCAGGTCTTCCTTAATATTAACATCAGTAATTTGCGAGGTGGCTTTAAAATAATCCTGGCTTTCAAAATCAATAATGGCATAATTATAATTGCTGAACACGATAGAGGTATTGGAAAAAAGCCGGTTGTTAAACAGGTGGTTGAACCTTAAAGTTCCGGTTGAATTGCCCCAATTCGTGCCAAAGGTGTTTTTCAACAGCAGCACGTCTTTACCAAAGTAGCCGGATATATAAATGGCATTCTTGCTGTCAAAATGATAATTCGCTTTGGCGTTCAGGTCATAAAAGTAAAGCGAGCTGCCTTTTATGGTCGAATCGGACGATGCATGCAGGAAAAGATCAATATAGGTACGCCGGGCGCTCAGCATAAACGACCCTTTATCCCGTACGATCGGCCCCTCCACTTTTAGCCTTGACGAGATCAGTCCCAAGCCCCCTTGGACGGTATAGTTTTTATTATTGCCCTCGTTCATTTTTATGTCGAGCACCGAGGATAAGCGGCCGCCATATTCGGAGGGCATACCGCCTTTAAACAAGCTGACATCCTTAACCGCGTCGGAATTGAAGGTTGAGAAAAAACCAAAAAAATGCGATGCATTGTACACGGTCGCTTCATCAAGTAATATCAGGTTCTGGTCGGCCGCCCCGCCCCTTACATAAAATCCTGTATTGGCTTCGCCGGCCGACTTAACGCCCGGAAGCAACGAAATGGTTTTTAAAATGTCTTTTTCCCCCAATAATACCGGCACATTATTTACCTGCGCCATGTTCAGCTTTTCCTGGCCCATTTGAGGCGAAACCACATTGTCATCATTAGGTTTATTGGCTTTGATGACAATCTCTTTCAATTCATTTTTTGACTGCAAATCTATATTTACTTCCAGGCTTTGACTGAGGGATATCTCCCGCACAACAGCTTCGTAGCCGGTAAATGTAAATACCAGGGTGTATTTGCCCGCCGGTGCTGATATTGAATAGAAGCCGTAACTGTTGGTGATTGTGCCATTTTGCGGGAGTTCTTTTATCCTGATGGTGGCGCCTATCAATTGCTCGCCTGTCGATGCATCCTTTATTGTTCCGCTAACCGTGTATTTCTTTTGAGAAAAAGCTGTTAGCATCGTCAATAAGAACAGGACAGACAGAAGGTATTTGGCCATCAATAGAAATTTGATGCAAAAGTATCTTTAATTGTTACACATTTAGCCGTAATTGTGTAAACCGTTAATTAATTTACACGCATGTTAATTGAAATACGAAAAGCCCTGCCTTCTGACCAGGACGATATCTGGGAAATAATCCAGCCCGTGATTGCGGCGGGCGATACCTATGTTTTTTCGCCGGACTCGCCGAAAGATAAGATGCTTGGTTTTTGGATGGCAGCCGATAAGCACACTTATGTGGCTTTGAGCGGTACGCAGGTAGTCGGGACGTTTTTTATTAAGGATAACCAACCCGACCTGGGCTCGCACATCGCTAATGCGGGGTATATGACCTCGCCGGCCGCTTTCGGGAAAGGCATTGGTACCGCAATGGCAAAGTTTTCTATCGAAGAAGCCAGGCGTCTCGGCTATAGCGCCATGCAGTTTAATATCGTTATTAAGACCAACCGAAGCGCCGTTTCGCTTTGGAAAAAGCTGGGATTTGAAATAATAGGAGAAATACCGGATGCCTTCCGGCATCGGCAAAATGGGTTGACCAATGCCTACATTATGTACCGCAAACTATAAAGCATCATTTTGTTGAGCTTTAAAGCTCATCGACCACGGCTTTCAATTTCCTGAAAGCTGTTTTGGCAACCAGCAAAGCATCCTGCTTGTAGTAGGCGGGGTTAAAAACCTCGACCGAAAGTACTAATGGATGATTGTTCCGGCCTAATGTGCGCAGTATCCGCTTTATCGGGGCAACGCCGTCGCCGGGGTAAACCCTATCGGCATCGGTAATAACGTCAGGCGAAAAGCCGGCCGGGCAATCATTCATGTGAAGGATATCGACCGCCGATGGATCCATTAACTTCAGCGTATCGAGCTTCGTTTGCCCGCGATAGAAATGAAAAATATCCAGCAGTATTTTTGCCGACGGATGCCCGCTTTCCATGGCGCTGTATAAAACTTCGCTCACGTTTTGTAAATTTTTCATAAATCCCCACATTTCAAGCTGCGGTACAACGCCGCTCCTGTCGCCCAGTTCAAGTATTGTGCGGTACCGTTCGGCAATGACATCCAAAGCCGGCGCCGATGGGCCCTTTACACCAAAGCCGGTAGCTGCAACTCTGTGGCAGCCCAGCTCTGCAAGCATGCCCATTTCCCTTTTCATGTTTTCGACGCCGGTTTTACGGGTCGCGTCGTCGTCCACTATCCACTCGTTAAAGCTAATGGTATTTGCAATCTTCAGGCCTAAACCATCCAGCTGTTTTTTTGCTTCGGCCACTGTTCCGCCTTTAGCCAGGTATTCGTGCAGTGAGTCTACCCATATTTCCACCGCGCGAAATCCGGCAGCCGAAGCGGTTTGCAATTCTTTAACAAAGCCCAGCTTGTGGCCGCGAATGGTCGCCATATTCAGGGAAAAAGTAAACGAATATTTCCCCGGCTTATTTGTTTCCTGAGCGGCATCTGCAGTTTTGTACGTCATTGCCGCACCGGTAGAAATTCCGATAAGCTGCAAGGCTTTGCGGCGGTCTATTGTCGATTTTGACATATAATCAATTGGTAAGATGTCTTAATAATCAGTCTCAACTCAAAAGTCCTTAGTCGTAAGTCCCATGTCAGATTTTGCCCTTTTTACTTCGAACTTAAGACTTTCGACTCCAGACTAATTCTATTTATATCCACTCCTCGTTTTCCTTCTCATCGATGGGAGCGTAATTAATATATTGGACAAACCGCGGCAAAGCTGATGTGTTTGGGCTGCTGCCATGCGGAAGGGCCTGGTGCCATATAATGAAATCCCCCGCACCTGCCGCGATGGGCTTCGGCCCCAATGCGTATAAGTTCTGTGTCCGGGGATCAGTGCCTGGCGGTAAACTTTTCATCCAATCTTCAATCCGGTTTTGAAAGCCCGGAACAAGGGTAAACGCGCCCTGGTTTTCGGCGGTATCCGCAAGATAAAGAATACCCTGCGTGCCAAAGGGTATGGGCAACTTAATGCTCACATCCCAATGCAGGCGCGGGCCCTGAAACGGGCGACCCGGAATTTCAGGGGGGTTAAAGCCTACCCTATCCGTGTTTACCCAAAGGTCGGTCCGTTTCCATAGCTGCTCGTATGCCCCTTGAATTTTAACTGAGCGGCGGTTTTGTCCAAGCAGCGGGTGCTGAAAAAGCTGCACCATAATGCCTTGTTTCGATGGATGGTCATTGTACCATGTGGCCGGTGTGTTCCGTTCTATCCCCAGGTAGCTGCACATCATTTCCACGGTTTGGTTGCAATCTTCACGGCTCACGGCGTTTCTGACTATAACATACCCGTTTTCATCCCAAAAGGCCAGGTCGTCGTTAGTGAGCACGTCAGGCACACTCTCGTTGACGGTCCCATCATCGTTACCGGCAACCAGGCCGTTAAATTTAGCCACCGTTTTGGCATCAGGGGCGCCGCTGGTTGCTAATATCCAGTTCTCAAATTCTTCGAATGAAGGGTTTTCGCGGTAAACGTATACGATCGTTTGCTCAAGCCCCAGCCCGAGGACTGATAACAAGGTGGTATCTATCCTCCATTCATCCCTGAAAGAATCCTGTTCGAGTTTGCCGTCCCTTTTTAAAACACATTTATTCCAGTAGCGCTCTAAATGCATCACCCCTAATTGGCCGGTTAAGGTAGAAGGAACGATCTCAGGAATTACTTCGTTCATAGCGTTGGTTTAGCTTTTGCCGCTAAAATAATCAAAATAGCGATAGCTTATTGTATTCGTTTGCAGGTTTTGGCCGTTAATTTACGCCGGAAATTGCGCTATATTTACACTTTGATGAAATTTTTTTACTTATTATTTGTTTTGCTTTTTTTCACCGCGGCCAGATCAAACGGCCAGGAAGGTTATTGCCCGCCTTCAAACGTAGGCTTTGAAAGCGGCACTTTTACAAATTGGCAGTGTGATACCGGCTCCGTAAGCCCCACTGGACAGATTTTAGTAAAAAGCAGCCCTCCCGTGGCGAACAGGCAAACGATGATCGATAAGAACTATTCTCCGAAGCTTGACCCTTTTGGACAATTTCCGACACTGTGCCCCTTTGGCGGCAAGCATTCTATCAGGCTTGGCAACCAGGGTACGGGCGCAAGGGCAGAGCGCGTATCGTATACATTTACCGTGGCCGCTGGGGCTAACCAGTACGATATGATATTTTATTACGCAGTCGTATTGCAAAATCCCAGCCATCTGAGCTACGAGCAACCCAGGTTTACGTTGAAAACCTTTGACGTAACGGATAACAGGTACGTTGACTGCGCCGCGTTTGATTTTATCGCTTCCGACACGCTTTCTGCCTCGGGCTTCAGGCGCGCACCTGTAATTGCGCCGGCGGATACCCAGGTTTTTTTTAAGGACTGGGCGCCTGCGGTCATAAACTTACGGGGTTTGGCCGGCAAGCAGGTGCGTATAGAGTTCACAACAAATGATTGTACCAAAGGCGGGCATTTTGGTTATGCCTATCTTGACGTAAATGAAGACTGCAGTCCCACAATTACAGGAAACTCCTATTGTTCAAACCAAACTTCGATGGCTTTGACGGCGCCGGGAGGTTTTGAAGATTATGCCTGGTACACCCCGGATTTTTCAAAAAGGCTATCCGGCGCCCAGGTATACAAAATCTCGCCGCCACCGCCCGACGGCACAAGATACGCCGTGATTTTGCAGCCATTTAACGGCATTGGCTGTATTGATACCCTCTACACCACGGTAAACAAAAACATAGCAAAATTTATTTTCAAAACCGCAGACACGATATACGCCTGTCCCGGCTCTACCGTCGATCTGACGGCGCCTTCGGTTACGGCCGGGAGCGATAATAACCTGCAGTTGAGTTATTTTGCCGATAATGAAGGCCTTCGTTATTTATATGATCCGCAAAACATCACAAAGAACGGAACCTACTATATCAAAGCCGTCGATCCCGAGAGCTGCATGAATATTTTACCGGTAACCGTTATTTTTGGCAATCCGGTCTTACCTGTAAATGACCCGCTGCCGGTTTATGCCCCGGCTACGGTTGATATTTCGACCGCTTTTGTGCACGATAAGCATTATACTTATAAATATTTTGCCGACAGCCGGGGCAGTGTTGAAATTTCCGATTATCAGCATATTGCGGTTGGAGGCACTTATTATATCGAGGCAATAAATAGTGCCGGCTGTACAACAATTGCTCCTGTAACGGTAGTGATCAATGCGCCTGTTCCCATCGAGCCCGGGCCGGTAAGCGGCAGCATCGCAGTTTGTTCGGGTACAGCCTCGGCGAGCCCAAATATTCTCCAATTTAACGTTTCAGGGAATAATCTATCAGGTGACATTACTGTAGCGGCGCCGCCGGTGTTCGAGATATCCTTAGACGCGTCTGCCGGTTACAGCAGCGGCCTTACCTTGAAAGAATCAGGCGGGTTGGTGGATAATACGATCATCTATGTGCGTTCGGCGGCAAGCGATCAGCCAGGCAGTATTTCGGGAAGCATCACATTAAGTTCACCCGGGGTTGCAAATGGGACTGTGGCCGTTAAAGGTTTTGTATACACTTCGCCTACTGCCGATCCGATAAACGACCAATCTGTTGCAAACGGGCAATTAACAAGCGCGGTTGATTTTACGGGCCAGGGCAACACGTTTAATTGGGTAAACGATAATCCGGGGATCGGTTTGGCCGCGAGCGGAACAGGCGATATAAGCCCTTTCACCGCCATTAACACGGGTACGTCTCCTGTCACAGCAAACGTTACGGTTACTCCCGAAGTAAAAGGATACGCCTACATATCCAATTATTATTCAAATAATATTTCGGTAGTCAGCGTCGAAACAGGGGATGTTGTGCATACGATTTCAGGAGGGGCTCAGCCGGTTGGGGTTACCGTATCCCAGGATGGGGGCATGCTATACGTGACGAATATAGGGTCAAATTCCGTTTTGGCCATCAATACGAAGACCAATTCCATTGTTTCAAATATAACCGTCGGGGCAGGCCCGCTTGGAATAATAGTAAGCCCGGACGGAGCCAACGTATACGTATCGAACTCGTCAGACAACACTGTTTCGGTCATCAATACTGCGACGAATACAGTCGCGACGAAAATTAAAGTTGGCTTAAGTCCTGCCGGTATAATAATCAGTCCGGATGGCAATAAGGTTTATGTAGCCAATTCCATTGGCGGAACCATTTCTGTGATCAATACTACCACCAATGCTATAGCATCCACAATAGCTTTAGGCTCAAGCCCATATGGTTTATCGATCAGCCCCGACGGACGTACTTTGTACGTTACCATTCCGACCGAAAACAAAGTCTCAGTAATTAATACAACAACAAACCGCCTGATAACTCAAATTAGTGTGGGGTCGGGCCCATACGGGTTAAATATTAATCCGGATGGCAGTGTTGCCTACGTGGTAAATAAGCTCTCAAATAATGTTTCGGTGATCAATACGGCAACCAATTCCGTTGTAGCCACCATCCCGGTAGGCTCAAACCCCATTGGCGTATCGGTAAGCCAGGACAACACTAAGGTATTTGTTACAAATCAAGGTTCAAATTCGCTTTCGATAATCGACGTTAAAAACAATTCCATTAGCCGGACAATAAAAGTTGGCTCGAGCCCCGAGGCATTGGGCAGCTTTGTTACCAGCGGCACCGGTTGCACCGGCGCACCTGTCAGCTTTAAAATTACCGTTAACCCAACAGTTCCTGTTGTAATCAATTATTCGGGTACGCTGAGCCCGCTCTTAACTACGTACGGTACGCCATCATTACCGGAAAAATTTGATGTATCGGGCACCGGTCTGACTGTAGGCATCGTTGTAACTGCGCCCGCCGGTTTTGAAGTGAGCACTGACGGCGTTTCGTACAGCAATACCGTGACCATCGGTGCCACCGGCACCCTTGCCGCAACACCGGTATATATCAGGTTGGCAGCAACAACGCCGGTGAATGATTACTCAGGAAGTATTACCCTAACGAGCCCGATGGCAACGACCATCAACATACCGATGCCAGACAGCCGTGTAGACCCGGCGCCGCTAACAATCAAGGTCGACGATAAAAGTAAAGCCCTTAATGATGTCAATCCCGTTTTAACTGTGAGTTACCTCGGTTTTGTTAATAATGAAACCCAGGCGCAATTAACCGTTTTACCGGTTATCACAACCACAGCGGTTACCAACTCGCCGCCAGGACTTTATCCCATTACAGCCGACGGAGCAGTAGCGCCGAATTATACACCGGCCTACGTGGCGGGCGTACTCACCGTTTATCCCGTTATCCAGGCCTCCGCCATCCCCAATACATTTACACCCAATGGCGACGGCATCAATGACACCTGGGACGTTAAATTTCTAAATCTTTATTCCAATTGTACGGTAAACATTTACAACAGGTACGGCGAAAACGTCTTTTCATCAATAGGGTACGGAATTCCGTGGGACGGCCGTTACAAAGGGTTGCCACTGCCGACGGGCACCTATTACTATATTATCGATCTGAAAAGCGGCATTAAGCCGTTGTCGGGTTTTCTTGCGCTGATCAGGTAGTTGCCTGGCTTTTTTTTAGCATATATTGTACCGAAGTATTGGCTGCGGCAAAACGGCCCGTCTTTATATTGATCTTCCGAAGTAAATGGCCGTAAATCCCCTTATCACTGGATACCCGGTGAATTGTTTGCGGCGGCCCAATTTCGTTATTCAGGAAGCCTTGCCCATCGCATACAATATTCCGCCTAAAAGGTGCTTTAAATAAAGCGGATCGGCGTATGAGGCATCTGTGTGCCCCAAGGCTGTATAGAATGCGCGGCCGCCGTCATATTCGTGATACCAGCTCATCGGGTGGTTATCGCCATTGTTGCCGCCCGTATAAGTTTTTTCGTCGATGGTGATCAAAACATGCAGGTTAGGGGCAATCCATTTAAAATTATACCACTCATCAAGCCGCTTCCATTCGGCGGGTAAATGCCTGGTGGCTATGAAATTAGGATCCAATATGTGAAGCGTTGCTACCTGTTGTACGCTGGGATGGTTTCTAAAATACGCCCCGACAAGATTGCCATACCATGGCCAGTCGTATTCAGTATCGGTAGCCGAGTGCACGCCGACGAAGCCGCCGCCGTTTTGGATATATTTTTGAAATTCGGCCTGCTGTGCATCATTTAAAACATCGCCGGTTGTGCTCAAGAATATCACCGCGGCGTATTGCTTTAAATTGCTGTAAGTGAACTTTTCGGAATTGGTGGTCGTATCCACATCAAAATTATTCTCCTGCCCAAGCTTGATGATCGCCGGAATGCCAACGGCGATGGAAGCGTGATGAAAACCTTTGGTTTTGCTGAATATTAATACTTTAGGTTTTGCAGTAACACTTAAGCTTACTAATAGTAATAAACTGATAGTCAATAATTTGTTTTTCATAGTTGGTTTATTAGTTCAATGGTTCATTAGTTCGTTTGTAAGTGTGGCTGCATGGTCATTAATCAGTGTTAATTGCCTAAATCATCTAAATCTGTGATCAAATGTTCCCCTTCTTCAACTCATCCGCTGCAAAATTAGCAGCCCGCGCCGTCAATGCCATATAAGTTAAAGACGGATTCTGGCAAGCTGATGAAACCATGCAGGCGCCATCGGTTACAAATACGTTTTTCGCGTCCCAAACCTGGTTATGCTCATTCAACACAGATGTTTTCGGGTCGCGCCCCATACGTGCAGTGCCCATTTCGTGAATGCCGTCGCCCACATTATGGCCATGGTCCCAGGTGGCAATGTTTTTCACGCCGGCGCTATCCAGCATTTCTTTAGCTTCCCTAACAATATCAACTCGCATTTTTTTCTCATTATCCTTTATTTCGGCATCCATAGCTAAAATAGGCAGGCCCCATTTGTCTTTTCGATGTGGATCGAGCGTGATCTTATTTTCATGATAAGGCAAAAGCTCGCCAAAGCCACTTATGCCGATGCTCCACTGGCCCGGCTCGGTAAGCGCCTCTTTAAAAGCTGAGCCTATGCTAAGCTCGGCAACATTTCTGCTCCATCCCTCGCGGCTTGCACCGCCCTGGTAGCCAAAGCCGCGCAGATAATCGCGTTTGTCGCCAAACAGGTTAGCGAACCGTACCACGTAAACACCGTTAGGCCTCCTGCCGAAGTAATATTTATCATCGTAACCTTCAACCGTGCCCGATGCACCGAGGTTGTAATGATGGTCCATAATATTATGCCCAAGCTCACCGCTGCTGCTGCCCAGGCCGCCGGGCCAGATATCAGTAGCAGAATTCATCAATACCCAGGCGCTGTTCAATGTGGAGGCATTTACAAAAACTATTTTGGCATGGTACTCATAGGTTTGATGCGTTTCCGCGTCAACTATCTCGACGCCTGTAGCTTTTTGGGTATTTTTATCATAGATTATTTTGGTAACGATTGAAAAGGGCCTTACGGTTAAATTTCCTGTTGCAACTGCCGCCGGAAGTGTCGATGATTGCGTACTGAAGTATCCCCCGAAAGGGCATCCCTCCCAGCAGCGGTTCCTGAACTGGCACTTCGTTCGCCCCGGGATTGCTTCCGTAAGATTAGCGCTGCGCCCTATGATCATGTGACGGGTATTGTTATAATGCCTTTTGATACGGTCGGCAATATCTTTTTCCACGCAATTTAAATCCATGGGCTTTAAAAAATGTCCATCGGGCAATTGCGGCAAGCCTTCTTTAGAGCCGTTGACGCCGGCGAATTTTTCTACATGGTCATACCATGGCGCCAGGTCTTTATAGCGTATAGGCCAGTCTATAGCCCAGCCATCCTTTAAATTTGCTTCAAAATCGAAATCGCTCCAGCGGTAGCTTTGTCGCCCCCATAAAATAGAACGACCGCCCAATTGGTAGGATCGCCACCAGTTAAAGGGCTTTATTTCGGTGTAGGGCGCATCCTGTTCGTTGGCCCAGTAGTCCATTATGGGCTCTGAAGCCCCCCAGTTGCGCGAGATAACCGGGCGTGCCTTGCGCTGCGCCTGGGTAACATTACCCCTGTGTTCAAACTCCCAGGGATCTTTTGCAGCCGACTTGTAGTCTTTTAAATGCTCAAAGTTGCGGCCGCGCTCCAGCATAATGGTTTTCAGGCCACGTTCAGTCAGTTCCTTCGCGGCCCATCCGCCGCTTATCCCCGATCCGATCACAATTGCATCATAGGTGTTGTTGGCCCTTGCCTTACCGTTTACATTAACAGAATCTGCCATAATAATTTAAAATTGGAGCGCGAAAACACGATGAAAAATTGGTTACACAATAATATTAATTAATGGGGCGATTAACAAGTAATAATTGTGATGGGAAGAATTGGGGCATTTTGCATGGCGGATATTTTACTCACCCGATCTGCGCTTCGCTGGATCACCCTTCTGCAAGCAGAAAAGAGGGGAAAGAAACCTGGCTATGCGCTTTGATGATTGACCCGCCCCGGACTTTGCTGCGCTCGTCCGCCCTCTTTTCCGGCGAGCGGGTAAAGAGGGGGAAAGAAATGTTCTGATGTCCATAACACATAGTCAAGATACTGAGTTGTATCGCATAGTCAGCTGATTGATCGCTCTTCCTCCTTTTTTATGAAGCGGGAAGCAGAATAGGAAAACAAAATAAAAACTAAAAAATAATTTATCTTGCATGATGTCATCAATTATTGAATTTTGCCGCGAACTAAGGCTGCGTGAAACGCCTGCGGAAAAAATTTTATGGCATCGTTTAAGAAATAGAAGTTTGGTTGGGCATAAGTTTTTAAGGCAATATCCAATTTATATAGAGGCTGTTTATGGTAAGAGATTGTATTATATACCGGATTTCTATTGCCACAAAGCCAAACTTGTTATTGAAGCTGATGGGCCAATCCATCTCTATAAAAAGGAATACGACAAAAATCGCGACCAGGTATTAAAGTCTTTAGGCTTAAGTATACTCCGGTTTGATAATTTACAAATATTGAATGATACTAAAACAGTGCTCGATTTGATCAAAGAAAAACTTGCCTAGTATTATCCCGCTTTTTTTGTTTTCTTTCCCCTCTTTACCGCTTGCGGAAGAGAGGGTGATCCAGCGAAGCGCAGATCGGGTGAGTTAACTATCGAAGCGACACCTACACCTTCCCCGCTCATTTCACCAACATGTGTCCTTCCGTTCCAGTGCGGCAAGATGCGGGCAAAACCGGACCCGCTTCATCACTCATCTTTACCGCATACTTTTGCTTTCCGGTTATTTTGCTGTAACCTTCTTTATAAATTTTAGTAATTTGGCTAATTATTACGGCATGAGCATTACCGTCTACGGTTTACAGGACATAAAAAAAGAATTGCAGCACCTGTCGTCATTGCAAATAGCCGACTTGTGCCTGCGGCTCGGGCGGTATAAAAAGGAAAATAAAGAATTACTGGCTTATTTATTGTTCGAGGCGGATAATGAGCAGGCTTTCATTGAAAAAATAAAGGGCGAAGTCGGGTTTATGTTTAGCCAATTGCCTTCCCAAAGCTATGCAGCGGCAAAATATATCCGTAAAATTTTAAGGCTGATTGCTAAATACAATAAATTCATCGGCTCGAAACAGGCGGAAATCGACCTGCTTATCAATTTTTGTTACAATTACCTGCAATACACTGAAAGGAAAGCATCATATAAACCAATGCGGCTTATCCTGACCAGGCAGGTGCAGAAAATACAAGTTTTGATTGGCAAGCTGGATGAAGACCTGCAATTGGATTACCGGGAGGATTATAATAACTTGTTAATGGAGGCCGAAAAGAAGTTTCCGTGGTTTTATAAGGACGATTATTTGTTGTAACATCTGATATAAATCAACATCTAACAATAAATTAACTGATAGTGGCAGAAAAAGAAGCAGCTTTTAAGAAAATTTACGAAGCCAATTCAAAAAAGATCTACCACTTGTGCTATGGTTACACCGGTGACGATGATGCTGCGAGCGACCTTTTACAGGAAACATTTTTAAAAGTTTGGCAAAACCTCGACAAATTCCGCAACCAGGCGATGATCTCTACCTGGATCTACCGCATTGCCGTAAATACCTGCCTGACCTATCTCCGTTCAGAAAAACGGCAGGCAAAGGATGAATTGACACCACTTATAGCTGAAAATAAAAAAGAAGAAATATCTGAGAAAAATGAGCAGGTAGCATTGCTCTATAAATGTATATCGAAGTTGGAAGAATCGGAAAGAATTATAATTACCATGGTGCTTGATGAGGTGCCATACCCCGAAATTGCAGACGTTTCGGGCATATCGGAGGGGAATTTAAGAGTGAAGATACATCGCATTAAACAAAAATTAACTGAATTATACAACCACTATGAAAGAATTTGAGCACTTGATGTCGGTTTGGCAGGGACAGCCAAAGCCCGACAAGCTTTCGGTGGACGAGGCGTTGAAGCAGGTAAAGAGAGGTATACGGGGCATCACCCAAAAATTGTATTGGGGGATAGTTGCCATGATAGCCCTCGTAGCCTGCGCCTTTATAATAACGTTCTTTTTTGCTTTCCGCTCGCCTGCAACCACCATTGGAATATTGATCATATTGGTAACCATGCTGATGTACCTGTCCCTTATAGTACGTCATTATCACATTTTAAATAAGCACGACTTTACCCAAAACCCTGCCGAATACCTGGATACGCTAAAAGAGTACCAAAAGAACCGCAGCAAGGTAACAGGATGGTTTTATTATATTTATTTAATGCTCATCAGTGCCGGGCTGGCCCTGTATTTCATTGAGGTGCTGGAGAACGCCCCGCTTTACTTTAAGCTGATCACTTACGGCTCAACCATAATCTGGTTTTTGTTCATTACGCTCTACCTGAAGCCCCGCATGTTTAAAAACGAAGAAGAAAAGCTGAATTTAATGATTGACCGGTTGATACGTTTAAAGGAACAATTTGATTAATACCCATTCAATGTCGTTTAGTTAAGAAAGGGAGATTATTACTTCCCTCAAAAACGCCGCATGCCTCACCCTGCCCTCTCGTGATTGTTACACAACTAAGCGAGCCAACGATGGCTTGCAGACAAAGTGCTTTGAAATACCAATTACAACGTTGATTATTAGCATATTAGTCCATGCAAGGAAAGAAAACGCATCACGAAAGCTTATTCATGCGATTTCGGCTTTCCGACTATGTACCAGCTGATAATTTTTTGCTGTAGATTAAAAAGTTTGCTTGATTTGGAATTCGTGTACCCTGCAACTTTAAAGTATTATGGTACCGAAGGTCAAAAATGCATCGATCCGGTTGTGTTTATGAAACTGATGCTTGTTGGGTATCCGGAAAACATTAACAGTATTCATCATTAAGCGTCCGTAACGTTAAATTTTGTTAAAAAAACGGACACCTGTTATATTATTGTAAGGTAAAAGTCGTTCTTTTGCTAAACAATCGTATATGAAGAAACTTTCACTTATTGCCCTGTTATTATCGGCGGTTTTATTACTGCAAAACTGTAAAAAAGATACCATTTCGGCCACGGCTACCTCAAGCGCCACCATGTTTGCGGTTATAAACGATACTACGTGGAATGCGCAGACTATAAACACAACCATTACCTATAACGCAGCCACAAAAAGCAAGGTGATCAACTGTACGGCAGCGGCCAACAACAAAGAGCTGAGTATGCTGATCACGCAGGCCAATGCAAGCAACAGTGCCGGCTTTCCGTTAAATACCTATAATGCGAATGCTTCGGGCACCATTGCTTTTTCATATTTAACAAAGCAAAATAACGCTTACGTTCCACTTGGGACAGTCGCTGCCGGCTCGGGTACGTTTGTCATTACTGCCATCGACTCGGTAAAGAAACAGATGACCGGGACGTTTTCGTTCACGGCCTTAAAGAACAACTACGATAACAGCGGCAATATCGTATCGGTAACAATTTCCGAAGTGGCCGACGGCGCCTTTAACAACATGCCTTATACCTTTACCAGCAATTAAGGGAAGTCTAAAGTCTTGAGTCTGAAGTCTTAAGTCTTTAAGTCAGTGATATTTTACAGGCTTTGGGACTTCTGACTTTAAACTTCAGACTTTAGACTTGACTCCAGGCTTTTCAATTATCTTTGCCAAAATTTTTTCTGAATGCCATTAAAAAACAAAGCCGTTTTTTTAGACCGCGACGGCGTATTGAATTGTGAAATTGGCGACTATGTGTGCCGCTTCGAAGATTTCAAATTACTGGATAATTTCGACGCTTTAAAAACATTGCACGACCGCGGCTACCTGCTCATTATAGCAACCAACCAGGGCGGCCTGGCAAAGGGCTGGTACAGCGAAGACGAATTGGCGAAAATGCACAACCATTTAAAAGAAAAATACCTGGAGCATGGCGTTAAATTCACCGATATTTTTTACTGTCCCCACCACCCCGATTTTACCGGCGATTGTGATTGCCGCAAGCCCAAACCCGGCTTGTTATTGCAGGGAATTAAAAAATACAACCTCGATCCGTCTAAATCATACTTTATCGGCGACCGTGAGCGTGATATCGAAGCGGCAAATGGCGCCGGCGTAAAGGGTATTTTAATTGACAGCAATCAGCCGCTGAGCGAAGTGCTTGGGATGATTGAGTAACTGTTGGAATGTTGTAAGGTTGAAATGTTGTAAGGTTGGAATGTTGTAAAGTTGAAAGTACGTGTATGGCCTCGTTAAAAACAGCATACTCTCATCAGAAATAATCCCACTGATATAAAAAAAATGTGCAAATTAGAATTTTAGTAACATTGCAACTTTACAACCTTACAACATTACAACAATGGGCGCCAACCGCTATTTAGATAACCTCGATTCATTTATCGCCGCCGTTATTGGCTTTTACGTCATTTATCTTTTTACCGCCTACAGCGGTGTCGGCCTTTCGCCCGATTCTATTATGTATGCGAGCACGGCCACCAATATACAGGCGCATGGTTCGCTGCTCACTTTTAATAAAACGCCGCTTACTTTTTTCCCGGTTTTTTACCCGTTTTTTCTGAGCATAATCCAGTTTATCACCAGGGTTGACCCCATTAAGGCCGGGGCGATGATCGATGCGGCTCTTTTTGCTGCGGTAATATTTACCAGCGGGTGGATCATGTCGAAATTCATTACCAATCCTGTTATATGGTCATGGAATAGCCTTCAAAAATTCAAGATCATTCGCAAATGGCGTATTCTAATCGTTGTGGCTGTTTTACTGATCGTTGATTATTGTATTGCCCGGGCATTAGGAGGTAAAGTTGATATTCCTGATAACCTGGCATGGCTGGGATCTTCTGTTTTTGCAAAAGAAGTTACTGCAACGCCCTATACATGGTTCTTAATAATTTTCCGGGCCGAAGTTATAGTGATTGCGCTTAGTTCGAGCTACAAAAGGCTGATCCTTGCGGCCATCATTCTTAGCCCCGGGCTGCTCGAAATCTATACTTACCTCTGGTCTGAAACATTGTTCATCCTCGAAATATTATTATTCGTTATCGCTTACTGGCGTTACATGCAAACGCATACGCTGAAATCATTGCTTTGGGTTGGCATTATTACGGCTATCGCCTGTATAACCCGCTACGTCGGCATTACCATTATCGGCGCCGGGGGCTTAATGCTGCTGCTGGATGATCAGCTGCCCTGGAAAAAAAAGACCGGCCATATTTTTTTCTATGGGGGTATTTCGATCAGTCTTTTGGTCTGGAATTTGATATTGAACAGCACATCAACCGGCTTAAGCACCGGCACCCGCGAACCATCTATCACCCCTTTTTCTGAAAACCTGCACTACTTTGGCACCGTAATTTGCGACTGGGGGGCGCTTAGTAACAAAGCCTATCCCTACGCGTGGTTAATAACGTCGGTGATCATGCTCGCGCTGATTGGCGTTTTGCTTTGGAAAGCTTTTAAGGGCAGGATAAACAGCTACGAAAATATTGTAATTGCTTTTGCCATTGTTTATGGTTTGTTTATCGTTATTTGGGCCAGCATACAGCGTTTTGAGCGCATCAACAGCCGCTTGCTGTCGCCCATGTTTATCCCCCTGCTGATCGCCTGTACCGATTGGGTGCCGGATGTTTTATTGCTTATTAAGTCGAAAGCAAAGTATGTGCTGGCCGGCGTAGCTATTGTTTTAATGCTGACTTTCGAATATTTCACCTACCAAACCGACTACCAGCGTTATGACGATGAAAACGATTACGGCGTACCCGGCTACAGCGATGACGACTGGAACAAATCGGAATTTGTGGTTTACCTGAAGCAGCATAAAAACATCTTTAAGCCCGGCATCCCAATTTATTCTGATGCAGACGAGGCGGTGTATCTATTTACAGGGATGTCATCGCAACTGGTGCCGCATAAATTCTTTAAAGCCGACGTGCAAAAGTTTTATGGGTACAAGCGTTTTTACCTGGTTTGGTTCGATAACCTTTATAATAATGAATTGCTGCCTTTGTCGGACATCATGCAGCATAAAAAGCTGGTAAAAATTGGCGGGGCTAAAGAGGGAGAGGTTTATTATTGCGATGGGAAATGAAGCAGAGTTAGATTTGACAACCCCGTACGTACGGGGTTGTCAAATCTTTGCTCTTCAAAATCAACGATATCATAAAAATCATTAAAACGGCGAAGCCTTCTTGAACACCGTTAAAAAAAACAATCGTGAAAAATCAGCGGTCATATTTTGATTTCCCAAACAACTCCCTATATTTGCGGAACTTCAATTAAGGACGTAATGCTTTACGTCCCTGTAAGGATAAAAAAATGAACGGTTATACATTACATCATCTTCATCTCCATCATCACCACCATGTGGTGATCAGATAATGTATGTTTCTACGCGAAATAACAAAACCCGTTTATACTTTTTATTATAGTTCCCTTAAAAACAATCAGTGAAAACATTAAAAATAGCCATCCAGAAATCTGGCCGGCTCAACGAAAAATCCGTCGAATTGCTAAAAAACTGCGGCCTTAGCTTCGAAAACTATAAAAGTTCGCTCATTTCGCCGGTCTCCAATTTCCCGCTCGAAATACTTTTCCTGCGCGACGACGACATCCCTGAATACGTGCAGGACGGGATAGCCGACCTTGGCATAGTCGGCGAAAACGTGATACAGGAAACAGAAGTTGAAGTAAGCTACCTGCAGCGACTCGGTTTTGGGAAATGCTCACTCAAAATAGCGGTGCCAAATACCATCGATATTCAAAACCTCTCGGAGCTCAACGGTAAATCCATCGCTACCACCTACCCTGCCATTCTAGGCAAGTTCCTGAAAAAACATGATATACAGGCAGATATTCGCACCATATCCGGTTCCGTGGAAATTTCGCCCGGCCTGGGTTTGAGCGATGCGATTTGCGATTTGGTGTCGACCGGCGGTACGCTTAAAAGCAATGGCTTAAAACCATTTGCCGATGTAATGACATCCGAAGCTGTACTGATCGGCCGCAAAGGAAGCGAGAATGAAGAGCTGGTGAAGGAACTGATCCAGCGCATACAATCGGTACTAAGGGCAAAAGAAACCAAATATGTGGTACTAAATGTGCACAGGGATAATTTACCTGCAATTGTAGCTTTGCTGCCGGGCGTTAAAAGCCCATCGGTTGTATCTTTGGCCGAAGAAAACTGGGTTGCAGTGCACACGGTAATCCCCGAACGCGATTTTTGGGACAGGATAAGCCAGCTGAAACAAGCCGGCGCACAGGGCATTGTGGTAATGCCGATTGAGAAGATAATACTTTAGGCCCCCCGACCCCCTAAAGGGGGAGTATTAGCGGGTCTAATTATAGATTAATTTACAAACGATAATTCCCCCTTTAGGGGGTTAGGGGGCATGAAGCGATATAGTTATTCTGATTTAAGCACAACTGATATTGACGGCCTGGTTCAGCGTAACGTTGACCCGGCGAATGAGATACGCGCGATTGTTGAAGATATTATTGCGGAGGTAAAAGCGCATGGCGATAGCGCCCTGGTCGACTACGCCTTAAAGTTTGATAAAGTGAAACTGGACAGGCTTTATTTGGATAAGAATGACCTTACTGAAATTGCCGCAGGCGTGTTACCCGAACAAAAGGCCGCGCTACAAACTGCCTACGACAATATTTACAAGTTCCACAAAGCGCAGTTAAAAGCCGAAGACAAGATTGAAACCATGCCGGGCGTAACCTGCTGGCGCGAGGCACGGGCCATTGAAAAAGTGGGTTTATATATCCCCGGCGGCAGCGCGGTTTTGCCGAGCACATTTTTAATGCTGGGTATTCCCGCAAAGATTGCCGGCTGCCGCGAAATTGTGGTTTGCTCGCCGCCGCAAAAAAATGGGAAGGTAAACGCATTTATAGCTTACGTGGCTTTATTGCTTGGTATTGATAGAATTTACCTGGCAGGCGGGGCACAGGCTGTAGCCGCAATGGCTTACGGAACCGAAACCATTGCAAAAGTTGACAAGATTTTCGGTCCAGGAAACCAGTTTGTCACCAGGGCAAAAACAATTATCCAGTCGACTACCACAACCGCCATCGATATGCCCGCCGGGCCATCTGAGGTATTGGTAATAGCTGATGAAACCGCCAACCCGGTTTATGTTGCTGCCGACCTGCTGGCCCAGACCGAGCATGGCACGGACAGTCAATCGATTTTGGTTTGTACGAGTGATAAAATAGCTGATGAAGTATTGGCGGAAGTTGAAAAACAAGTGCCGGTTTTACCCCGTGCTGAAATCGTAAAAAAAGCATTGGAAAACTCTTACATCGTGGTAACAAAAGACCTTGATGAGGCAATGGACTTTTGCAACCAATATGCGCCCGAGCATTTAATACTGGCAACTGTTAGCTGGCAACTGTTAACGGCAAATATAATTAACGCCGGTTCAGTTTTCCTCGGCAATTTAACGCCCGAAAGCGCAGGCGATTATGCGTCGGGAACGAATCATACCCTGCCAACAAGTTCCTACTCAAGGGCTTATTCGGGGGTGTCGGTTGATTCATTTGTAAAGAAGATCACTTTTCAGCACATAACGCCGGAAGGCATACAAAATATCGGGCCGACAGTGGAAATTTTGGCGGAGCTGGAAGGATTGCAGGCGCATAAAAACGCAGTAAGTTTACGAACAATTAAATAATATATTGGAATAGTTAAATAATGAAAATAACTTCTTACATATTGTGCTTCCTGGTTTTGTGCTCATGTAAAAGCAAGGATAAGGCTGTATCGAAAGATACCATTTCAAAATCAACGACAACCTCCGGTATTCTGAAAAAAGAGAAATCGAAGCTTCCATTTGCACCTTATAAATTTAATGAAGATTATACCGTAATAGATTCCGGGAAATATTCAAACGACGGTCCAATGACTGGCGGTAGCTATGCTATTATAAAAAATAGCAAAGAGGTTATTGATACGATCGATCTTTACTATGGAATTAAGGAATTGGGGCATCAAACTTATTTCTATCATAAATTAAATCATGAAATTGACCCGACTGAAAAGGATTCTAAGGGCTTTTTGACACTTCAGGAAGGAAATTACTTTCTAATCACGAATAATAATAAAACCTCGTTTACCAGTTTGGCGTCAGACTTTGATGATTATTTCTCCGCTCCAAATGTGATTAACCGGAAAATATATTTTTGGAAGTTAGAAAAGATTGACACCGTCGGTACCCTGAGAGTCTCAGCTACAGAGTTTGATCCACTTACTAATAAAACCAAAAGCTATTTTTTATTGAACGATGTTCTTGAAACTGATGATAGCAACTATTTCCAACTGCCATATCCGGAAAAGGACAATATTGTTTTTACTATAGACGGGAAGAAAAAATGGAAGTTTTCGTCTGAATTTAACCCCGATTAGCATGTTCAGCATAAATAATATACTTCGCAATAACATAAAAAACCTTGTACCCTATTCCTCGGCCCGCGATGAGTACCAGGGAGAAGCTAGCGTGTTTCTGGATGCGAACGAAAATGCTTTTGGCTCCCCTTTGGAGCAGCAGTTCAACCGCTACCCTGATCCCTTGCAATACCAGGTTAAGAAGCGTTTAAGCGAGATAAAAGGCGTACCTGTACCCAATATGTTTTTGGGCAACGGCAGCGATGAGGCTATTGATATACTGTTCCGCAGCTTTTGCAATCCCGGCGTTGATAATGTGATACTGGTGCCGCCAACTTATGGCATGTATAAGGTATCGGCCAATATAAATGATGTGGAGACCCGCAATGTGCCGCTTACCGAAGAATACCAGCTTAATCTGGAAGGCATTGCGGAAGCCATCGATAAAAACACCAAGCTGATCTTCATTTGCTCGCCAAATAACCCAACCGGCAACTCGATGAACCGCACCGATGTAGAAACCTTATTGGCAAATTTTGGCGGGATCGTTGTAGTTGATGAAGCCTATATCAATTTCAGCAGGCAACGATCTTTCATACAGGAATTAACCGAATATGCGAACCTGGTCGTTTTGCAAACGCTTAGCAAGGCATGGGGCCTGGCTGGTTTACGCATCGGGATGGCTTTTGCCAGCGAAGAGATCATCGAAGTGATGAATAAAGTGAAGCCGCCTTATAACATTAATGATGCTTCGCAACAGCTGGCCTTGCAGGCGCTCGAAAATATCGACCAGGTAAACAGCTGGATAAAAGAAACGCTGATACAAAGAGATAAGCTGGTGTTAGGATTAAAAGATTTTGATTTTGTGGTTGATATTTATCCTTCCGACGCCAACTTTATCCTCGTAAAAACAACCGACCCAAAAGGCATTTACAACTTTTTAGTACAAAAAGGCATCATCGTACGCGATCGCTCAAAAGTGGAGCTGTGCGAAGGCTGCCTGCGGATAACCGTGGGAACACCGGAAGAAAACAGTTTATTACTTCAAACTTTAGAGGATTTTAAATGAGCAAACTGCAAAAAATATTATTCGTCGACCGCGATGGCACCATCATAAAGGAAACGCCTGACGAGCAGATAGATTCCTTTGAAAAGCTGGAATTTTATCCCGGCGCGCTGCAATACCTGCCAAAGATTGCTGCCGAGCTGGATTATGAATTGGTGATGGTGAGCAACCAGGATGGCCTGGGAACGGCATCATACCCGGCCGAAACTTTTTGGCCTGTTCAAAATTTCGTCCTTAAAACATTGGAGAACGAAGGCCTTATATTTTCGAATATTTGTGTCGACCGGACATTCCCATCCGAAAACGCTCCTACCCGCAAGCCCGGAACAGGCATGCTAACCCAATATTTTGATGCCGAAAAGTATGACCTGAAGGGCTCTTACACCATCGGCGACCGCAAGAATGATGTATTGCTTGCTTACAACCTGGGCGCAAAGGCAATATGGCTGAATGACGACTCGAACCTGGGCGGCCACGAGTTTAGCGGGAAAAAGGAGGAAGAAAAGATCAAAAGCACGGTCGCGCTGGAAACTACCGACTGGCAAAAGATATACGAATTTTTAAAGCTGGGCCAACGCGTTATCGAGCATCGCCGCAGTACCAAAGAAACTGACATCTTTATAAAAATTAACCTCGATGGCAAAGGAGAGGCAAGGGTATCGACCGGCCTCCATTTTTTTGACCATATGCTCGATCAGATTGCCAGGCACGGCAGCGTGGATCTCCAAATCGTAGCCAATGGCGACCTGCATATCGATGAACATCATACCATTGAGGACACCGGCATTGCACTTGGCGAAGTTTTTGCGACGGCCCTGGGTGATAAAAAAGGCATAGAACGTTACGGCTTTTGCCTGCCCATGGACGATTGCCTGGCGCAGGTTGCCGTTGATTTCGGCGGGCGCAACTGGATAGTTTGGGATGCAGAATTTAAACGGGAAAAGATAGGTGAAATGCCCACGGAAATGTTTTTTCATTTTTTTAAATCATTCTCCGATGCGGCGAAATGCAACTTAAATATAAAAGCCGAAGGCCAGAATGAGCATCACAAAATTGAAGCTATATTTAAAGCCTTCGCCAAAGCCATTAAAATGGCGGTAAAAAGGGACGTGAATAATATGGTTTTACCCTCAACTAAGGGAATATTATAGTTGGCAGCAGGCAGTTTGCAGTGGGCAGTCAAAAAAACTGCAAACTGCAAACTTAAAACTGCAAACTCAAGATAAATATTGATGATAGGCATAATCACATACGGCGCCGGGAACATCTTCTCACTCACTGCTGCTTTAGAGCGGCTGGGGATTTCTTATGGAATGATCAGCGATACACAAGATTTTGAGCAGTTTGACCGTTATATCATACCGGGAGTGGGACATGCAGGTGCGGCTATGAATAAACTGGAACTGACCGGGTTAATACCTACCATAAAATCGCTTACAAAGCCCGTTTTGGGTATTTGCGTAGGCATGCAGTTGCTCACATCTTACTCCGAGGAAGGTGATTCAAAATTGCTCGGTATCTTCCCGATAAAAACTTTAAGATTTGCCAATAGTACCGAATATAAGGTACCGCATACCGGCTGGAACAGGGTATATCCCGAAAAGGAAAATCCACTTTTTGAAAATATTCCTAACGGTTCCCATTTTTACTTTGTACATTCATACTTTATTGAGTATAATATCGCGTATACTCTATCATCAACAATATATAACAACAAGTTTTCGGCATCAATTTGGCGGGATAATTTTTATGGAGTACAATTCCATCCCGAGAAATCAGGCGCTTATGGTGAAACCTTACTAAAAAATTTCTCAAAACTTTAAAAGACATGTACATAATCCCTGCAATTGACATATTAGATAAGAAAGTGGTCCGCCTGCGGGAGGGCGACTACAAACAGGTGACGGAATACGACGTTTCTTTAGAAGAAATGATCGAGAAATACCAGTCCAACGGCACCTATTTTATTCATGTTATTGACCTGAACGGCGCCAAAAACGATTTTTCAAACCAGCAGTACCTTTTTGACGTGATCAAAAAGACCGACATGCAGGTGCAATACGGCGGCGGCATACGCAGTATCGACAAGGTTAAGGAACTGATAGATGCCGGAATTCACCGCGTAATTGTAGGTACGCAGGCGCTTACCAATCCCTCGTTCCTGAAAGACCTTAGCCGGGAGATATGCGGCCGCGATAAATGCTCAAGCCAGGTGGTAATTGCCATAGATGTGCTTGATGAGGTGATCAAGTATTCAGGATGGATGGAGAGCTCGCCGATTAAGCTGATGGACTACGTTGATAAATGCCTTTCATTAGGCTTTTTTCGTTTTTTATGCACCGATATCGGTAAGGACGGCAAGCTCGGCGGCGCCGGCATCAAGCTTTACGAAAAACTGCTGGACCACTCCCCTTTCATCAAGCTGATAGCATCGGGCGGCGTTAGCTCAATGGACGACATTTATCAACTGAGCAATATCAAGGTAGAAGCCTGCGTAGTAGGTAAAGCCATCTATGAAGGCCATATCAGCATCGACGAAGTTAAAAACTGGAATTTGGAGTCCCTTATCTCTATATAAAACAATTCGTCATTGCGAGGAACGAAGCAATCTCTACACATGCAAATCCAACAGGCAAAGTTCAGAGATTGCTTCGTTCCTCACAATGACGTTACCCCCCACCCCATGCTGAGTAAGCGCATCATCCCCTGTTTAGACGTTAAAGACGGCCGCACTGTAAAGGGCGTAAACTTCGTCGATTTACGCGATGCCGGCGACCCGGTCGAGTTGGCCTGGAACTATTCCCGCCAGGGCGCGGACGAGCTGGTTTTTTTAGATATAACCGCCACACACGAACGTAGAAAAACCATGGTTGAGCTGGTTAAGGCCGTTGCGAGACAGATAAATATACCTTTTACGATAGGCGGCGGTATTAACGAAATTGCAGATGCGGATGCATTGTTAAATGCGGGAGCGGACAAGATTTCCATAAATTCGGCAGCCGTGCGTAACCCGGAGCTGATTGACGAAATGGCGAGCGCATTCGGGGTTCAATTTGTGGTGATTGCCGTCGATACCCGGCTAACAAATGGTTTAAATCTCGTCCACTTAAACGGCGGCCGCATACCAACGGAAAAAGAAACCCTGCACTGGATAATGGAGGCCGAAAGCCGCGGAGCGGGAGAAATACTTTTAACTTCCATGGACCATGACG
>Ga0134126_10002186_pt1 | contig 24749 bp, 23 predicted proteins | sample KB31752_FD_96881 | JGI IMG/M metagenome (GOLD analysis project Ga0134126, IMG submission 96881) | Terrestrial soil microbial communities with excess Nitrogen fertilizer from Kellogg Biological Station, Michigan, USA - KB3-175-2 | ecosystem: Environmental > Terrestrial > Soil > Unclassified ... | reverse complement strand
TGCAAACGGCCTATCTTAATGCGTACCTCAATTTGAGGAGTTTTCAAAACAAGTCGAGCTTTAGTACCTGGTTAACGCGCATATTGATAAATGAGAGCCTGCTGTACAAAAAGAAAAAAGTAAAGCGCGAGCAGTTGATTGCTGAGAAGCAGGAAAATAATTATCTAACTGAAACCCCTTTGAATAACCTTATGAATAAAGAGCTAAAGGCGCTGCTTGAAAAAACCATCGCCGACCTTCCCGAAAAATATAAGATCGTATTCGTGATGCGCGAAATTGAGGAAATGAGCACCAACGAAACCATGAGCGTGCTAAACATCAGCGAATCTAACGTAAAGATCCGGTTGAACCGTGCCAAGGAAATGCTTCGGGGAAATTTGAGCAGCTACTATAAATCAAACCAGCTTTATGAATTTAATTTGGTCCGCTGCGACAGGGTGGTGAATTTTGTTATGGGACAGATCAACAGCGGGGTCTGCGCGTGAAGCTGCCATAAACCGGGCTGCTGTAAAATTTTGAGAAAATCATGTTAAGCTTTTGTTAAATCGGCTTAATATGCGTCATATAAGGTATATTGCCGCCGCAATAGAATTTATTTTAAGGCCCGATAAAGATTCTTCCCCCGCTGAAGATGAAAACCTTTTTAAACGAAGATATTTTATTAAAAACAAAAACGGCGCGGCGTTTATATCACGGGGCCGCCGCTGAACTCCTCTTTAACGACTATCATGATCATTTACCGGCCGGCAAGATGGCGGATGATATTAATTCCGGCAATCTCGCCTATATTTGGCTCAACGCCGATCATTATAAATGGGAGGCGATGCGCGTAAGGCTAAAAAATATTTCGGTTTTTTACAAAATTAAATGAGCATACTAAAAAAACCATCCGGCAAAATTCTTTCCTTCGGCGAACTTCTTCTTCGCTTTAGTCCGGATGTCGGTGGCGAATGGCTCAAAGAACATCAGCTGCCATTCTATATTGGCGGCGCTGAACTAAATGTGGCCCATGCGCTGGCCCTGTGGGGGTTGCCGGTTAAATATTTTACCGCGCTGCCAGCTAACGGGCTATCGGCCCAAATAATAAAATACCTGCAAAGTAAAGGGATCGACACCTCATCTGTTTATTATCGCGGAAACAGGATAGGTGCATATTTTCTAACCCCCGGGCACGATCTGAAGCACAATGCCCTGGTGTACGATCGCGCAAACTCGGCATTTGCCGAACTTAAGACCGGGACAATTGATTGGGACGAAGTGCTTGATGGCGTGGGCTGGTTCCATTTCAGCGCCATATGCCCTGCCATCAGCCAAAACGTTGCTGAGGTTTGTAAAGAGGTATTGGAAGCCGCCTCAAAAAAAAACATCACCATCTCGGTTGATTTAAACTACCGTTCCAAGCTATGGCAATATGGCAAGCTTCCCCTGCAAATAATGCCGGAACTGGTGACGTATTGCGACCTTATTATGGGAAATATTTGGGCGGCTGAGACGATGCTTGGCATCGATGTGGCGCCCGGAATCCATGAATCGGGCCAGCAAAGCATTTATTTAAAAGAATCTTTGAAAAGCTCGCAAAGCATCATGAATACATTTACGAAATGTAAGGCTGTGGCTAATACTTTTCGCTTTGATTATACCAATGATGTAAAATATTACACAACTTTGTATACCGAAGACCATTTTTACCATTCGGGCGACTATGAAACCGGGCAGGTGGTGGATAGGTCAGGCAGCGGGGATTGTTTTATGGCGGGTTTGGTATATGGTTTTTATAATGATTGGGAACTCGCGGAAACGCTTGAGTTCGCTACCGCAGCAGCATTTGAAAAATTATTTATAAAGGGCGACGCTACCACTAAAACCGTAGCCGACATTAAAAGATCAATGAAATGAAAATGAAAAAAGCGGTATTGAACAGCATTTTAAGCCAGGGCCTGCTGCCTATATTTTATTATGAAGATGGGGAGGTGAGCGTTGGCATTGTACGCGCGCTTTACAGGGCAGGCATAAGGGTTGTAGAGTATACCAACAGGGGCAAGCAGGCGCCCGATAATTTCAAAATGCTAAAAAAACTGCAAAAAAAGGAATTGCCCGACTTGGTGCTGGGCATCGGTACGATAAAAAATATATCCGAAGCAGAAGCCTTTATCGACCTGGGCGCCGATTTTATAGTTTCGCCCATCATGAACTCCGAAGTGGCCAAGGCGGCGCACAAGCATAAGGTGCTTTGGATACCCGGCTGCATGACCCCGACTGAAATTTACACCGCGCAAAAACACGGCGCCGACCTGATTAAAATATTCCCCGCAAATGTACTTACGTCCGACTTTATAGTGGCCATCAGGGACTTGTTTCCGGGGCAGCTTTTTATGCCTACCAGCGGGGTGGAGCTAACTGCAAAAAATATCAGCGCATGGTTCCATGCCGGGGTATGTGCAGTTGGCATTGGCGGAAAGCTGATCACCAGTGAAATAGTAGCGAATAAGCTTTACGATCAGCTAACTGCCGATACGGTGAAAGCGTTGGAATTGGTAAAGGCCGTAATGTAAATTCATTTAAACTTAAGCAATGGAAAAAAACAAAGTAGGAAACTACAGGTGGGTTGTAGTCGCCCTGCTTTTTTTTGCTACAACTATCAATTACCTCGACAGGCAGATCATCGGGTTACTGAAACCGACCCTTGAGGTCAACTTCCATTGGACTGAAGTCGATTATAGCTACATAGTAATGGCGTTTACCGCATCCTATGCGGTCGGATTGCTGCTGTCTGGAAGTTTTATTGATAAGATTGGTACAAAACTCGGCTATACTATTTCGCTGATCATCTGGAGCCTGGCAGCTATGGGGCATGCTTTCGTTAAAAGCACCTGGGGTTTCGTCGGGGCCCGGACGGCGCTTGGCCTGGGCGAAGGCGGCAATTTCCCGGCGGCTATTAAAACCGTTGCAGAGTGGTTCCCGAAAAAAGAACGCGCATTGGCCACAGGTGTATTTAATTCGGGGGCCAACATTGGCGCGGTTGTCGCGCCGATAATAGTTCCATGGATATTAGGTATATATGGCTGGCAAATGGCATTTATTATTACCGGGGCAATTGGCTTTATATGGCTTATATTCTGGCTCGTATTTTATGAGATACCGGCAAAACATAAAAAGTTAAGCAGCGCTGAATTTGAATTTATCCACAGTGATGTAGACGAAGTTGTAATAAAGCCCGCCGCAGAAAACAAAATAAAATGGGTACAACTTTTGGGAATAAAGCAAACCTGGACATTTGTAGCGGGTAAGCTGTTGACCGATCCGGTATGGTATTTCTTTTTGTTCTGGCTCCCATCATATTTTTCCAGCACTTTTAAGCTCGATTTAACCAAGCCAAGTTTGCCATTGGTAATTGTTTACACAGCAACTACGATTGGGAGCATCGGCGGCGGGCATCTTTCTTCCTGGTTCATAAAAAAAGGCTGGCCGGTATTCAGGGCACGTAAAACTGCCATGCTGATATTTGCCTGTTGCGTGGTGCCGATCATTACCGCCCGGTATGCTGTAAATGTGTGGCAGGCCGTTGGCTTGATCGGGCTGGCAGCCGCAGCGCACCAGGCATGGAGCGCCAATATCTTTACAACGGTTTCTGATATGTTCCCCAAAAGGGCCGTAAGTTCAGTTGTAGGTATCGGGAGCATGGCAGGGGCGATAGGAGGTTTTTTCTTTCCTAAATTGATAGGGTATATTTTAGAGACAAATAAAGAAGCAGGCCATATTGTTGTGGGCTATAATATCATTTTTTTCATATGCGGCTGCGCATACCTGCTTGCCTGGATCATTATGCATTTCCTTTCACCCAAAATGAAGAAAGTTGACCTGTAATGAAAATATTAGTATGCACCAAACCCGGGAACCTGGAATATAGAACAGCCGCTGAACCTGTTTTAACAAAGGGCCATGCCATTATAAAAGTAAAACGTATCGGCATTTGCGGCACCGACCTGCATGCTTTTGAAGGGACGCAGCCCTATTTTGAATACCCCCGTATATTGGGGCACGAACTTGCCGGGGAGCTGATTGCGTTTGACGATGCGCCGGGCTTTAAAGCGGGTGAGCAGGTAACTTTTATTCCATATTTCAATTGTGGTGTTTGCATTGCATGCCGCAGTGGTAAACCCAACTGCTGTGTTAATCTTAAAGTGTGCGGCGTACATATTGACGGGGGCATGGCAGGATATTTATCGGTACCGTCGTACGCCCTTGTTCACGGCCAGGGCTTAAGCTTTGACGAGCTTGCCCTGGTTGAGCCGCTGGCCATAGGCGCACACGGTATAGCCCGGGCCGGTATTAAAAAAGAAGAATTTGTTTTGGTAATAGGGGCAGGGCCGATTGGCCTTGGCGCAGTTGAATTTGCCCGGATAGCAGGTGCAAATGTAATTGCCATGGATGTAAATGAAGCCAGGCTGGATTTTTGCCGGCGAAACCTAAAAATAAAACAGACAATAAATGCGCTGGCGCCAAATGTAAATGAGCAGATGAAAGAAATAACCGGCGGCGATATGCCAACGGTGGTAATTGACGCGACGGGAAATCAAAAAGCGATTAACAATGCTTTTCAATACCTGGCGCACGGGGGGCGGTTTGTGCTGATCGGTTTGCAGCGGGGAGATATTTCTTTTAGTCATCCCGAATTTCATAAACGCGAAGCAACCTTAATGAGCAGCCGGAATGCTACCCGGCATGATTTTGAACAGGTTACTGCCTGCCTTAAGAATGGCTCGATAGACCCTAAAACCTATATTACCCACCGGGTGAATTTTGGTGAAGTGAAAAGAGATTTTGAGAGCTGGCTTAACCCGGCGACAGGCGTTATAAAGGCAATGGTTGAGATGGATTGAGAACGAGTTTAAAATTTACGCAGTTTTTAAAACCTCGTAAATCTGACTCAGAAAGTGTAAACCCTCAATGGTTTACTTAAACAATATAACGTATTGATTTTCAATGCTATATAATTTTGTTAAGTTTGAATTGTGTAAACCATGTTTTATTAACCGGATTGATGTGTGACAACGCTAAAAGTAGCCGCTCCCATAGTGGCTAACAGTTTGTAAAAAATCCAATACCACCTCGTTAAATTCTTCAGGATGCTCCAAATTAGGCATATGGCCTGCATCTTCAATAACTACCAATTTGCAATTATTAAGGTTCTCTTTCATTTCTTCGGCTTTGGCAACGGGCGTAAACTCATCGTCGCGCCCAACTATAACCAAAGTGGGGATGTTAATAAGCGGAAAGACATCCTTTAAATAATCTATCCGTTCGGCCCTGGCCCGTAAGGCAGTAGCAGCACCTTTCGGCGATGTCGCTTTCATCATCTTTATCACATGGCCTGCCGCGTTCGGCATGGAACGGACATGTTCGGGCTTAAACATTTTATAGATAACCTCATCGGCGTAAGCATCCATTCCTTCTTTTTCTAACCGGATTGCCGCATCATAACGTCCCTGCTTAACTTCCGGCGTATCCAGGCTTGCGAAAGTATCGGCAAAAATGAGGGTTTTTATCCTCCCGGGCGCCTGCCTGAACATTTCCATAATAATTTGGCCACCCATGGATAGGCCGGCCAGGTGAAACCTTTCTATTTTTAAATGATCCACCAGCCGCAGCATATCCGTCGCATAATCTTCAAACCTGGTGGCCGGATTATCCCGCAGGCCGCTTTTGCCATAGCCCCTCAAATCCGGGGCAATAACTTGGTAGGATGATGAGAATGCCTTAATTTGCGGGTACCACATGGTATGGTCAAACGGGTGCCCATGTATCAGGACGATGGCTTCACCCTCACCTGCAACCTCGTATGAAACTTCGATATCATTTACTTTTGCCTTTGCCATAATCCGGGGAACTTGAACAGGCAGCAAATCTAATAATAATTTCCTGCGCCCCAGGTTCCGGCCGGCGCCAATATTGGGATATCACATATAACGAACGTTACAAAATGACTCAATGACCAATGACTAATGACTATTGAATAAGCTCAACAAAAGCTGCCCTTGTCGAATCTTCTTTAAACTTTCCTGAATAATAAGTTGTGACGGTGCTGCTGTTGGTATCTTTAATTCCGCGCGAGGCTACGCAAAGGTGCACGGCATCAATAATTACAGCAATATCGTTTGTTTGCAACGCCTCTTTCAGCCCTTCAGCAATCTGGTTGGTCAAACGTTCCTGTACCTGCGGCCGTTTCGCATAGTATTGTACCAGCCTGTTGATCTTTGATAAACCGATGACATTTCCGTTTGATATATAGGCAACATGTACTTTGCCGATAATAGGCACAAAGTGGTGCTCACAATAAGAGTATAAGGTGATGTCTTTTTCTATCAGCATTTCATTATACTGGTATTTATTTTCGAAAAGCTTTGTCTCGGGCTTGTTAGCAGGATTTAGTCCGCTGAACACTTCTTTTACAAACATGTTTGCTACGCGGCGGGGCGTACCGCTTAAACTATCATCTGTTAAGTCCAATCCGAGCGTATCCATTATCTGGCGGAAATGATGGGCGATGACGGCAATTTTTTCATCGTCATTAGTATCAAAAGCATCGGCCCGCAGCGGGGTATCGTAACAGCTGCCGATATGTTGTTCGCCAAACAAATCTTCAAGCTCGATTAAAGCACTATTATTCTCCATTATATTTCAATTTATACCCCATTAGAGAGGGCGCTTTAAAAAGGGTTACAAAAAAATTTGAGGAGACACCCAGTTGCTATTAAATGTCGGGCCGTTAACGAATGAAGTTTCACACCAAGATCCTGAGTAAGCGGTGATGATTTACCAAATGTGATTTTGCTAACAAGTTTATGTTGAAGGTGTTAAATAAGTTTAAAAATATTTGCGCGGGTAAGGCCGGCTATCCTCGCCAGCACATATGCGCCTGCCGCCATAACCAGGTCGCGAATAGCTACATCAAAATAACTGCCGGTGGCAAACAGATTGATCGAGATCAAAACAAGCCATATACTTACCACATACCCACCTGCCTTAGGCCTTAAAAAAACAAGTATACCGGCTGCGATCTCAATCACGCCCACGATCAGCATAAAAACCAGCGCGCTAACTGGAAGCGCGCCGGCGATGGACGAATCAAGGTACTTACCCCAAACCGTTAGCAGGTTTGTAAATTTATCTGCGCCGGCAATCATCGGCACAAGCCCGAATACCAATTGTAGAATAGTTTGAATTTTTGTTAACTCATTAGTGGGTTTTTCAGTTGTACTTGTCATCGCATTCATGCAATCGGAAAAAGGGGTTGAATTTTTCTCTAATATTGTCAAATTTGAACAATAATCCAAGTAAAACTTATAATACAATGCAGAACATTTAATTTGTCCCGGCTTACCGTTTATCACTAAACTTTACGCGGCGGCAAGTCGAACGCCTGCGCATCATGTTCAAAATGCCCTTTATGCGAGCCATCGCAAAAAGGTTTGTTTGCCGACATACCGCAGCGGCAAAGTGAAACGATGGTACGCCCCTGCAATCCATAGGCGTTGCCCTGAACATCTACTATTTCAAAGTCGCCTTCAACTTTTACCGACCCGTTGCTGTTTATTGTGAGTTTTGTTTTTTCCATTTATTTTTTTGGGCGAAAATAACGGAAGTTTAGCTGTACAGTGAAGCAGGAGCGAAAAATAATTTTCATTAACCGGCCCTGCTAACTTTTATTCAGCAAAATGCCCTGCAATACCTGCCAAACGTTATTTGCGACAATTTTGGCGCCCTCGGCAGTGGGGTGTATGCCATCTCTCTGGTTTAACGAAGGCACGCCGCCAACACCTTTTAAAAGAAATGGCACCAGGGCCATGTTGTTTTTTGCCGCAAGTTCCGGAAAGGTCGCCTTAAAACTATTGGCGTAAGCGGCGCCCATATTCGGCGGCACCTGCATGCCCAGCATAATCATTTTTGCTTTAGGGTATTTTGCTTTCACGCTGTCGATGATCGCCTGCAGGTTTTGCCTGGTTTCGGTTACCGGTATGCCGCGCAAGCCATCGTTTGCGCCAAGCTCCAGCACAAAAACATCAACTTTTTGCTTTAAAAGCCAGCCAATCCGGCCTTTGCCGCCGGCCGAAGTTTCGCCGCTCAGCCCGGCATTTACAACGTTATAATGAAGTTTGGCCGAGTCGATCTTGTCCTGCACCACACCCGGAAACGCTTTGGAAGGATCGTCCAGCCCGTAACCTGCCGTAAGGCTGTCGCCAAAAAAGAGAATCGTTTTTGAGGATGACGAAGCAGCAGGAGCAGCAGCACTATCGCCCGGGGCCTCAGTAGCTGGCGATTTTTTTCCGCCGCAAGCTGCAAAAACCAGCAGCATAAATCCTATCCAGACCAATCTAAATCTATCCATAGTTCCATTTTTTCATTACCACTCACTATTCACCACTCAAGGTCGTTTACTTAAGCGCCAAGTGCTTTCAAACGCGCCGGTTGCCTCACTCTGCCCTCTCCAAAGGAGAGGGTTCTAAAAAGGTACCGATGTTAAAGTCCTCTCCTTTGGAGAGGATTTAGGTGAGGCCAAAATGCCAGGTGAACCCTTAAGTAAACGACATTGATTCACCACTCACCTCAAGCGGTTCTCAATACTTCCAGCGGCGGTTTATTCAAAACACCGCGGCTGTTCAGCAATCCAATTATAACAGTTAAAAACGATATGATAAAAAACAGCGCCAGTGCCGGCCATAAATTAATAACGAACGGTATTTCAAAACTGTATTTTGCCAATAACCAACTTCCGCTTAATGCGATTACAATACCGGTTAATGCGGATAATGCCCCCAGGAACAGGTATTCAAGGGCGGTGATCACAAAAATCTGCTTGCGGCTTGCGCCGAGGGTGCGCAGTAAAACGCTTTCCTGTATGCGCTGGTATTTGCTGATCCTCACGGAAGCGATCAATACAACAATGCCGGTAATAATGCTGAATGCGCTCATAAACCGAATGATATAGCTTATTTTGTCCAGCAGGTTGTCGATCACATCCAATACAAGCCCAAGGTCGATAATGGAAACATTCGGGAATTTACGCACCACCGCCTGCTGAAAGCGCGCCGACACTGCTGCCGACGATACGTGGGTAAGCAGCACATGAAACTGCGGCGCCTGCTCCAAAGTTCCGCCCGGGAAAACTATGCGAAAATTGGTTTGTATCTTGTTCCAGTTCACCTGCCTCACGCTGCTTACAACCGCAGGCATGCTGAGCCCCTGCACATTAAAAACCAAATGATCGCCAACTTTAATATGATCGTGTTTTGAAAAGCCATCTTCTATTGATACAGGTAGTTCTTTGCCGGGTTCGGCTTTGCCAACCCAGTCGCCTTTTATAATTTTTTCGGTAGGGGTGAGCGTGTCGCGGTAGGTTACCCTGTATTCATTCGAAAAAACACGCCTGGAATATTTTAGGCTGGTATCTTTCTTCACATCGGCTGCAGTTTTTCCGTTGATCTTGTCAATCCTGACGGTTACAATAGGCACCAGTTGCTGCACCGGCAGCCCTTGCTGTTTTGTTAAACCGGCAACGGCTTTTTCCTGCCCGTGTTGAATATCAAACAATAACATGTTTGATTGATTGCCGCTGGAGGACAGGCTAACCTGGTTGATCAAGATGTTTTGGATAAAGAAAAGCGTGCAAATAAACGCCGTGCTCAGGCCGATGGATACGATAAGAATAATGGTTTGGTTATTTGGCCTGTACAAATTGGCAAAGCCTTGCCGCCATAAATAGCTCCATGAATTTTTTATAATCAACCGCACCACTTTCATCAGCAGCCATGCGGTAAAAGCCAGTATCAAAAACGCGATCAGTATGCCGATGGTGAAAAAAATACTGGCCAGCCAGCTGCCCAACTGAAAAAAGGTAAAAGTTACAATGAACAGCAGGATAAGCGCATAAACCAGCCAACGCAGCGGGTCGCGCATCAGGTTAATTTCTTCGTAGGATATTCTCAAGGTATTTAAAGGAGAGATATTCCTGATCGAGATGAGCGGTAATAACGCAAAGAGAATCGATATGATCACGCCTAAAATAATGCCCTGGCCGATGGCAATCCATGATATTTCGGTCGATATGGTAAGCGGCAAAAAATCTTTTAAAACCCATGGCAAAACATGCTGTATAAACGTGCCCAGCAAAGCGCCGATGACCGAGCCAATAATGCCGATACCGACGATCTGGATAAGATAGATCAAAAACGCTTCGGAAGCCTTTACCCCCAGGCAGCGCATTATAGCGATGGATTCTATCTTTTCGCGGATATAAATATGGATGGCGCTTGCAACGCCAACACATCCCAGCAACAAGGCAATAAAACCAACCAGTGACAAAAAATTAGTGAGGTCGCCAAAAGCGCGGCCGGTATTTTCTTTACGGCTTTCAATGGTTTCATAACTCATGCCCGCACGATCAACCCTGCCATCGATGCTTTTAACCAGTTTGTCAATGTCTACCGGCCGGTTGTATTTATAGTAGAAACTATAGCCGATGCGGCTGCCCTTTTTCGAGAGCCCGGTTTGTTCCAGGTACTGCAAAGGGATATAAACTGAAGGAGCGATATTGGACGAAATCCCTGTTTGCCCCGGCGCCTTATTTAAAATGCCCGCTATTAAAAATGTAACGTTCCCGACTTTTATCGAATCGTTGACATGGGCGTTAAACTGCAGCATAAGCGTTTTATCAACTAACGCCATCCTCCCGGTCCTGAACGAAATACCAGCCTGTTCGGGCGTTGTTTCAAAGCTGCCATAATAAGGGAACCCGCCCTGCAAAGCATGTACCTGTACCAGCCGCGTATTGTTGCTCTTCGTAAAATAGACCATCGAAACAAAAGTCCGCTCCTCCGATCTTTTATCCCCGAGCGAATCCAATAAAGGTTTTATCCCGGCATTAGGCGCCGAGTTACCCGACACCGCAAGGTCAGCCCCGATCAATGTGGCAGCCTGGGCATTAATGTCATTTTGCAGGTTATACCTGAACGAGTAAATGGCCACGAGCGCCGCAATGCCAAAGATAATTGCCGATATGAACAATAGGAGGCGCGAACGGTTGCGGCGGCTGTCGCGCCAGGCCATTTCAAAAAGCCAGGGGATGTTTATTTTTCTTTTAGTGTACTCCATCGCCAGCTTATCCATTATCTGTCTTATCGTCAGCAACCAGTTTGCCGCCTTTTATGCGGAGGATGCGTTGGGTTTTCGCCGCGAGGTCAAGGTCGTGCGTAACCAAAACCAGCGTTGTGCCGGCTTCTTTATTCAGATCGAATATCAGTTTTACAACTTTTTCGCTGGTTTCGGCATCGAGGTTACCAGTAGGCTCATCGGCAAATAAAATGCGCGGCGAATTGGAAAAAGCCCGTGCGAGCGAAACCCTTTGCTGCTCGCCGCCTGATAATTGTGCAGGGTAATGATGCCCGCGGTCGGAAAGCCCGACTTTGTCCAGCAGGTCCATCGACCTGGCCCTGATATTTTTTTCTCCGCGAAGTTCGAGCGGCACCATCACATTTTCCAATGCGGTTAAAGTTGGCAGCAGCTGAAAATTTTGAAATATAAAGCCGATATACTGGTTGCGCACCTGGGCACGCTGGTCTTCGGTAAGGCCGCCAAGGTTAATGCTATTGAGTTCAACCGTACCGGCGCTTGATTGATCCAGCCCGGCGCACAAGCCCAACAGCGTAGTTTTCCCGCTACCCGATGGCCCCACTATGGCATTGGTTGACCCGGCCGCAACAGAAAAATTAATATGATCGAGCACCGTCAGCGTCCGGCCGGCGCTTTGGTATGTTTTACTGAGGTTTGAAATATTCAGGATGGTTTCCACTTTGTACTTTTATTGATATAGATAATCAGAAACGATTTTTGTTACGCAAACAAGTTTCGTAAATATCCATTTATCAGGCCATACAAAGCGAGAAAGCCATGAATTTTTAAACTATGACATTATTATGGTTTTTTGGTTATAGGTTACTCTTGTCTCGTGTCGAGTTTCATTGTTTTTCACCATCCAATAACAGAATGAAAATGGGTCGGATGTGATTGACCATTTTCGTGATGTCACGAAAATGGTATCTGCAGGTAATGTGCGCACAGGGATTAGGAGGACTTCATCTGGTAGTGCCAGTGCCAATGTGCTTCAGATATTCGGCTATTATTAAGAAATTCTTGAATTGTTTGTAAGTTGATACTGCTATTAAACTTGCTAAGCTTTTTCCACTTCATCAACAAATAGTTTAATAAATTTGGAGATTGGGCTATCAGCCCTTCCTTCCTTTATTTCCTACGGCTTGAGCGCTTTAATATTTTCAAATGCCTGCATGCTCTCTTCCGAAGGCACCCATTTGCCCGCTTCTTGGGTTTTGTTTTGTTTTAATCGGTCATCGCGCATATTTTTTTCTTTGGTTTTTGCGATGTCCGGCTATAGCCCTTCGATTTCTTCAATTAAAAGCCCGGTGGTTTTAGCGATAAATTCTATAGCCAATCCCTCTTTTTTAAGTTCACGGGCAATTTTTCTTGCCTCTTCCTGTTTGCCTTCCAGTTTACCTTCCTTTTTCGCTTGCTGTACCTCGTATTCACGTACATTTTTATTGTCCCATTTGTATTTCATGCTGCTGTCGTACATAGCTTTTTCCTCCTTTGTCAGATTAGAATATTCTGCAATACTGAATAGTTTTTCAAATATTGGTTTCCGCAGGTAAACCGGTATTTTCTCGAACCTGTTCATGTTCTTTAATACATGAAGCCACCTATCCAGGTCGGTTTCCAGTTCTTTCTCCGTTTTAACAAATTTACGCAATTCTATATAGGTATAGCCTAGCTTATCATAAAATATTTCGCCGGTATCCCTATTACAGAGGCAAATATCGTGCAGGTATTCATTTGCCGGATTATTGCTGAGCGTAAAATCTTCAAGGAGCGCTACCAGGTAAACCCCGGTTATATCATAACCCCATTCGGCCCGTTTTCCTTTTGGCGCCTGGTTGCTGATCAGCCGGGATGTATAAAACAATGCCCTTTCTTTAAAGCGCCCCTGTCTGCCGCGCTGTACTTCAATTATAAATTGGTCGCCATTATCACCCGTGCATAGCAGATCAAATATGGCTGCACCTTCACTGCTAAGATCGCCCTGATGTTCGTTTTTGTTGTAAATTAAATCTACAATGTGCTTGCGCCCTCTGAAAACTTCGTTCAAAAAAGCGATCAGTAAATCTTTATTTGGGTCACTGCCAAATATTTTCTTAAAAGCAAAATCAACCAACGGATCAATATATTTCCCTATTGGCGGTAGTTTGTCTTTGGCCATTTACAAAGATAAAATTTTACGTGGGTTGCCAAACACATGGAGTTGAATCGAGGCGATTTCTTACAGCTTCTTTTTGAGATATTCATTTATTGAGGTAAGCCACTCCGGCTTCAAAATACTCAACACAATCGAGTCCCGTCGGCCGCTATCGCAAAGCGGCATATTGCTTCGTAAAATGCCCTCCGGCGTACAGCCAATGCTTTTCATTGCCGCTATGCTGCGTTCGTTCCGGGCATCGGCCCTGAATTCAACCCTTTCTGCCCGCAAAGTTTCAAAAGCAAACTGCAGTAATAAAAATTTACAGTGCTTGTTTAACCCCGAACCCCTGTATTTTTCACCATACCAGGTATAACCTAACTGGACTGTTTGGTACCCGGGATTAATATCATAAAACCGGGTGCTGCCTGCGTATTCGCCGCTTTGTTTATCGTACACAATAAAAGGGTATTCCCGGCCGGTCGCTTTAGCTGTGAGCGCATCATTTATATATTTCTTCATCCCGTCTTCGCCTTTTGCGCTGACGTGGGAGTATTTCCAGGTATCCGGCTCGTTTATGGCAAACGGCAAAAGAAATTGCAAGTCGCTTTCCTTTAGGGACCTTAATAGTACGCGTTCATCTTCAAGCACGTACTCAGCTGCAGGATCAAAATTTAGAGTCATTATGGTAATACGGTTATTTTAAAAATTAAACAAAATCAAATCAATTTGCGGTAAACGATAAAGCCAGATCGCTCTGCCACTTTATCGTAAAGTATCCTTGCAGTGTGATTTGTTTCATGCGTCTGCCAATATAACCTTGATGCGCCCGCTAGCCTGGCCTGCTCATAAGTTTCGTTAATTAAAGCTTTTCCGATACCTTTTCCACGCACTGTTTCGGCGGTGAATAGATCCTGCAAATAGCAAACAGGTGCTATCGCCGTGGTGCTGCGATGAAAAAGGTAGTGTGCCAGGCCGAGGAGTTCTCCATCATTTTCAGCAACAAGGGCGTGGACCGGCTCATCGAGCTCAAAAAAACGATTCCAGGTCGTCGCTGTAATTTCGGGTGCAAGCGCGGTTTCGCCCGAACGCCCGTAAAATGCATTATAGCCATCCCATAATGGTAACCACCGGCCATAGTCATGCAGGGTGACAGGCCGTACGATGAGGTTAATCGACATTAGCGTTAAAAGTATTATAAAATATATGCAATATTAAATTTTTGAATTCACCGCCGTCAAAAAATCAAACCTCAACAGTCCTGCCTCGAACTCCTTCATGAGCAAATTGCCAAGTTCAATAGTACCGGCAATCATTTCATCCAAATGTTGCCGCCGGGTACGATGATTGGTTATAGCAACACGTATGGCATAATTTCCGTTCAGCAAAGTGCTCGAAGGAGCAGCTATCCCGGTTTCTTGCATTCTCATCAATAGCTCTTTGTTTAATATATTTAACTGGTCATCATCCAAATCGCCCGGATTATACCGGTAACATACCACGTTCATAGTAACGGGCGTCATTAATTCCAATAAAGGATGTTTTTTTATCTGTTCGCCCAGATAAAATGCCTGGGCGATATTCTGGGCTATCATTGCGGTATACTTGTCCAGTCCGTTTCCCTTTAACGACATCCATACTTTCAATGCTTTAAACCCCCTTGAAAGCTCCATTCCATGGTTCGAGATCGTTTCGGGGCCGGCGGCCAAACCTCTTTCGTGGGCTGTTAAATAATTAACCGCATTGGAGAAAGCCCGCCGGTGCGCGGCGGCATTCTTAAACAGCACACAGCCAACCTCGTACTGCATATACATCCACTTATGGAGATCGAATGCTACGCTATCGGCTTCTTCAATAGCTTTCAGCCTGTTTTTATAAGCAGGTACCAGTTTTGCCAGCGCGCCGAATGCGCCATCGATATGCAGCCATATATTTTCGGCGCGGGCTATGGTTACAAGTTCGTCCAATGGGTCAATGGCGCCGGTATTTACTGTACCTGCATTGCCAACGATACAGAAGGGGACAAAGCCATTGGCCTTGTCCTCCCTGATCTTATTTTTCAATGCTTCTGTATCGATTTCGTACTTGTCGTTTACAGGTATCTTCCTTAACTGCTCATTTCCTATGCCGATCACTTCCGCAGCTTTTGCTACGCAATTATGGGTCTCGCTGCTGCAATAAGCGGTCAGCTTGCCACTGGCTGCATAAACGCCGGCGTTTTTTGCATTGGCAATGATGGTGTTCCTGGCTACAATCATCCCGGTAATATTGGCTATCGATCCGCCGCTTACCAGTATGCCGCTGCCATCCGCCGGATAATTCAATAGTTCTTTACACCAATTAACCACTTGCCTGTCAACATACAATGCGCTTTGATCGCCGATGGTGGCATTGTTATTCATTATGCCTGCAAGCAAGTCGGCAAAAGCGCCCATCGGCGTCCCTGTACCTTGTACCCATGAAAAATGTTTCGGATGAATATTGCCGCCTGGATAGGGCAATATGGTTTGCTTAAACTCCTCGTATACCTCAAAAATATCGGCAGGCCGATGCGGGATAGGTTTTTTAAACTCCTCCTTTACCTGTTGGGGGATAGGTGTCCAAACCTTTCTTTTGCCGACATTTTTTAAATAGTCAACCATATCGTCGATGATAAGATGGCCCAAAGTTTTAATGTCGTCCCAATTGTCGGGATCCAGACCTATTTCGGGTTTTGTTGTTGTTTCTTCCATAGCATTAATATCGATACAAAAATGAAATATATTTTTTTGATAAAACAGATGCAGATTTATTATTTTTGCGCATAACAGATAAATAGAGTCAAGAGACAAGAGCCAAGAATCAAGATAAAAGGCAAGTTGGTTTAACTTTTTCATTCTTTCTGTCTTGGCTCTTGATTCTTGGCTCTTGGTTCTTCCCGACTCTAAATTCCGGATTCGCTTTAGAACTAAAAACCCGGTTGTTGCTATTAATTAAATAAGATGATAAATAACGCTACGTTGACGCCTTCGCATGATGAAGACTTTTTGTATTTACAGATAGCCGAGCGTTTGGGCAACCAGATACGGCAGCAGCTATTAAAAACAGGTGAGAAACTGCCCTCTGTGCGGGCTTTGAGCAACGAGCAGGGTATAAGCCTGAGCACCGCTTATAAGGCCTATGTTCAACTGGAGATAAAGGGGCTGATAGAAGCCAGGCCAAAGTCGGGGTATTATGTGCGGTACACGCCGGCGCGGTCATTTGACCAGCAAAGACCTGCAGGGCAGGAAAAAGAAACAAAAAAACTCAGCCTTGACGAAATGATAGCCAGGGTTTACCGCCATTTTTCGAGCGACAGTATTATAAAGTTGTCGAGGGCCTCACCAGCATTGTCGTTATTACCCCAGGCTAAGCTCAATAAATCAATGATGGAAGCCATCCGCTTAAGCCCCAATAGCTGTATTAATTACGAGGAAATACAGGGCAACGAAAACCTGCGTAAGCACATAGCCCGCCAGGCCTTTAGCTGGGGTGGAAATATTCTGCCCGAAGATGTGGTTACCACCCAGGGATGCATGGAAGCGCTGGTATTTTGCTTAAAGGCAGTAACAAAACCCGGCGATGTTGTCGCGATTGAAAGCCCTGCCTATTTCGGGATATTTACTACCGTGCAAAGTCTCGGCTTGAAAATATTGGAGGTACCTACAGATCCTGTTGAAGGCATCGACCTTGATTTTTTAGAGAAAGCCATTGATGAGCAGCAAATAAAGGCATGTTTGTTTGTGCCTACGTTCAGCAATCCACTGGGTTATTGTATGACCAACGAAAAGAAAAAGAAATTGGTTGAGCTTTTGGCAACAAAAGAGGTGCCTTTGATTGAAGACGACATCTATGGCGAAATGTACTTTGACAAAACGAGGCCGCGTACCTGCAAAAGCTATGACAAGCAGGGACTGGTATTGTTATGCTCATCAATATCAAAATCGCTCGCGCCGGGCTATCGGGTAGGGTGGTGTATTCCCGGTAAGTTTAAAACACAAGTGATCAATTTTAAATTAATGCACACGCTGTCGTCGGCTACGCCAACGCAGGCGGCAATAGGAAATTTTTTTGAGACGGGACGGTATGACCTGCATATGCGCAACCTGCGCAAAACGCTGCATACCCAATGTTTAAGGTACACCCAGGCAATAGCCGAGTATTTTCCGGCGGATATAAAAGTGAGCAGGCCGCAGGGTGGTTACGTGCTGTGGATAGAACTGAATAAAAAGATCGATGCCTTTGAATTGTACGAGCGGGCTTTAAATTATAATATCAGCATTTCACCGGGACAGATATTCAGTACCGACAGTCGCTTCACCAATTTTATACGCATCAGTTTTGGCATGCCTTACAATGACGAAATTGAACGAAGCTTTAAAACGCTTGGCCGGCTGATAACCGACTTTTAAAAGCGAACATTGGAAAACAGTTAACTATTTTAAACAATTTTCGTTAAATAGTACACCATGATCTATTCTTCTTTAACAGAACGGTTAAAAAATCAACATAAAACCATTGCCTCGCTTATTATCAAGCTTAATAACAGGCAAATACAACAACGGCCGCCTACCGGGAAATGGAGTATCCATGAAAATATTGCCCACCTGGCAAAATACCAGCCCATTTTTCTCGACAGGATCCGCAAAATATTAGCGCTTGACATGCCTGCGTTCAACGCTTATAAAGCGGAAGAAGACGAAGAATTTGAAATTTACCGGGCCTTTACTACCTACGAGCTGTTAAAAAAAATATCATCCGACAGGGAGGTGATTTACCATCTTATTGCCCATTTGCCACCTGATAAACTCGACAGGATGGGCACCCATGCCAAATACGGAAAACTAAGCGTTTCCGACTGGACGGAGTTTTTCCTGCTGCACGAGGCACATCACCTGCTTACCATTTTCCAGCTGGCACATGAGGTGAAGGCTGGTTGATTAAGTTGATAGGGTGAGTGGTTGACGGGGTTAGCAAGCTTTGAAAACTATAACCTCCATAATTGACTTTACAAACAACTAATCAACCCAATCCAACCTAATCAACTTAATCAACCATTTATCTAACGAATTTTTTTGCGCTTTCTGATGCGAAAAAAAATATTCTGTGTAATCGTATAAATCCATTAAATCTGCGGTTATTTTTGTTCCCCGATCTAAACGTAATCGATTCGAGATGAAAAAGCAACCTGATGATAAACCAAAGCAGCCGGGCATTTTCAGCCTGTTAAAACCCTACTCGGGACTGGTTACCTTGTTAATATTATTTGCTCTTTTTAGCAACAGCGCAAATTTATGGCTGCCAAAGATTATTTCACATGGCATTGATAATTACATACATGGCCTTTTTACACATACAAAATTTAATGTAAATCCTACCTTAATAACATTCTCGTTGGCGGTGTTTTTCATATTTATATTCGCTTATTTACAAACGATTATCCAGGTATATACTTCCGAAAAGGTGGCCCGCGACCTGCGTTCCAGGCTATCGGATAAAATCTCAAGACAAAGCAATGCTTTTATCGAGGAGGTGAATCCTTCAAAATTGCTTACAAACCTCACGGCAGATGTCGATTCGATAAAGCTTTTTGTATCACAGGCATTGGTATCGATCGTATCGTCGGTTTTTACTATTCTCGGCGGAAGCATCCTGCTGCTTACTATAAATTGGAAACTGGCGTTATGTGTTATTGCTATTATACCCATTATCGGCGGTACATTTTTCTACGTATTAAAAAAGGTCCGCGCACTTTTTATGAAAAGCCGCGGCGTTATCGACTGGCTCAACAAGGTTATTAACGAAAGCATACTGGGCGCAGCGCTGATCCGGGTGATCAATTCGCAGAACCTGGAATTTGATAAATTTTTAAAGGCGAATACTGAAGCAAGGGATATTGGCCTTTCCATTTTGCGCCTTTTTGCCGGCCTGATACCGGTGATCACCTTTACGGCCAATATGGCAACGCTGAGCATCCTGGCGCTGGGCGGCCATTTTATAATAAGCAATGCCATGAGCCTTGGCGACTTTGCCGCCTTTAATCTTTACCTGGGGCAATTGATATTTCCAATATTGGTCATCGGTTTTATGAGCAATATAATAGCTGCCGCTACCGCCTCGTTCCAGCGTATTAACACTGTTCTGAATGCAACCGATACATCCGATACCGGCACGATCACGGAAACGCTCAGGGGAGACATTGAACTGAAGGATGTTTCATTGGTTTATGGCCAAAAACCAGCATTGAAACAGGTTTCTTTTTCGGTAAAAGCAGGGTCTAAAATTGCTATTATCGGCCCGACCGCTGCAGGGAAATCACAACTGCTTTTCCTGCTGACCGGTTTAATAAAATTAACTGAGGGTGAGATATTATTTGACCGCAGAAAAATCGACGATTATAACAGCGAATCATTTCATAGCCAGGTTGGCTTTGTTTTCCAGGACAGTATCATTTTTAATATGAGCATCCGTGAAAATATCGCCTTCAGTGATATAGTTACGGATGAATCATTGGAAAAAGCAATTAATACTGCCGAGCTTCGGGATTTTATCGATGCGTTGCCTGAAAAATTAAGTACCATTGTTTCGGAACGGGGCTCAAGCCTTTCGGGCGGGCAAAAACAGCGGATCATGCTGGCAAGGGCGCTGGCTATCAATCCGAAAGTATTGTTACTGGATGATTTTACCGCGAGGGTTGATTCCAGTACCGAAGGTAAGATTTTAGCAAACGTGCAACAGAATTACCCGGGTTTAACGCTGATCTCGGTAACCCAAAAAATAGCTTCGGTTGAGCATTACGACCAAATAATTTTATTAATGGAGGGAGAGGTCATCGCCGTCGGAAAACATGACGAACTGATGCACAGCAGCCCTGAGTATGTGCAAATATTTGATTCGCAACAAAGTACCAGCAATTATGAAATACAATCTCAATGACCTCCAGGCGAATGCGCCAAAATCATCCACGTGGTCGTCGCTCGGAAAGTTGCTGAAGCTGATCGAACACGAACGAAAGAACCTGCTGATGGCTTTGGCTGCTATCCTGGTCAATTCTTCGCTGAACCTGTTTGGGCCACTGATTATCGGGCACACTTTAGATCACTATGTACTGGTTCAACATAAAAATTATCATGGCTTGCTGGTCAATTGCGCCATTTTGCTTGGTATGTACCTGGTGGCACTGTTTTCGAGCTATTTTCAAACCATTTTAATGGGCGGGGTAGGGCAGCGTATGCTGTTTACCCTGAGGAACGCTATTTTTAATAAACTGCAACTGCTGCCGGTAGGCTTTTTTAACCAGAATAAAGCCGGCGACCTTATTTCACGCATTAATAACGATACCGATAAGCTAAACCAGTTTTTTTCACAATCATTGATGCAGTTTATCGGCAGCATTGCCACGATGACCGGGGCGGGGATATTGTTAATGAGCGTAAATATTAAACTCGGATCGGCCACGTTGATTCCGGCCGTATTGATATTGGTGTTTACAAGCTTAACATCGGCATGGGTAAAATCAAAAAATGCTAAAAACCTGAAGAGCGTTGGCGGCATGAGCGCCGAAATTCAGGAAAGCCTCGCTAATTTCAGGGTGATCATTGCATTTAACCGCCGCGATTATTTCCGCAAACGCTTTGATGAAGCAAACAAACATAATTACGACACAGCGATAGGAGCCGGCATCGCCAATAATACCTACATACCCGTTTATGCACTTTTTTCGAGCTTTGCCCAGTTAATCGTGCTCGCCTTCGGTATTTACCTGATCTCGAAAGGGGAAATAGGCATAGGGGTGGTGACCGTTACCTACATGTCTTACGCCAATCTTTTTTATAACCCTTTAAGGCAGCTTGCCGCTCTGTGGGCAAACTTTCAGCTGGCAATGGCCGGCTGGGACAGGATAAGCCACATTTTAGCACTCGATACCGACCTGGTGACCGTGAAAAATGTAGCAGCCGAGGCGTCTTCCTCACTCCTGGAATTCAGGAACGTACATTTCAGTTACGACGAAAGCAGGGAAATACTGCATAACATCAGTTTTAAGCTGGAGCGCGGCAAAACATATGCTTTGGTAGGGCCGACAGGCGGTGGCAAAACAACAACAGCATCGTTAATTGCCCGGCTTTATGATGCAAGCAACGGTACGGTATTGCTGGATGGCAAGGACATCAGGACCTACGAGCCCATTGAACGTACAAAAAAGATCGGCTTTATCTTGCAGGAACCATTTTTGTTTACCGGCACAGTCCGCGAAAATATTTTATACGGCAATGAGCTTTATGTAAACCACAGCAATGAACAACTGGAGCAGGTGATACTGGAGGCAAATTTAGGTACCCTGTTAGCGATATTTGATGAAGGCCTGGACACGAAAGTGCTTTCAAACAGCGACAGCATCAGCCTAGGCCAAAAGCAGCTGATCGCCTTTATGCGCGCCGTATTACGCAACCCTGAACTGCTTATCCTGGATGAGGCAACAGCCAATATCGATACCATTACCGAAAGATTGTTAAGTGATATTTTAGATAAACTGCCCGCAACAACAACACGGGTAATTATAGCCCATCGCCTCAATACGATCGAAAATGCCGATGAAATTTTCTTCGTCAACTCGGGCGAAGTGATCCTTGCCGGCTCATTTGACCATGCAATGGATATGCTGCTGCAGGGGAAGAGAGTCAGTTAGTTGGAGAGATTAGAGGTTGGAGATTAGAGGTTAGAAGCTTCAATTCTGCGGCACATCAACAAAAACTAATCTCTAACCGACAGGCCTTGAAAGACTGGCGGCTCAGTTTATGGAACTATTATGCTCTACGTCCGCAAAAACTAATCTCTAAACTCTGATCTCCAATCTCTAAAAAATCGAAGATTTTTTTTTACACTTGTAAATTACTTTAAACCTGGTTATGCAAAGATATACAGGTCAGAAACGAATCTTAGTTGCTACGGATTGTATCATTTTCGGTTTTGACGGATGGAACTTAAAATTGCTGCTGGTTCAGCGAAATATTGAGCCCGAGAAAAATAAATGGAGCCTGATGGGTGGCTTTATTCAGCCTTCAGAAACGCCCGAAGATGCGGCCAACCGCGTGTTGGAACTAAGGACAGGCTTAAAAAACGTTTATATGGAGCAGTTCCAGGTTTTTGGCAAACCTGACCGCGACCCCGTTGAACGAACTTTGTCCATTGCCTACTTTGCACTCATTGATATCCATCAGTATGAAAAACAGATCAATGATGAGTATCATGCCGAATGGTTTTTATTAAGTGAAATGCCCGAACTGATATTCGACCATAATGAAATGGTTAAGCTGGCCCAAAGGCAATTGCGGTACAAAGCGGCTTTGCACCCGATATTATTCCAGTTACTGCCCGAAAAATTTACTATCCCGCAATTGCAGGCTTTGTATGAAGGCGTTTATAATACTACTTTCGACGACCGCAATTTCAGCCGTAAACTATTATCAACGGGGCTGCTGGTCAAGTTGCACGAGAAGGATAAGTTTTCGTCAAAAAAAGGTGCATTTTATTACAAGCTTGATCAATCGCACTATGCTGAAAACTTTACACGGTTTTTAAACCTGGTGCCAAACCCGGATAAGTTTTTTTAGGGAATTTATGTAGAGACGCAATATTTTGCGTCTCTGAACCGCGTATGCCGTGATTGCGATGTTTGATGATGATAATTGGTAACCTGATTCGCGTAGCATCCAGGAGACGCAAAATATTGCGTCTCTACACAAAAAAGGAAATATTTCATCTATATGAAAAAGCGTGGCCTGCTTATCCTCATTTTATCATTTATCGTACCTGGATTTCTCCAAGCCCAGTCCATCAAACAAACCATCAACTCAAACTGGGAATTTCACAAGGGCAATATTGCAGGTTATCCATCCAAAAGCGACGACGGCATTAAATGGGAGCCGATATCGCTTCCGCACAGTTGGAATACGACCGATGTAAACCAGGATACGGGCTATTACCGTGGCATAGGCTGGTACAAGAAAACGATTTATGTTCCCGCTTCATGGAAAAACAAAAGCATTTACCTGTATTTCGAAGGCGCTAACCAGGTTGCGGAAGTTTATGTGAATGGAAAATTTGCCGGCAGGCATATTGGCGGTTATACAGCTTTTAGTTTTAATATCGGCGGATTGTTAAGTTATCCCGATAGCTTAGCCTCAAACCAAATATTAGTTAAAGTCGATAACAGCCACAACGAAAACATTCCTCCGTTAAATGCGGACTTTACCTTTTTCGGCGGGATTTACCGCGACGTTTATTTAATAAGCGCAGACCGCATTCATTTTAATCTTGATAGCAGCGCTGCAAATAGCCTCAGGATAAAAACACCACAAGTAAGTGACGATAATGCCAGTGTTGCGGTTGAGGGGACGATCACTAATGCAACCGATAGTAAACAAAAGATAAAAGTAGTTTCATCTGTTTTTACTGCTGATGGTAAACTCGTTGCCGAAACAAAAACCGCTGTTAATCTCGCGGCAAACACCACAACTGAATTTTCGCAGCAGTTTGATAAGATTGCCAATCCGCATTTATGGTCGCCGGATGACCCTTATTTATACCATGTGGTTAGCAGTATTTATGATGATAAAGGCAATTTATTCGACCAGTCGGCCAACCCATTAGGGCTGCGCTGGTTTAAGTTTGATGCTGCTACCGGTTTTTATTTAAACGGCAAACCAATTAAATTGATCGGCGCTAACCGCCACCAGGATTATAAGGGGATGGCCAACGCGTTGCCCGACGCCCTGCATGAAGGCGACATACAGCTGTTAAAGGCGATGGGTGCAAACTTTATCCGCATATCGCATTACCCGCAGGATCCGGCGGTACTGGAAGCATGCGACCGCCTGGGCATCCTTGCATCGGAAGAAATACCAATTGTGAACCGGATCACGCAGTCGGATGAGTTTACGGCAAACTGTAAGCGGATGCAGCAGGAGATGATCAGGCAGAACTATAATCATCCCAGCATAATTATATGGGCCTATATGAACGAGGTGTTGCTGCAGCCGCGTTTTAAAAGCAATTCGCCCGAACAGGAGCAGTATTTCCGGGATGTGGCCAAGCTGGCTAAAAAGCTTGATGACCTGACGCGAAAGGAAGACCCGTCGCGTTATACCATGATATCCTGCCACGGCGACTTTGACCGTTACAACAAAACCGGCATTACGCAAATACCGCAGGTCGTCGGCTGGAATTTATACTACGGCTGGTATGCAGCCGGCTTTGAAGGTTTTGGTGAGTTTTTAGACCGGCATCACCGCGAATTACCGGATAAACCGCTGATAGTTACCGAATATGGCTGCGATGGCGATACCCGGCTGCACAGCTTTGAACCCGAACGTTTTGATAAAACTATCGAATATCAAACCCTCTATCATAAAAAATATTTAAAAGAAATTAT
>Ga0134126_10002185_pt1 | contig 24749 bp, 17 predicted proteins | sample KB31752_FD_96881 | JGI IMG/M metagenome (GOLD analysis project Ga0134126, IMG submission 96881) | Terrestrial soil microbial communities with excess Nitrogen fertilizer from Kellogg Biological Station, Michigan, USA - KB3-175-2 | ecosystem: Environmental > Terrestrial > Soil > Unclassified ... | reverse complement strand
GAATCGGCCAAAAAAGATGGCTCCAAAATTGACCAGAAAGGACTCCGCGTGGACCACGCAAATCAGAACTCGGAGCGAACTGGGATCCCCACGCGGGCAGCCTGCGTGGGGTGGTGGTGGCGACCAGCAAGAGGCTCAACTGGCGGGAAGGATTACATCCCAACTCAATAGCTCAAACATCTCAAACAAAGTGCGGTTTCAAATGAAGACTAGCAACGTTGAGTCTTTGGCTGGTCGCTGCGCTCCCAGTTCTGATTTCGCCTCTAATCGTTGGCTGGCATTCCAAACTGAACCCACTATCACTACTTGGCCTAACTTGCCTTCACCTTTCCGCTCAGATAAATTATCCCTTACCTAATATGCAGTTGTAGGACAGGTCTTTCCTGCCTGGTTCCGGGCAGCGCGAATGACAAGCACGAATGCCTGTCTCACCGTCTCGCCAAAATTAGCTCTCTGAAAGGATTTATCTATGAAAGCCTACGCCACGGAGTTTATTCGCAACCTTGCGGTCATCGGACACGGCGACGTAGGGAAGACGCAACTGATCAGTTCGCTTCTCTACGTCGCCGGAACCACGCCGCGTTGGGGTAAGGTCGAAGAAGGAACCACCGTTACCGATCACGAAGAAGATTCCATCGCCCGCAAGATCACCCTCAATACCTCGCTCGCTCATTTAGAACATCGGGACACCAAAATTAATTTTATTGACACGCCGGGATATGCGGCTTTCGTTGCTCATGCACGCCCAGCTATTCGAACTGCTGATTGCGGTATCGTCGTTGTTGACGGTGTCAAGGGAGTCGAAGTACAGACTGAGAAAGTTTGGGGCTACGCAAATGAGTTCATGCTGCCGCGCATGATGGTGGTTAGCAAACTTGATAAAGAACATTCCGATATCGGTATTGCGCTCGACAGCGCTCACAACATTTTCAAACGCGCGATTGTTCCTTTCACTCTTCCTATCGGCAAAGAACACAACTTCAAGGGCGTCGTAGACGTGGTCCACCTGAAGGCTTACCAATTCGACGAGAACGGCAAGGCCAAAGAAATTGATATACCAGCGGAAGGCCGTGACGTAGTTGATAAAACTCGCGAGCGGTTGGTTGAGCTGGTAGCTGAATCCGATGACGCTTTGATGGAGAAATATTTCGACCAGGGCACGCTGGATGATTCAGATGTGCTGCCAAACATTGGTAAGGCGATCGCCAACAGCAAGCTCTGCCCGGTGTTCGCAGTTTCCACCACTACACTCGTCGGCCTCAGCACCTTGCTCGATCACATTGTCGAGTTTGCTCCAAACCCAGCTGCTCACGAAGCGGAACACGGCAAGAACGATAAGGGTGAAGCGGAGTCGCGGAAGTATGCCAGCAGCGAACCATTCTCAGCTTATTGCTTCCGCACCATCGCTGATCCTTTCGCGGGCCGTATCAACGTAATAAAGGTTATCAGCGGCAAAGTTGCTACCGATGCAACTGTTTTCAATTCTTCACGAGGTGCTTCCGAACGTTTGGGTGCATTGCATTCGATACAGGGCAAACAACTGGACAAAGTTCCCGAAGCGAATGCCGGCGACATTGTTGCCTGCGTAAAGTTGAAGGAGACGCAAACGGGCGACACCCTTTGCGATAAGGCCCACGTTGTTATTTACGATCCGGTGCAGTATCCCGAGGCGGCGATCGCCTTTGCGATTGAACCCAAGTCACGCCAGGACGAGGAAAAGATCAGCGTGGCCATTCACAAGATTCTGGAAGAAGACCCGGCTTTGCATTTCACCCGCGATGCGCAAACCAAGGAGTTTCTACTTTCCGGTTCTGGTCAACTTCACGTTGAAACCATTGTCGACAAACTGAAGAAGCGCTACAGCGTGGAAGTCATGCTGCATCCACCTAAAGTGCCCTACAAAGAAACGATCACGGCGCGTGCCGAGGTACAGGGCCGTCATAAAAAACAGACTGGCGGTCGCGGTCAGTTTGGTGACTGCAAGGTTATCTTTGAGCCGATGCCTCGCGGGGGCGGCTTTGTTTTCGAAGACAAGATCTTCGGCGGCGCCGTGCCGCAACAATTCCGGCCGGCGATCGAGAAGGGCATCATTGAAGCAGCAGCGTCCGGCGCGATCGCCGGCTACCCGCTGGTGGACTTCAAAGTGCAATTGATTGACGGTTCTTATCACAACGTCGATTCCGATGAGCATTCGTTTCGCGCGGCCGGCCGTAAGGCGTTTCGCGCGGCCATGGAAAAGGTCAAGCCATCGATACTCGAGCCGATCATGGATGTTGAGATCAGCGCTCCACAGGAAAACAGCGGCGACATCATGGGCGATCTGAACTCGCGGCGTGGGCGCGTGCAGGGTATGGAAACGAGCGGCAAGAACCAGGTGATCAAGGCGCAGGTGCCGATGTCTGAAATGTTGAACTATCAGTCAACCTTGAACTCAATCACTGCCGCGCGTGGATCATTCCACATGCAGTTTTCGCACTACGATCCAGTCCCCGGAAATCTGGCGCAAAAGGTCATCGAACAATCCAGGGCTGAAGGAAGAATTCGCGGTGGCGAAGACGACGAGTAAAATACTTCAATCACCAGAAATAGCATGGGCCACGAGTTTGATCTCGTGGCCCATTTTTTTTTAGTAGTGAAGGTGGGCTTGAACTACGGATTCAACCGGTCAAGTGATTTGCTGGGACCACGGGCGACTCGCCCGCATACGTTGCATTAGGGCAGCCGTTCTAAGAACCTCTCAATACATTTTTCGCGCTTCGCGCTCATTGCGGACGAGCCGCCCGCGGTCCCAGCAAATCACTTGACGATGGATCCGTATTTCGCCTACTGCGCAGCGAAGGCGTAAACCAATACGCCATTCACCTTCACGGCCTGACCGTTCATTTTAGTCGGGGTGAACCTCGCCTGCCTGGCCGCCGTCACCGCCGCTGACTGCAGCAGCGGATGGCCCGACACGCTACGGGCGGCGATAACGTTTCCCTCTTCATCGATAGTGATTTCGACGGTCACATTACCCGACGCCTTCGCCGCCCTCGCTATAGCTGGATACTCCGGAGGCGGAAGCGTAATGGCCTTGCCGTTCAGGACGCCGCCGGAAACTCCCTCGACCGGGCCCTTCATTCCAATACTTGAAGGGCCTGGAGGACCCTGCACCTTGTAATCCGCCGGCACTTCAAACAGTTCACGCGCCGGCTCGGAGCGATTGATATTCGTCAGCCGGTAGGTGGTTTCACCGAAACGAGGATCGGTATGCTTTGTCATCACCACCACTTGCAGCTCCGGGGAGTACCAGCGCTCAAAAACGATCTCAATCGGACGCTCGTTGCCAATTTCTCCGGCGGGAATCTCGAACGTCCGGCGCGTGCCTTCTGCTTCGACGCCGTCGATCGACTGTTTCCCCAACGATTCATTTCGGGCATTGTCTTCTCGCGCGTTCGTCCACTGAAACACCATGCCCCCCTCGCCTGCTGGAGGTGGTATCGCCGAACGTTCAAAGACGATCTCCGGAGCCTGGCCAGGCAAACCGGCCGGTGGTCCACCGACTCCCATTCCTGGCGGAGGAGCTGTGCGCTCGAAGACCATCGGCGCGGACGTTCCCGGTTGCGAAGGTGGTGGCGGTCCATCGGAGCTCATGCGTACGCCGTGGCCTACACCAGTACCTATTCCCCCTCCCACGCCTTCGGGAGAACGTCGCTTAAATTCAAATCGCATCGGGGGCATTTTGTGCGCGACCTTCGAACGGGTATCCAAGGCGTAGTTAACACCGGCAACCGGGTCGTTAATGAAGATCGTTTGCGGAGGTTCACCAGCGGCTGCAAAAGGACCCATCACTCTCAATGTTTGTTCACGGCGAGTGCGCCCTTCGCTGTCCCGATAAACTGTAGCCGTAGACTTATTGATTATGCGGTTGCCGTCGCTTAGGGTTTGCGTGGTTTCCGTTACGGCCTGCGCAGAATAGGGCGCGCCCTTCACCACTTTGCCATCAGAGTTCATTTCTGACGCCACAAAGATGAAGTTGTCGCCTGGCGGCGGCGTGCGCGGATCATCGGGCCCGGGCATACGCTCGCGCTGAATCATCTCCCGTTCCGGCATCGGTTGCTTATTCTGGGCGTAGATAGAAATCGTGCTCAGCGGCACAAGCGTGCTAAGCAGCAGGCTTGTAAGAGTTCGCAGTCGTCTGGTCATAATTTTTCCTTTTTTTTCTGTAACGCAAGCTGTATTAGCTTGCGGTTTAAGCAAGAACGAGAGAGACAAATGCTTCACTGTACAAAACGGATCGCGCGGGCCATGCCGTCCGCGCTAAAAAATACGTCGGCCTTAACCTTTTCTTCGTAACGGTTGACGTTCATTGGCAGACCGAAGGCGACAAGCGCCGAGCGTGGCAATTCAACGCGCACCAGCTGGCCCCCGTCCTGAAGGGTCGTGGCGCTCGCATAACCAACCGGCATGAAGTCAGTCGTGATTTCGGCTGCGGAGTCGGATGTAATACTGGTCGGAGTTTCCCTGGCTGCGCCGTCCTTATTTGAAACATCAGCAATAGACTGAACTGGTACGACGCTTGGATTCATGTTCCTGTGTCTGTTTTTTCCTGCAACTCTTCGGTCTTCACGGCCCGAATTTTTGCCCGGCAACGGCAGCGGCTGCGGAGCGGAGACATCCGGCGTTACGTCGGCGATCTCGGCCGGTGGCAGACTCTTAGGGCCTGACGAAGGAGGCAAACTTTGCGCGGCCGGCGTTACGGAGCGTGAACGAATAACCGTTACCGCAATCGCAATCAAAACCATCGCAGCAATAGCCATCGCGCCTGCGACTATTGCCCGAGAATGCCTCGAGGCTATCGTCGCCGGCCGGCTCGTCGCCGCCTGCCGGCTGCGAAACGCCGTCAGCAAGTCATTCCCCATAGGCGGCAATTTCGCTGAGTTCGTCTCTCTTGCGAGAGCTCGCAACTTGAAGCTCAGCGAGCGCTGCTCCTCCAGACGCCGAGCACAAGCTTCGCACTCCTCACCGTGAGCCAGGGCCTCAGCGAGAACACTTGCCTCCATCATTTGTTCGCGAGTCAGATCGTTTACGTTGCTTTCAAAATCTTGACACTTCATGCAAAACACCTCGCCGATTTGACGTCGACCGCTTCTTCTTCCTCCGCTGGGCGCATCTTTTCAATAAGCAGCGCGCGGGCCCGGTGCAACCGTGAGCGAACCGTTCCGACTGCGCAACCCAGGACCTCCGCGGCTTCCAGATAACTCATTTCCTGCAAGTCGCAAAGCACCACTACTTCACGATAGCGTTCAGGCAACGCCAACACGGCTTTCCTTACGGACTCGATCGTTTCCGTGCGTGATATGTCGTCAAGCGGGTTCTCCGTCGTTCGCGAAATGACCTGTACCGTCTCGGCTTGCGACTCTTCTCCCATTGAAACGTAGAACCGTTCGCGCCGGAGGCGTCGCAGCACATGGTTGCGCGCCACGCCTATAAGGAAGCCATTTACCGAACCGCGTGCGGCGTCGAATGTGTTGGCCTCTCTAATCAAAACCATGAAAACTTCCTGCGTGACATCGTCAGCGAGTGCCCTCGACCCGCACATCTGCAAGGCAAAGCGAAAGATGTCGCGCGCGCGCCGTTGATACAACGCCGCCAGCGCTTCTTCATCTCCAGCCAGCATCGACTGGAGTAACTCGCTGTCAGAGGGTTCTGGTTTTGCTGACATTGCGGAACGGACTAACTAGATGTCTTAACTTTCAGCTTCTCTCTGATAATTCGCCCGAGCGGGCAATAAGGTTCCAAAATGATCCTGGATCGATCTCTATTGGACAAGAGCGGGAACAAGCCCGCCTTCCCGACCCCGAGCTGATTAGTGATCCGAGGAAATCCAACCTTGAAAGCCCTTTATTGGAAATAGCCAGGCGACTCCAATCAGCTCATGGTCAGGAAGGGGCCTTGCCCCCGCTCTTTGACTGATCTACTCAGCCTCTGTCTCCTCTGGGAATTTCTTCTTATACTCTGGCGAACGCCGGCGCAGATCCAGCCAATCGGAAAAAAGATCAGGGGACTGCAGCCAAACTGTTAACCATTCGGAAATCTCTTTCAGCTGCTCTCGCACCCTACCGTCCAGGATCTTACTGCGTGCCTGCAGCAGCGAATCCTTGCGGGCGGCTGTCACGAGGTCTCGCAATTCCCTGAGACCCGTCGCACCCTTCGCCCCCTCGCCGATCTGAAGTTGTAGTCGCCTCTCTTCGAGTTTTACAACTGATTCGAAGGCTGATGAAAAGTTAGAGAAGTCCAGTCCCTCACTAAATTCCCATCTCTTCAGATTCTGTTCGCGCCAATTCACATCGCACTGAAAAACTTCCGGATGTCGCAGAACGGCACCCTCGTCCGCAACTGTGCGAGCGATCGCCGCCGGGCTCATCAAAGCGCCGGCGCCAAACTTCTCAATCAGAGCCTGCTGTATCTGCTCGAGCTCGGCCGCGCCCACGGATTCACAGTCGAGATATTCCCAGACCTCGATAATCAGATCCCGCTTGTTACGCGCACTCCAACTTCTTGCGATCATTTGGACTTTCCCGAAGCTGCGATTACAACTTGCGCCACGTTTGCTGTAAACTCAACTCTTCAAGCTCTGACTGCTTGGTACATCAAGGAATAAGTTCTGGAAAAAATGGTTTTTCGCCGCGTAGTCCCAATTTCCTCTGTAATCCTGACTATTATCGCCGTCACCCTCGCTCTTGCCCAACAGTCGGTCCGAAAGGTTGCGAAGATCGAAGTCGAGGGACTCGAACATTTGTCTGCTGACGAGGTGATCGCCACCAGCGGGCTGAAAACCGGAGGGCCTCTGTCGGTTGATGAACTTGACGCTGCCGGGCAGAAGCTGGTTGATAGCGGACTCTTTACTAAGGTCGCGTACCGTACAACCAGCAAAGGTAACCAGGTAACTGTCATCTTCCAGGTCAAAGAACGTGGTGGCGGTCAATCGCCCGTAGTCTTCGACAATTTCGTTTGGTTTACAGACGCTGAGTTAATCGCGGCGATCAAGCGAGAAGTGCCTTCGTTCGCCGGTACCGCATCCGACGCCGGCAGCATGTCCGACAACATCAAACATGCTTTAGAAAATCTTCTGAAGGAACATCACATTAATGGCGTCGTAGATTATGGAGCGGAGCAAGCTGGATTGAATAGCGAGAAACAAGAACATGTTTTCAGTGTGTCAGGGGTGCCGATTCCGATTTGCAGTTTGCACTTTCCGGGGGCCAGTAATGTTCCCGAAGAGAAATTGGTAATCAAATCGAGGCAGCTCACTGACGACAATTACTCACTGAAATCAGCGATCGCCTTCTCGACTTATAGTCTTCTTCCAATTTATCGCGAAGCGGGCCAGCTGCGGGCAAGGTTCGCTAAGCCGGTAGCAAAATTGGATCCTTCGGAGAAGTGCCATGGCGGCGTCGAACTAACCATTCCTGTCGAAGAGGGCCCAATTTACTTGTGGGACAGGGCCGAGTGGACCGGTAATGAATCCTTATCGGCAAACGATCTCGACGCAGCCTTAGGCATGAAGAACGGTGACGTTGCCAACGCCGTGAAGATCGACAAGGGAATTCATGAAGTCAGCAGAAGGTATGGTCATACGGGTCATCTCGATGTCAGGGTCAGTGGGAAACCGGAGCTGAATGATGCGACTAATCGCGTGAGCTACAAAATCGTCGTTAAAGAAGGGCCGCAGTACAAGATGGGAAAACTGACCATCAAAGGACTCGACGAAGCGGATGCAAATTCTCTCGAAGAAAGATGGAAACTCACGAACGGCGAAGTCTTTGACACAAGTTACTTAGATCGGTTTTTTAGAATAGATGCACGTGAGCAAATGGCAAAAATCATGTCCGCCCGGGAGGCGCAACGCAAAGGGCTGCCCGAGATCAAGTTCACGCCTAATCAGCTAAATCTGAATGCGGACGTAATTATCGAGTTCAAGAATTGAGCAATAAATAATATGAGTAATGAACCTGAGCCGGAGGACGCACCTCAGAAACTCGAAAAGGCTCGGGTGCTCCTGGATCGGGCCCGGCGGGCCTTCGCCGGCAAATCGTTTCGGCCTCATTCGCTGTTCCGCAACGGTCACGCTCAAACTATCGCAGCCTATGCCTGGCCAAGGCGATTTCGTTTTGCGTCCGAAAGTGACGAGGAACGATTGTTTGAGGTGGAGCCCGGTGTCAGGGTGCTGGCGCACTGTCGTTGGCAAAGTGAACGCGACAAGCATTCGACCATCGTCGTCTGGCATGGCATCGAAGGTTCGACGGGCTCGAACTATATGCAGGCAATGGCGGAGAAGGGCTTTCATGCCGGCTTCAATGTCATCAGAGTAAACTTTCGTAACTGCGGCGGCACTGAACACCTCACCAACACAATCTATCACGGCGGCCTAAGCGCGGATCTGGGTGCAGTGGTTAAGGAACTGCTCGAAAAGGATCACATCTCAAGAATGTTTTTGGTTGGCTTTTCACTGGGCGGTAATCTGGTGCTAAAGCTCGCGGGTGAGTATGGCGATAACCCGCCGGAGGAAGTTCTCGGCGTTTGCGCTGTGTCGCCGTCTGTGGATTTGAATGCCAGCGCGGAAATGATTCTGAAGCGTTCGAACTGGATCTACCATCGCGATTTCGTGCGCCGGCTGAAAGATCGAATTCGTACCAACCACCGGCTTTATCCCGAACGTTACGATATTAGTGGCCTCGATGAGGTACACACGCTGAGAGAATTTGACGATCGTTATACGGCAGTGGCCCACGGCTTCGCTGATGCCGCTGACTATTACAACCGTTCCAGCTCGCTAAGGGTCGTTGATCGCATCCGTATTCCAACCCTGGTCATCCACGCGGGAGACGATCCATTTATCCCCTTTGCACCACTCCAGGACCCGCTCGTAACTGAGAACCCTTACATACTCCTGCTCGGGCCGCGGCACGGTGGACACGTCGCGTTCATTTCCGCGCGCCGTGAAGTTAACAACGATCGCTTCTGGGCGGAGAACCGCGTAGTTGAATTCTGCAAGCTGGCTAATGGGGTTGCGTAGGAAGTGACCGGGTTGAACTTACCTTCGATTCATCAACCTGAGGGGTTGACTAATACGACCCACAATGCAAGAGCAGCGCCTTAACCGCTCAAGTGATTTGCTGGGACCGCGGGCGACTCGCTCGCATACGTAGCATCAGCTTAGTCGTTAGAAAGTACTGAACTTTTCGCGCTTCGCGCTCATTGCGGGCGAGCCGCCCGCGGTCCCAGCAAATCACTTGAGCGGTTTTCAAGCTCGCAAATTTCCACGTCAGGTAATATCTGCGCGGTTACCTGGTCGCATTAGTCGACCCATTCCCATTGTTTAGGCAGTTACCCGGTCGCTACGCCAGCCTTCGTCATGGCTCAGTTTGACTGTCGCTCATTTCTCATCCAGCGGTCGCCGTTGCCTGGAGAGCTTGAGGTAACGCACCCAGGGTTGGCTCGATAGCTTATCTATTGCATGAGGCAAGAGCGAAGCTGTGAACAACTCCCGGCCGGCGATGTCGCCCTCGTGACCGAGATCTTTTAGGAACGACTCTTCCTCGGGCCCGGGCGCCTTCGTAGTGTGGATAAAAACGGAAAGCGGTTTCTCGTCGGCACCAGCCGGCGCTTCGCCCAGTTCGGCTATGAGTTCAGCATCTAGTTTGTCGTAGTTCATCCCGCGGGTTCTCCGACGAGTTCAGGAAACGAGTGTGGCGAAATTATAGACGCTGCGCATCAACCAAACCAAAGCCCCACTTCGGATGGAAAGTGCCCACAGCCTTATTCGGAATTTTCGCGGCCGCGCGCAGCAAATTCCTGACAGCCGCGGGATCAAGTTGCGGATTGCGTTGGAGCAGGAGCGCAACCGTACCGGCGATGAAAGGCGTGGCCATGCTCGTGCCTGCGTCTACGAAGTGCTGACCGTCCAGCATGCTGCTTCGCTTCGGCGAGGAGTCTCTTGAAAGCGCTGAGACGATCATTGCGCCAGGCGCGGCCACATCAGGCTTGCTCACGTTGTTACGCAAAGGGCCCTCACTGCTGAAATCGGACACGTCACCCAACATCAGCGCTACCGCTCTGGTGATACCATCGATGTCTCGCCATTGCTTTTTCGTGGTGAAGGCGGCGCAGGTGATGGCGCCGATGGCGCATCCAGGCGATCCGATCTTCATAGAGTCCTGTTTGCTCGAGCCGGTAAACACGACCTCCGTGCCGTTCTGATCGTCTATGGCCCAAACGTCGACGACCGCTTTGCTGGCTGAAGTGTTCCGCAGGATCAATTGCCACGTGCCACCGGCAGCTTTCGCTCCGGGTGACAGCGCACTCGCTTGTATGACGAAGTGACAATCTCCGTTCGCAGGATCAGCCTTGGGTGTAGTGACGCGCACGCGCGCATCCGGAAGGTTGTAACTACGGGTTGCGGATCCTGTCGTGATAACAGGCTGCGGCGTTGTGACGAAGCCACCCGGGGTGCGGACGGAGACTTCCAATTTGGCGGCTCCCGAATACCAACCGTTGAGGAAAGCATCGCGAATTGAATTGTTGGGAATCTTAAAGCGCATCGTGCCTTCGTTGTTGGCGGTAAGCGTGGTTTGTCCGTGTATGTTGTCATTGCCTTCATTGCCCGCTGCGCAGCAGACGATGCGCCCTGGTCCCGACTCGCTGGTGATAATCTGCGCCATTGGGTCAGTACCGTCATGCGCATCCCAGTGGCCCCCGAGACTGAGATTGATTACCGCCGGCTGCTGGAGATCTCGCGCCACCCGAAAGATGTAACGCACGCCATCTGAAATATGCGCATCCTGAAAATCTGTTTTGACGAAAACAATGCGGGCGCCGGGCGCCACTCCTCCGAAGGTTGGATCGTTACCCGTGGCCATGCCGGCGACGTGTGTGCCATGCCCGTGAGTATCGCGCGAAGCTGTGAGATTGGCGCCCGTCAGTTCGAGACCGTAGCCGCCTTCGGCCACTCCCGGTCCGCTCAACGTTTGGTCCCAGATGCGCAAGATGCGTCCGGTGAACGCTGGATGCCGCGGATCTATACCGGTGTCAACTATTCCGATAACGACGCCCTGCCCGTTCAGGTGATTGGTGTTGCGAAACTGCGGGATGTGCACGCGTGCAGCTGCCACATCCATGCGCGTGCGCCGGTAACGGGAAGAGATAATCCGCTTTACGCGACGGTCATCTGAAAGAACATCAAGGCTTTCAAGGGGCAAAAAACCGGTGCGCATCGTGCCTTTCGGTTGATTGATAATGATTCCCTGATCCGCAAGCTGATCAAAATTTGCGTTCTTATCACATTCTATGAAGACCACCGTGCGTTCGGGCTTGGGAGTCCCAAGTGAGGGAACAACACCCATCGTCATCGCATGACGCAGCAACCCCGCTGAACCCTCCTGTTCGAAGTCCGCCAACGCCGTCAACAATCCCGGAGATAGTTTTTGCGGTTTCATGGTTTCTCCTTAATTCAATGGGTGATGTGGTTAGGGCTGAACCGGCTCGTTGCTATGAGGCAGCTTATGGGAGTCAGCCGCTTGAATTACTAGAAAGTAAGGCGGCGAGACCATATGACGGGAGGACTGGAAAAGTCAATCCGGTTCGGATCGATTCTGCAATGGCTACTGCTCGAGTTTCTTGATCAGCCGCATGGCGTGATTGCGGGCGATGAGCGGCAGGTGTTCGTCGGTAGAGATGTCGGTGAGGAGTGGTATCAGTTGCTGCGGGTCAGACAGGCCGTCTCGCTTCATCTGCATTTCAAATTCGTCCATCAGTTTTGGCGTAGCCAGCGGCTGCGTTTCGCGCGCTACAGAAATATCGAAGATAAGCACGGCCTGATCGGCAATGCGGCGATACTCGTTGGCCAACAAGGATACAGTCTTGTTATTGGTCCAGTTGAATTCGGCCGTTCGGTTGAGCTTATCGCGCACCATCTTCAGGCGCATCGTGCCCAGGTGAGGAAACTGTTTCTCGGCTTGGTAATTCTCAGTTGACTCCAGGAATCGGAGTTCGGTCCAGGCGCCCAGCACGCGTCCGAGGGCGCCCATTGAGAGATTGATGGGCTCCTCGATTGGAGTCTCTTCACCCTTACGCTCAAAAGTAATCTTGCCCACGCCGCTGGCATCATGATCGATAATGATGTGGCGAGTAATAAAGTCCGGCTGGGTGAATTCGTAGGAATAGCGAGTAGTGTCGGGTGGTTTCTTGTTCTCATCCCGTCTTTGGGAGCTTGGCGTCGGGGATGGCGCGGCCTCTGGCTTTCGCTCGTTCGTCTTGTTCTGCGCCGAAAGCCCGGGTGCAGCAAGGATCAGTGCGCCCAAAACAATCAACGCGACCAACAGAAGCTTTAAGTGTTTGAAAGTTTGTTTTGCCATCTCGTGGCCGACATTCTAAGCGAAACTAATCGGGATGCAAAAGTCAGAGCCAAACGGACGTTGCAGCTTTGCTTTCTCTCAATAACACCGTTGCTTTACCCGGTGTGAAGGACCACGATAAACAGGAAACCACTTAAACGGTAATCATATAGTTGACTCACCCAAGGGCCGCATTGACCAGAAGGAGCTTAAGCTTGGTCATACAAAATCAGAACTGGGAGCGCAGCGACCAGCCAAACACTCAATGTGTTTCGTTTTGAACCTGAACGACGACGGCCAGACTGTAGGATTGATTCTTTGGCTGGTCGCTGCGCTCCCAGTTCTGATTTTGTGCAGCAAACACTGAAGGCTATCCGAGGTTCAAACGAGAGCAAATGCCAGGTGAGTCAACTATGTAATTGCCGCTTAAACGGTTTCAATTTCATTCCACCAACTGGCCACCTGGCTAAAGTCGCGGTGTTGATGAAAGTAATTCAGGCCTGAACCTGCATCAGTACAACGAAACGAAATCAAAAGGCGAGTCCCTGATGGGCTCGCCTGCATTAGACTCGGTTTTGCCCGATGGGGTTTACTCAAACCTAACAGAAACTAATTTCGAAACGCCGACTTCCTGCATAGTCACACCATAGAGGGCGCGGGCCATCTCCATGGTTCGCTTGTTATGAGTGATTACGATGAACTGCGTGTTAGCCGACATCTGCGCGACCTTGTCTGTGAATCGTCCCACGTTTGCTTCGTCAAGCGGCGCATCCACTTCGTCCAGCAGGCAGAACGGCGAAGGCCGGTAATGAAAAATGCCCAGTACTAATGCAAGCGCGGCCATTGCCTTTTCGCCACCCGAGAGCAGTAGCACATTCTGCAGTCTCTTGCCGGGCGGTTGTGCAATCACATCGATGCCAGCTTCGAGTACGTCGTCGCCTTCGATCAAACTCATTTCGCCCTTGCCGCCGCCAAAGAGCTCCTGGAACAGTTCGCTGAAATTCTTGTTAATTTGTTCGAAGGCGTGACGGAATCTTTCGCGCGAGCGCCGTTTGATTTCGCGCAAGGCTTCCTCAGTCGAAGAAATGCTATCGACGATGTCCTGTCGCTGAGTAGACAGGAATAACAGGCGGGCTTCGTTTTCCGACAACTCTTCGAGCGCCATCATGTTGACGCCGCCAAAACTTTCTATTCGCGCACGCAACTCTTCCACTCGCGCCTGCGCCGTTTCCAGGTCAAACTCGTCATCGACTGGTTGCTCTCGCGCCAAATCTTCGAGCGACTGATTCAATTCCGCAGCACAGTTTTCGCGCACAAACGTTAACCGCGCTTGCGCCTCGGCACGTTGCACTTCGATCCCGGCCCGTGCGTCGCGCACTTCCGCCGCATGCTTGTTAAGATCCGAAAGTTGGGTGGCCAGCAGGTCGGCGCGCTGGCGTGCCTCTTCCAGCAGACTGGTTATCGCGGCAATCTCCTGCTCTTCCTTTTCTTTTTCTGCGGCGACGGTACTTGCCTGGTATTCGAGGTCGGCTATGGACGCGCGCAAAGTAGCCAGGCGCTCAGTCATTTCCACCAACTCCAAACGATGACGTTCAACGCGGCTGGCCAAGTCTGCAAATTCGGCTTCCATGCGACGGAGTTCGGCGGCCGTGCCGCGGCGTCTTTCGGTTGCTGCCGCCGCTGCCGCGCGCTGTCCACCCAAACCTTCACTCTCGGCTTCCGCAGCCCGCCGCGCTTCGGCAAGCAAAGCGGTGGCCGCTGTTACCGTTTCAGTTGCAGCAAGCCGGGCGGCCTCAGATTCCTGTGCATCGATGATAGCGCTCGCCCGGCGCCTCTCCACTTCAGCACGTTCCTGCTCGACTCGCGCAATTTCGTCAGCAACTACACGCATGTGGCGTTCAGCGCGCTCTATTTCGTGAGCCAATCCGGTTGCCGTTAATTCTCGCGCCATTGCCTCCCGCTCTTCCCGGCCGATGGCTTCATTCAAAATGAGTACCGCATCTTCAAGACCCACCAGACTCTTTCGCGCATTCCGGGCCAACTCTTGAGCTGAGTTTGACTCCGCGCTAAGAACTTCCGCTCGCGCTTCAAGCTCTCTCAACTCTCGTTTGAAAGTCAGCAACCCGGCGCCTTCTTCAAGCGCGCGAGCGTCGCCGGCGCTTACGAATTGACCGCTCGCGACCCAATCACCGTTCAGGGTTACGAAAACTTCACCAGTCCGGAGCGACTTGGTCATCGCGTCATCGAGATTGGCGGCCAGCCGTGCGTTCATCTTCTCGGGAAGCGTCCGATTAAGAACGGACAATAGTTCCCGCGGCGCGCCCAGCAGATCTGCAATCTTCAGGTCATCTGCAATTGCTTCGCTGGCAAAGGAAATCGAGAGAGCTGGTCGCTCTTCGACATCACACGTCATGGCATTTACCTGAACGCTCGACTCATCACTACCGCCATGAAGTCCTGCGACCAGGAAACTGGCACGACCCCCGTTGTTTTCACGCAACCATTGCGCTGCCCTTGCAGCATCATCCGGTGTCGGCACAACGATCGACTGCAATGAAGAACCAAATACACCTTCTACGGCACGTTCCCATTTGGCGTCGACATTAAGCGCATCCGCGAGCGTGCCGATGAAATGGAAATCACGAGGCGCACTGTCTTGCGAGAACATCAATTGCACGGCCGACGAATAGTAGGCACGACGATCATCAAGCTCTTTCAAACTCTCGAGACGGTGACGTGTTCGTGAGTATTCATCACGCACCCGAGTCATCTCTGCTTCAGTGTCGCTAACTGCTTCGTGACCCTGGACAACGGCATCGACGGCTCGCTCACGCTCGGCGTTTAGAGTTGCTATGTGCTCTCTTGCGGCATCGATCTCAGCGGTGAAGGCATCGGCTTCGGCCTTGCGTTCGGTATATTGGGCCGCAGCCCGCTCGCCTTCGCGCGCCAGACCCTCCGCCTGAACACCCAGGCGCTCAAGCGTGCCCTCCAGCTGTCGTGCAATTTCGCGCAGTCGCTCAGCGATAGCGGTGTGCTTCAGCAATTCCGCGCGCGCACTCTCGATTTCGGCTTCAGCTTGAGATGCCGTGGATAGCTTTTCAGCATAAGATTCTTCCGCTGATCTGAGAGTGGCTGCACTCTGATCGGCTTCAATTCGCAGCCGCGCATCGTCTTCCTGCAGTCGTTTGCACTCAGCCTCAACCAGAACCAACCGCGCAGAGAGAGCTTCGATTTCCGAGGACACTTCATTCTTTCGCTTCTCGAGAGAAACAACTTGCTCTTCCTGATACGCACGCTCTCTGGTCTGCCGGTCCCGACGTAACACTGCCTCGGCAGCGGCGGCGCGCGCAGCCGCAAGATCGTCTTCCGTCTTGCGAGCCTCCTGAGTTGCACCACGAGCGGCTTCTTCCCGTCTCTCGAGATCTTCGGCGACGTTCCGCTCCATAACACTGGCTTCGAGCAACTTTGCCTGAGTTTCATCGAGAAGCCTGGTGAGCTTGCGATCCTCAGCAACGAAAACGTGGCGCAACAGTTCGCGTAACTCTTCGCGAATGACGCCGTAGCGTCTGGCCTTCGCGGCCTGTCGCCGCAAACTATTTACCTGACGATCTATTTCAGAAATGATATCGGAGATGCGTGAGAGATTTGAGCGGGCCGATTCCAATCGTGCTTCCGCCGCCCGTTGGCGCACGCGAAACTTGGTGATGCCCGCCGCCTCTTCGATGATCGTGCGACGATCCATTGGCTTGGCGGAGAGAATCTGGCCGATACGACCTTGCTCGATGATGGCGTAGTGTCCGCCAGCCAGGCCGGTCCCGGAGAAGAGATCCTGAATGTCGCGCAGCCTGCAAGGACGATTGTTTAGAAGGTATTCGCTCTCGCCCGAACGATAGAGACGACGTGTAACCGAAACTGCTTCACCGGGCGCAAACTCCAGCGCCAGGTTGCGACGACGCCAGTGCCTCTTGTGTTGCGATTTCGCCAGGCTGGCAGTAGCCGGCCCTTCTTCTCCGCTCTCAACTGCACTGAGCTCAACCGCGACAACCTCCGCCGCTGGCGTTTCCTGGGCGATTGCCTGGACTGTCTCTGCGGGCGATTCAGCAGGGACTACGGCGTCAATGTCTATTACCTGATCGTCCAGGAGCTCGAGCGTGGAGTCGATATCTTCAATGTCAGGTTCGTGCTCAATGGCTTCGTCTCGCACCATGTGCATGACGACTTCCGCCATGCCACTGGCGGGTCGATTCCGAGAGCCCTGAAAGATGACGTCCTGCATGGCCCCGCCGCGCAGATGTTTTACCCGTTGCTCGCCCAAAACCCACGCTATGGCGTCCGCAACATTGCTCTTGCCACAGCCGTTAGGTCCGACAATGGCTGTAATTCCGTCACCTGTGAAGAGTATTTCGGTGTAGTCCGCGAAGGATTTAAAACCGGTAATCTCGAGGCGTTTCAGTTTGAACATGCGAAAATCGTCTGTTTATGCCCTGTTCTTGATCAAATGCCACGACCAGAATACCGAATTCGGGAAGGCTATGCACGGGCGTGCCAATATAAGTGGGGTTTGCTTAGAATGTCAACTAAAACTTGAGGTTACAGAACTTTAATGGTGCAGTCAGCACTGTTAACCGACAGCGCTTAAGTTTGATTTCCCCCGGCCGAAATTTTTTGTTGGTGGGCACCGGTCAGAAACGGGGTTGGTCGCTTAAGACGGCGACGGTTTTTTGCGGCTCAGGGTGAACTCAATTCCCTTCCGAATCCCATCAGGGTTAGTCACTTCCGGTAACAGTTTACGGCCGTCGATGAGCAGCGTAGGCGTGCCATCGATGCCTAGTTCCGCGGCAGCGGATCGGTCGGCTTCAATCCGCAAGTTAACCTGCTTATCGTCCATATCGCGAGCAAAACGGGCCGTATCCAATCCAAGATCCTCCGCAAACTTCACAAAGATGCTCTTGGGATTGATGTCATCCTTCCACAGGGCTTGATTCTCATACAAGAGGTCATGCATTTCCCAGAAATGGCTCTGCATTCTCGCCGCCTCGGCAGCCTGCGCGGCGACAAGTGCGTTTTTGTGAATTGTGGTCAGCGGTAGATTTCGGAAAACGAAGTTGAGATTTACGCCAAACTCCTGCTTCATTTTCTTGAGACTGGGATGCAGGCCGCCACACGGCGGGCACTGGTAGTCACCAAACTCCTCGAGCGTTACGACTACGCCTTCCGGAATTTTGTTTTGCGCTTCAGTTCCCGACAGCGTTTTTGTGCTGATAGATTCTCCAGCCGGACGGGCTCGCAAAAGGAAGAAGAGGCCAACAAGTGTTACGGCCAACACGAATCCTATGATTAGAATGGGACGATATTTTTGCATTGTGGGCGAAGTCTCCTGAGTCGCGCTGGCTGGTAGAAGTTTTGCGATGCGTCTAATGCACCAACTCGCGTCGGGTGTATAGCAGCAGATCGACTCCCGGTCTCAACGGAAAGCTGCCCGCCAGGTTAAAGCCTGATTGAATCTGCTGGTAGCGGTCGCCGAATGTAGTTTCTACTTCCGCGGCTTGATCTTGCCTGGCGATAATGATCGGCTCATTGGAAGGAGTCATATGACCGTGGTAACCGACTCGCTTGTAGTCGCGCAAATACCAGGGTAGGGGCCAGTAGTCTGCCGAGACTATTGTGATGCCCGTGTCTTTTCCCTGATGAGTACGCTCGGCCACCTTGTTAATTTCGTCAAGCAGCTTCAAGGTTTCCCGCCGTGTGTGTGCGTAGACGTAAACGTAATAACGATTGTCGTTGTCGTAGTTAATAAAATTAAGATCAATTGTTTGATAGCCCGGAATGAAAGTTTTCCAGTGCATCGGAACGGAAACCAGGCCTTTGAACGTATCGGAGCTCATCTCAAAAGCCGTCTCATCAAAGATTCGGGCCATCCCGGCCAGCGGACCTATAGCCAGCAACAGAAGACCGGCAAGCGCGTACCAGCGCATATGTTTACTCACCTGCCGGCCCGCAAGTTCTTCGTAGAACCAATCGATAGCGACGCCGCTGGACAGCGCCAGGGGAACGATGAAACTCAGCGAAAGCCATGGTGTCTTGTAAGCAATCAACGAATAGGCGGCGATTAGTCCGAACGCCCATAAGGCGGAGAACAACGCAAACGATTTCGTAGGCTTCAGTATTGCCACTATCGCACCCAGCGCGCCGAGCACAAGCAACGGCGACTCTTGTTGCAACAGCCACCAAATGTACGTCGCTGGCGGATGTTTGTGTGCTTCCTGACCAGTCTTGGTCCAGAATTGAAACGTTTTCAACGAGTCGTAAACACCCTGGGGATAATTCGTAAAGAAGGACGAATAGAAAAGAACATAAACAGCTGTGAACACGAAAAGGGCTGCCACTATCCAGACCGTTAGTTTGGAAGACCCGCCGGCTTTTTCGAAGAAGGTTCGGTAGTCATCCGCTCGTCCTTTCTGCTGATTCGTTGTGACTCTGATAGATCGCCAGAACAGGCGACAGACCTGTGTGGAGACCAGCGCGATCAGCAGTACGGCGACAGAAATCATCGCCGTCTCTTTGGTAGCGAATAACAAGGCTGCGGAGATTGCCGCCAAAATCAAGTAAGCGGAATTCAACTCTTCGAAATACTTAATCAAGGCGACTACGAGTCCCAGGGTGAAGAATACGAACAGCGTTTCATGAATGAAGTAACGAGAGAGGTAAACAGCACCAGGCGAGACGGCCAACAAGAATGCTGCGCTGAGGGTCGCGATGGTTCCCAGGTTTCGTCGCAGTGTGAAAACAAGTCCGATCGTCGCCAGGCCGAAGAGGGCCGGAACCAGGCGGATGCCAGTCGTCGTCAGGCTGGCATTCGCACCGACAATAGGCCGTAGGATCCAAGCCACGACGGCGGCAAAGTAGTAAAGGGTCGGGCCATGATAGTTTGCCGGATCGTAATGGTAGTAGCCATCGTGAACCAGCCGGACGAGAAAGTTTCCATTTACACCCTCGTCATGATGAAGCGGAACCAAATCGAGATTGTATAAACGAAGAATCGCAGCGAGGAGCAGAATCGCGGTAACGGCGATAAACCAGGTCGTGGCATCCATCACACCGTCAGACGACGCGGCGAGAGCTTGATCGGTTCGCAGCCCTCCGGCGCCTGGAGCTTTCGCGCGGTTGGCTTGCTGCTTACTTGATTTTGTAGAGGCGGTACTCACCAACTTCTCCTACAAGTTGAAAGCTGGAAAAGAACTGGTCGTTCACGTTCATAATATTTTCTTCGAGTGGGCTGACGACCGCATAGTCCACGTCATATTTCCTTAGTATGGCAGCGGCGTCTGGCGCCCCTGCATAAACTCTTCTGATCTCAGACTCGCGCGGACCAAACTCGAGTCCGTGTGTCCAGACATGCCCGGGATAACCCATCAGCGATCTTCTTCCGGTGAGAAATACCGGATGATTATGTACCGGGGCATGTATAACCACCGCTTGCGGTGAAGCTTCACGCTTTATCAGTTCCGCAAACTGGATCCCCGGAGCGTTGAAGATTCCGTATTCGTTCGATCGCAGCACAATGGCGGCGACATCCAAGCCTCCAGCCAGGGTTACACAGCCCAATAGCAATACCGCGATCGCCCGCTTCACGATTCCCTGCCGCCAGAGTCGCGCGAGCAAGAGGGCTACCAGCGGTGCTGACGCAAGCCACCAGTAGAACAACACTTTTATGTTATCCCAAATCCACGGCGCCATCTTCATTACGTTGGGGATAATAAAGCAGAGTGTAAACGGCAAAAAGAAAACCAGCAGTTTACGAGAGACCAGGGGTTTGCCGTCGTGACGCCAAAGCAATGCTGCCACGGTCAGAGGAATAAACAGTGCGGTATTCTTGAACCAGAACCAGTATGGGCTCTCCCGGCCGTGGTCCCAACCAAACTGCCACTCAAAAAACTTTCCGGCATCTACGGCACTGTTGTGAGTTGACCACCACATCTGCGGCAGTGCAATTATCGAAGCGACAAAGGCGAAAGTTATCCAGTCGCGCCAACGTCTCTGCAGTAAGGCAATACATCCACCCACAACCATGACAACCACAAAACTGTGAGCGTGTACCAGCGGTAACAGACCCGCGACAACGCCGGCGGCGATCATGCGCCTCATGGATTTGGGAATAGCGGAATAGCCGGATAAGCTAACGTGTCGCGACGTTACAGGCGCTGGTTCAACCTGAACTTTCTTTTGCTTTTTTTTCTTGTTTCCCTTGCCCTCTTCCGCTTTTTCCTCTTGAACCTTTTCCCCGCGGGTTTCGTCCGACAGCCACCACTGCGTAAACACAATCACGGCGAGCGGTAGACCAAGCAGGAAGCCACGTTGTGGAATCAGCAGCGTAGACATTGCGTTTCCCCAGCGCCAGGTGGTTTCGGGAATAACGGTGAAAGAAGGCGGCAGGCCTTGCAGCATCCCCGCCAGTCCGTCTTTACTCTTCGTAAACTGCTCCCACAATAATATCCAACCGAAGCCGCCGTTTAGCAGAACCAGTATTGGCGTAAGGATCGCCGCGAGTTTGTCCCGCAACATTTCCAGTGCCCAACGATGCATCAAGCCGACAAAGGCCAGCGCTACGACGAAGTTCTCCAGAAACATCGACTGGCGCAGGTCTGCGCCGCAACGCACAAAAATAGCGGAGACGAAATCGGTTAGGAATGGGTAGGTAAAGCGAACTCCGGCGTAGGTTGGATCTTGAGGAGGAAAGTTGTTACCAAAGGAAAAACTGGTAATCACGCTTACGTGAAAGGGTAAATCGCCGAAGTTGTTAAGCAGCCCGGTGAAAATGCCTTCCGGAGTTTCAATCATCGCGCGTTGAAAGGCGCGCCACAGAATTGCCGCGACGACGATGTAGAAAAGCGTATAGCCGAGTTGAAGGCCAGTGGGGTTGCCGACGGCCTGGCGAATTGATCTCGCGGTCGCCTTCAGATCTTGCTGAACAAGGGTCCTGCGATCAGAGTTACTCAAAGACAAAAACGGCAACGCCACAATGACGATCAGTGCGAGTAGGATCGCGAGGGGCGTGAGTCCAAGAAACGACGCCAGCACAAAACCCACCAGGCCCAGCGCTGCAATCCCGATGCACGCTCCGGCACAAAGCCGTGCAGCGAAATTCACGTCCTCGTGGTAGAGATAGCTGGCTAGCGTGCCGCTGGCAGTCACAAGCAGCACGAGCGCAAGCGAGATGATCACGCAGTCACCGACGGATGATTACAGCTTCGAGGAACTCGGTCCGTCTGGTCCTTTTCTAGTATTGATTACAAAACTTTTATATATCTCGGCCCGGATTATACGCGAAATCGAGACGTAAACTGTTAGCGCGCCAGGTGAGCCAACACCCTTCAGTTTCGCCGGCGCCTCCGTTTGCGCCGCGGAATATTATCGGTTAGTTTCAAAGCCGAGGAAATCAACTGATGCTACGAGCAGGAATTGTTGGCTTACCCAACATCGGCAAGACTACGCTTTTCAACGCGGTGACGGCACAGACTTCAGGCGTCACGGCAAATTACGCTTTCTCTACCAGCAAGCCCAACGTCGGCGTTGTCACGGTGCCTGATGAACGACTGGCGCCCCTGGCAAAAATTGTGAAGACGAGCGTTATCGTTCCCGCGACCGTTGAGTTTGTCGATATCGCCGGGCTGGTGCGCGGCTCGTCGAAAGGCGAGGGCATGGGTAACCAGTTTCTCGCGAGCATCCGCGAGACAGACACGATGATTCACGTAGTGCGCTGTTTCGAAGACGAGAATATCGTTCACGTCGATGATACCGTCGACGCCCGGCGCGATATTGAAACGATCCAGATTGAGCTCGCGCTGGCTGACCTCGCCACCGTCGAACGCCGGCGCGAGCGCGTCCAAAAAGGCGTTAAAGGTGGCGACAAGAATGCCAAGGGCGAACTCGAAGTCCTCGATAAATTGCACCCGGCGCTGGAAGAGTTCTTGCCCGCCAAGAGTGTGTCGCTGACCGAAGAGGAGCGCGCCATTGCCCGCAACTTTTTCTTGTTGACGATGAAGCCGACTATCTACGCGGCCAACGTTATGGAAGCGACCCTCGCGGCGCCGGAGGATAACGAGCAGGTGCGCGCGATTCGCGCAGTCGCGGAAAGCGAAGGCGCTGAGTGTCTGGTGATCTGCGCGCAGCTGGAGGCGGATCTCGTTGGGTTGGCTCCGGAAGAGCGACGTGAGTACCTCGAATCACTAGGCGTTAAGAGCAGTGGTGTCGATCAGTTAATCCAAAGCGCCTATCGAGTGCTCGGCCTGATGTCGTTTCTGACTGCGGGCGAAAAAGAGGCGCGCGCCTGGACGATTCCGCAAGGCTCGCGCGCGCAAGATGCCGCCGGCGCCATTCATTCCGACATCGCGCGCGGCTTCATTCGCGCCGAGATCGTCAGCTACGACGCACTGCTGCGGGCCGGCTCATATGCTGCCGCAAAAGAACAAGGCCTGACGAGATTGGAAGGTAAAGACTACATCATGCAGGAAGGCGATGTGGTTAACTTTCGCTTTAACGTCTAGCGCCTGAATAGCGAAGTATTATCCAAACTTCATTCGGCTCTGGACGTTTAGCCGGAGCGTGACGAGCGACGTCGTTGATTTTCGGTCATGCGTTGAAGCTCTTCGTGAGCTGTCTCTAAAGACTTCTGAGCTCGGTCGAAAGCGGCTTTTGTTTCCAAATCCTCAGGCTTGGCCACGAGCACCCGCCTCGCAGCGTCAGACTCGCTCCGCGGTCACGTAGTTTCCGAGCGCCGCCGTCTGCTTGCGCGACTCACGCATATCAGGCGAAGGCCTTTCGCCGAGCAGGCGAACTGTCCGTTCCAACCGATTAAGTTTCTGCTGGGAAATCATCCGGCAAACCAGTACGGATTACCAACCAACTTGCGCTTGCACCTGCTACTGAACCAGCGGTTACCATCAACTCTTCTGCCGAGATTTTCTCTTACTAACCCCCTCGACCATCTCAATCAAAGTTTCCAGTTTTCGATCGGTGTTGAATTGAGATTCAGTGAGCCTGGCGAATCTTACCTCGTCATGTTTTTGCAGCTTGATGAGATTGTCTATTCTTCCGTTCTGGTCGGCTACTCTCTCCTCGCTATGTAGTTGAAGGTCGATGAGCTTCCCTAGTGTTTCTTCATTTCGTATCTGGTGGTCTATCAAGTGATTGATCTTGCAATCTTGCTCTCGGGAGTCGCGGCGCTGACGTAACGCGGCTTTGACCAGGAGCATGACAATTCGCTCCAACCTGTCGAATCGTGCTTCTGGCGTCATTTTTGAATGTTAGTCCACGGAATAATCGAGCGAATTCAGGCAGAGAAACAGATTCCTCAGGGGAACCTGACAATCTCAAGCTCGATTTTTTAGGAGACTAATAGGTGTGGTCAAGGGTGAAGGTGAGTTCGCGGTGCAACCGGCGGTGCAAAATCTCTGGCAAGGCCCCCTGGCGGAAGCCCTGCAGGTTAACTAGCGCAGCACGGCGCGTACGCCGACGAGGACGAGATAAGCTATCGCGATCACTACGGCTAACTTGATTACCAGCACGGCGATGCCGAACAGGATCTTGATGATTCCGAGTGTTATGCCGGCGGCTGTCAAAACGATCGGAATGCCGACCGCAAAAACAAATATTCCCAACAGAATAATTCCAACTATTCGTAAAGCGTCCGTTGCGTCTCTCATGGTTCGGTTCCTCAATTCCTTCCCGCCGGGCTGTTAATCAGGCGGGTTAGTTGCGTTCGGCTGGGTATACGAAGATGCCTCTAGCCGCGTTCCCTCTAAGTTTTGGCCATCTGGTCGGGGCTACAACCCCGTTCTTGTCTCAACGCGCAAGTCGCGCCCAGCCGCGCTTTCAGCGATAATTGTCTATCACTTAAGACATGGCGTATTCAACCACAGGAAGTCTCTTTAGCAAATCGCCCGCTGACGAAATCGCGCAACCGTCGGCCCCCCTCGCCGAACGTATGCGACCTCGTTCGCTGGCGGAGTTTGCGGGCCAAAGCCACCTGGTCGGCGAAGGAAGAATCCTGCGACGGTTGCTGGAGGGCTCGGCAAACTTGCCGTCGCTAATTCTGTGGGGCGCGCCTGGTACTGGCAAGACGACGCTCGCCCGTCTGCTGGCGGAAAAATCCGAAGCGCGCTTCGTGGCGCTGTCAGCAGTTTTTTCCGGCGTCAAGGACCTGCGTGCGGCAATGACCGAAGCACGGCATGAACGCGAGTATGGCAAACGCACCATCCTGTTCATCGATGAGATTCACCGCTTTAACAAGGGGCAGCAGGACGCACTGTTGCCGGCCGTAGAAAACGGCACCGTGACCTTGATTGGTGCCACCACCGAGAATCCGTCGTTCGAAGT
>Ga0134126_10002184_pt1 | contig 24751 bp, 22 predicted proteins | sample KB31752_FD_96881 | JGI IMG/M metagenome (GOLD analysis project Ga0134126, IMG submission 96881) | Terrestrial soil microbial communities with excess Nitrogen fertilizer from Kellogg Biological Station, Michigan, USA - KB3-175-2 | ecosystem: Environmental > Terrestrial > Soil > Unclassified ... | reverse complement strand
TGCCGCTGAAAAATAACGCACAAAACCGGATCATTGGCCTTATCTGCCCCTTTTTGCCCCCGCGCGAGTTTGCTAAGTTTCCACCCATCAGGAAGATGAATGGTAGGGGCGGTGGGGATCGAAACCACGCGCGCCTGGCACTTCAACGACTTACGAAGCAGGGCTCGGTATGGAAACGAAGGACTTGGTAGTCCTTGGAACCCTTATTGCCGCCTCAATGCCGCCTTTTTCCCCATGATGCTGCGAACAACTCTGCGATTCGCTTCGCGTACTGCTTTCGGTATTGCTTGCGTGTAGATGTTCATGGTCGTTCGGATGTCCGCATGCCTCAACAAAGCCTGCTGAACTTTCACATCCACTTCGTGCTCACGCAACAAGCACGAGTACGTGTGCCGAAACGTATGCCATCCAACACGCCCGATGCCCACTGCTATGCCAGCGGGAACCAAATGATTCTCACGAATCTTACTCGGCCAATACGGATTTCCTGTCTCCGGGTTCGCAAAGATCCATTCGGAATCAATGGCCTTCGTTCTCTCTCGGTGTTGCCGAAGGATGGTCGCGAGATCCCGATCCATGGGAAGCGGTTTTGCGGAACCTTCTGTCTTTGTGTCTTCCACATTGCCCTTCCACCCAGGACCGAACGATTGAGATATTTAAACCGTCCCAATCGACATCGCTCCATTTCAGTCCCACGACTTCACTTACTCGTGGACCCAAGAACAGAGCGACGAGCGTCATGGTCCGGTACGGTTCATTCAGTCTCTCAAGCAAGAGATTGAACTCTTTGATGGTCAAAATCCGGGGAAGCTTCGTTCGTTTTGAAGAACCTTTCACGCGAACGAGACTCATTGGATTTCGATCAATCGGAATCATTTCCCACCGCATCGCCCAATTGAAGAGCAGATGCATCATTTCCCGGATGTGCCCTTTGCTCTTGCCTGCCAGCTTTAGATCTCTGATCCAGAGCTCGACTGCAAGTGGCTTCACCTCGGCGATTGGACTGTCTCTCCACTTCGGCTTGATGTGGCAGTTGATCCAGCTCAAGTACCGGGAGCGCGTCACTTCCCGTTCTGGTAGCGCTTCCCGGATGTATCGATCTACGACCGCACCGAACGAAGTCTGGTCAGCCGATTGAGGGTCGTTGATGATGAGCCTTCGACTCTCAGTGGCCTTCCAAGCTTCGAATTCCGACATTTCCTCCACTGTTCCAAGTATCACGGAATGCGAACCACTACGATCTCGATACTCCCAGACCCAGACATGCGGACCAGTCTTGCGAACTTTCTGGCGCACATACCCGAACTGGTACCTCTTGCGCTCAAACATTGACATCCTCCTTTATGTTTGAGCCTCAAGGGTGGCGTGCCGAGTTTAGTTCTATTCGCATCCAACAGTCCAGTTCACTCGCGTAGAAATACCAACGTCCGAAACGGAAATGCCCTGGCACCTTGCCATCACGCGCCATGCGCTTAATTGTCCGGGGATGAACACCGAGCACTTGGGACGCTTCCTTGCAGGTGATCGGGCGCTCGATTTCCTTCTCTGCATTGACCACGGAGCGACCCATGCCGTCTTCGCTTCCCGTCGTTCTCTCATCGCGAACGTGAATCAATGAAGGATTCCTCCGCCTTTCAATCACAGGAGCAACACGCGAAGAAGTTTCATTGCCGCCTAAATTCTCCACTGCCCCCTGTGACTGCACTGAGAACGAATCCACTTTGAGGCGCAAGCCATGCACTCTTGGCGAGTCTGGGTTCTTGCGCGCGCCGAGTTGGGTATTGCCGTGTTTCATTTGACTTTCTCTGGTTCTCCCTTACTTTCGTATTCAGCTTGACTTTCTGTGGACATTATAGTACGTTTGCAATTATATAGTCAAGATGCAACTCAATGGCGCAGGGTTGCATCCTAACCTACGAATCGGAGGAATTCACGGATGCCCAAGAAACCCGACAACGAAGAGAGGCCCTTGCAGCAGCAAACTATCTCCGTCCGCATCAGCGACGCCTTACGCTCTCGATTGGAGCGGGCCAAGGAACTCATGTCCTCGAAGACCGGAGAGAGCGTCACGACTTCCGATGTCGCCAAGCAATTCCTCGAATCGGCGCGTGAGGACCGCTTGGAGGTTGTGGACCTCTTGGCCCTGCCGACCGAGACGCTTCTCCAGATTCGCAGGAAGGGTGAAGCGCAGCACGTTCTATCGCGTGCGGAATGGGCCGTCCTCGCCTACTTTGTGCAGCAGCGTTTCGAAGCCTTTTCCGACAGGACTCCGAATGCCGTATCCCGCGAATCGCTCATCGCTGTCCTCGATGCATTCCTTGCGGTCTACGAACTGCGGAAGGAACGCACCTCGAAGCTCGACGAGTATTACCTTGGCAATCTGCCCGCCGAGTATCGGCCTGCCAAAGCGAAGGACGCTGACGAGCAAGCCTCTCCTGAAATCGTGCGCCGGACGGTGCTCGAAACTCGCAAACGATTGAACGACGCGGGAACCAAGTGGGAGCCGTTGCTGGCCGCGCGAAATCTCCATGTGATCCTGGAAGAAGAAAAGCTCTCTGGGGCCGAGGCTCTCGACCGTGCCCTTCGCCCGTTCTGGCCTACTCTCTGGCGACTGGCAGCGCGAGGCCACTACTGCTTGAAGCAAGAACCGCTCCGACTGCCTTCTACTGCGAAGGAGTCTTTCTATCAGCCTCCCATCCCGTCTGTTAAGGAGGGCGAATATTCGCTCTCGTTTGCCCGTGGAGAAGGCGGCGACTTCTCCCTGCTTCTGAGCTTCCCAGGTCCTCGCGGTCCGCAGTATCCGATCAGCGGATATCCCAAGATCACGGAGTTCCGCGCCATGCTCGGGACGTTAACTCCAGAAGGCGGGAGCCGCCGCTGGAATGGTGAACACTTCTTCGGCTACGTCGCGCCATCAGAGGAGGGCAAGGGCAAGGACGTGTGGTTTCGTGCTCACGCGAACGGCATTACGTTCGGTTTCTCGGAGAAGGAATGGAAGTCAGTGCAGGGTTTGTTTCGCCGCGCCTGGGAAATCCCCGAGGTGCGTATGGCGTGGGATGAACTGGCGCTCGAATACGGGGAACTGTGATACGGCGCTGCTTCGCAGCGGGAGTTTTGCGGACACACCACCCACAAAGTGGTTGCTGCAAAGCGCCGCGCGGCGCTTTTGGTTAACGTGTTCATGTGGCGTGAGTTAGGAAAGTCACGGCGCTCGCGGTTAACTTCCGGCGCTCTTCGTTAACGTCTTTGTTTTGCTCGCTCGTTTGCTTGCAGCGATCTCAGGGAAATCCTTTCAGAAAGGTGATCGCCATGACAGCCGATCAACTGCGAAGCCGAACTGTGGGATGCAAGATGACCGAGGCCGAGTATGAACGGCTCAATGCAACCGCCGAGGAACGAGGTGTAACGCTTGGCGAATGGTGCCGCGAGGTGTTGCTGCAACACACCAATGCAACGAAACCAGTCGCCGTTGAAGAAGTCTTGTTGGCCGAAGTAATTGCGCTGCGCACCATCTTGCTCAATGCCCTCTACAAATTGGCTCAGGGAGAAACGCTGAGAGCGGATGAAATGCAACGGCTGATTGAGCACGCCGATGAAAGCAAGTTCCGCAAGGCGCAGGAGCGCCTGAAAGCAGGTGGGGAATGAGCCAGCAATGGGGACGCAAGCAGTATGCGGGCAATTGGCCCAATCCGAAGGCCGCGTGGACTATCGCAACAGTGCTTCTGGCAGTGATGAGTTTGGCTGCTATCTGCGCCTATCGTTATGCCTATGTTCTGACGCCGTTGCAGAGGTTCTATTTGGCGGCGTATATCCGCAGCGGATTGCGTGCGGAAATCGGTTTCAAAACTGGGCGTTATGCACTGCTGAATGTTGTGGACAAGAAAGGCAGCCGATTGGCTCTCAACGAAGAAGTAATGCCGCTGAAGGCGGCCACAGGGGAAAACACATTTGCGCTGACCGAGACGGCAGTGCAGTTGGGCGACCGGCGGCTTGTATGGCAGCAGGGGCAGTACAACAACGCAGGACTCCATGCGCTCTTAGGCCATTGGATCTATCGCGACCAGACTTTCCTCGGCTTCTTAAGACCGGCCCTGCTTGGCGGCTTGGGAGTGTTCATTGTGGGCTTGCTCGTCGCCATTCCCAAGGATGCGGCCCGCACTCGCGCAAGAAAAGAGGGGCGGCGACTCAAAGGGCCAGAGCTTGTCACGGTGCGCAAATTCAATCGAAGAAACCGCTCCGATGGCATCGGTTTCCCGCAGACCCGAACGCTAAAGCAAAGAATGCTCGGCAGGTTGCCGATTTTGAGGCTTCCTCGCACTGTGGAGCCAAGCCACATCCTCATCATGGGCGATACCGGAACAGGCAAGAGTACCCTGATCCGAAGAATCTTGTTGCAGATCGAGGAGCGCGGCGAGACGGCCATCATCTACGATCCCGCACTCGATTACACGCCCGAGTTTTACTCACCCGACCGTGGCGACGCGATTCTGAATCCTCTGGATGCCAGAATGCCTTATTGGAGTCCCGGCGAGGAATTGAGGCACGACGCAGAGGCGCTGACATTAGCTGCGTCCCTCTTCCCCGACCGGCACAACGAGAATCCGTTCTTTGTCGAAGGCCCACGGAAAATCTTCGCGCATCTTCTGACGTTCCGGCCCTCTCCGCAAGACTTGGCCTATTGGATGTGCCACGAAGAAGAAATCGACCGGAGAGTGAAAGGCACCGAATATGCGGCGATGATCGACCGGCAGGCACCGGCGCAACGAAGTGGCGTGCTGGCGTCCCTGAACATGATCGCCGACACTCTGAAGCTGCTTCCCTCAGAAAAAGAAACTACGGCGCGTTGGAGCGCGGCGGAGTGGTCGAAACAGAGGAGGGGTTGGCTCTTTCTGACCAGCACACCGGAAACGCGCAAACGGCTCATCTCACTAACGAGCTTGTTGCTCGATACGCTTGTATTGCGGTTGATGAATCAAGGGCAGTCGAATACTCAAAAGGTTTGGTTCGTTTTGGACGAACTGGCCAGCTTGCAACGGTTGCCGCAACTGCATACGGCCATCACGGAAAACCGCAAGTCGAACAATCCCGTAATGCTCGGATTTCAGGGCCGCAGCCAGCTTGAGACGCGCTACGGCCACGAAGCCGAAGCCATGCTGTCGCAGCCCGCAACGAAAATCTTCCTGCGCACGAGCGAGTCGCGTGCAGCGGACTGGATTTCAAAAACCATTGGCGACGTAGAGATCGAGAGGCTGCGCGAGAGCCGTTCGAGCGGACAGATGGGACGGCAGCGGAACACCAAGAGCTACAACTTGCAGCGCCAGGTTGAACCGCTGGTCATGGCTTCCGAGATTACCGGACTTGCCGACCTGCATGGGTATCTCAAGAAGGGCAATCTTGTTGTGCGCATGAACTTCCCGTTCATCGAACTGCCGAGCAAGCAGCCCAAGTACATCGAACGGCAAACGAAGAAATCATCCGAAGCGCCGCCAAAACCATCGGCAGTCGGAACAACTGAAACAAACGAGCAGAAACTCACGCCGCAGGAAATCAAAAAGACCCATGACCATCACTGGGGCCGCACAGTATCGGCAGAACAAGAGCACTTCTTCGAATAGGTCAAACCCATGCTGACAATCTCGAATCCGTTGAGCGCAAGCCAAGCGCAGACTTATCACGCCGAAGAGTTCTCAAATGCTCGCGAGAACTATTACACGCAAGACGACCAAATACGCGGCGAGTGGCACGGCAAACTCGCCGCAGAATGGGGTCTCAAAGGTGAGGTAAGCGAGGAACACTTCCAACGACTCTCCGAAGGCCGGCACCCGATCACAGGGGAACAGCTTGTCCAGCATCGAGCAGCACGTGAGTACATCAATGAGCGCGGCGAAAAGGTAAAGGCGATGAAGCATCGCGCAGGCTGGGATGCGACCTTCTCCGCGCCGAAGAGCGTATCGCTCACCGCACTGGTTGGCGGAGACACGCGAGTGCGCCAGGCCCACCAAGAAAGCGTTGCTGTAGCACTCGATGAACTCGAACGCTATGCTCAGGCTCGCATCAGCGGAAGTCTGCCAGCAGAAACCACCGGCAAGTGGATAGCCGCGAAGTTCGAGCATGACAGCGCCAGGCCCGTAGACGGCTACGCCGCCCCGCAACTGCACACGCATGTGGTTTTCTTCAATCTTACTGAAACCGAGAACGGAGACACCTACGCGCTACAGCCACGGGAACTGTACAAAACCCAGCAATACGCGACAGCGGTGTACCGTTCGGAATTGGCAATGCGGCTCAAATCTTTGGGTTATGAAATCGAACGCGGAAAGAGCGGCCAGCCGGAAATCAGGGGCTATAGCGACACATATCTTGCCGCATCAAGTCCGCGTCGCCAGCAGATCGAAGAGCATCTGGCGAAGGAGAATCAGCGCGGAGCCGACGCCGCGCAAATCGCCGCGCACAAAACGCGCGAAGCGAAACTCGACATTTCACGGGAAGAGATGCAACAGCGCCATCAGCAAATGGCGAAGGCATTCGGCAACCAGTCAGAGCATGTTGTTAAAGCAGCAAGACACCGACCGCAACAAATGGAGTCAGAGTCTCCATCGACGACAGCATCAGCGGCGATTACATTTTCAAGGGATAGGAACTTCGAGCGCGAGGCCGTAGTTGACGAGCGCGAAATACTGCGGGATGCGCTGCGGCGCTCAATGGGAGAGGCAACTCTCGTCGACGTTAGGGCCGAGTTCGACAAAAGGACGAATATTGGTGGGTTTATCGAGGTAGAGAAAAGAGCAACGGAACCGGGCCGATCATTCACAACCGAAGAGATGATCAACTACGAGCGGGACACAATTCAAGTTATGCGCGAAGGGCAGAATAAATATTCTGCCGTTTCGGGCTTCGAGACACGCAGGGAAATCGAGAAAGAATATCCGCATTTGAACGAAAGCCAGCGGCGAGCCATTGGGCAAATCCTATCCAGCCGTGACCAAGTAACGGCGCTCGAAGGCGTCGCCGGAGCGGGCAAGACTACCTCTCTAGCGGCGATCCGTGAAGCTGCCGAAAACGAGGGTTACAAGGTGGAAGGATTCGCGCCCACGTCGCGCGCTGCGCAGAAACTCGCAGAGGCGCGAATCGAATCGAGCACGTTGCAGCGGCATCTCGCGCGCAGCCAAGAACTCCGCGAAGGACAGAGACATCTTTACGTGCTCGACGAATCGAGCCTCGCCAGTACGAAACAAATGAATCAATTTCTGCATCGTTTACACGAGCAAGACCGCCTGTTGCTGGTAGGTGACTCGCGCCAGCATGAAGCAGTCGAAGCGGGAAAGCCCTATCAGCAACTACGGGAAGCCGGAATCGAGACGGCTCGATTGGACGAGATCGTGCGGCAGAAAGACCCGGCACTCAAGGAGGTAGTCGAAAAACTCTCGCGCGGTCAGGTCCGAGAGGCGATGGAAAAGCTGGACCGGCAAGGCCGTGTCCACGAAATATTCGACCACGACGAGCGGCTAGCGACCATCGCACAGGAATATGTGAAGCAGCCCCAAGGCACGCTTGTAGTGTCGCCCGATAATCGATCACGGACGGAAATCAACCAAACGATTCATTACGCGATGCAGGACGCGGGCAAAATACCATATCGCGAACGCGAGGTGACAGTGTTGGTTGCCCGGCAGGAGATCACGGGCGCAGACCGACAGTGGGCCGCGCAATATGAACCCGGCAATGTCGTGCGCTACACGAAAGGCAGCAAAACGCATGGCATCGAAGCTGCGGAATATGCTCGAGTCGAGCGCATGAACGAGAAGGAAAACCTGGTCACGGTCGAACGCAAAAATGGCGAGCGGGTAACCTACGACCCGCGTCGGTTGCACGGAGTCACACTCTACCACGAAACGCAACGGGCATTCAGCGAAGGCGACCGCGTGCAGTTCACCGCACCAGACCGAGAGCGACATATCGCCAATCGCGAATTGGCAACTATCGAAAAGATCGACGCGAACGGCGATGTGCGATTGCGCCTGGACTCAGGCCGCGCCGTCGAATTCAACTTCCGGCAGAATCCCCATCTCGATTACGGATATGCCGTAACCAGCCACAGCAGTCAGGGACAGACCGCCGACCGCGTGCTGGTCCATGTGGACACGGAGGAGGCGGGAGAAAAACTGGTCAATCAACGGTTGGCGTATGTTGCAATCTCGCGTGGCCGCTACGATGCGCAAGTCTACACGAATGACAAGTCTCAGTTAGCCGAAGGACTCTCGCGCAACGTGTCGCAGCGATCTGCACTGGAAGTGGGTCACGAATTCAGTGCATCGGCAAACGAGAGTGAGCGTTCCTCTGGGCAAAGCCAGAGCCAAGAGCACACGCAGGCGACAAGTCACGGTATCAGCAGATGACCACAACGCGATGCGCACCCGAGGTCATATCAACGGCGCGCAAATCGCGAATCAACGAGCCAGCATTGTATATGTTCCGGTCGTCAAGGCTCGCTTATTCTCGACTGCAGGGCACGCACTCGTGCCTTCGCACGTTCACGGTTAACTGTATGTTGGACGTCAACGGGTGCAACTGACAGATACTTCTGATACAACCCGACGGCATCCGGCAGGCGCCCGAGGACCTCCATGGCCTGGGCCCTGCTGTACCACGCAAGAATTTCAGGCGGGGTGCAGTCGAGTGCTTTTTCATAGCATGCGATTGCTTCTTCCGCTCGGCCCAGGTCTCGTAGGCAAAGACCCTTGTTGTGCCAGCTTTCGGCGTGTCCCGGCCAAAGTTCGAGGGCTTGGTCGTAGCAGCGGATGGCCTCACCAGGACGGCCGGTCTTCATTAGGGCGATTCCTTTGTTGTACCAAGGGCTGTGAGACTTGGGGTCCATGCTGATTGCCCTGTTATAGCATTCGATGGCGTCCTGAAAATGGCGCGCGTGGCGGAAAGCAATTCCCTTCAGATTCCACGCCCACGAGTATTCAGATGTTCTTCCAGACTCCGTCCAGCCTGGGAGGTCGATTTTGAGAATTTGGTCATAACAGGCAATGGCGTCCTCATAGCGTCCCAGATGGTCTAGTGCTTGGCCCTTTCCCTCCCAAGCAGATATAAGGCTTGTCGATAATTTGAGAGCGGCATCAAAGCAATCTATCGCTTCGTCATGCAGTCCCATCCGATCCAGAATGTCACCCTTTCGCACCAGCGGGACATAATTTGATCCGTCCATCGCGATAGCCTTCTCGTAACATTCCACCGCGGCAGCGAGCCTGCCCAACTCATCGAGGCACAAGCCTTTGTTTATCCAAGCTGATGTGCATAGCGGGCTAAGCGCCAGTGCTTTGTCGTGACACTCAAGCGCCTCCAAATGCCGCGATTGCGAGTCGAGACGGTTCCCTTTATTTGTCCACCATTCCGGATCGGCAAGATGTTGCTGGAGGAGTTCTGCGTCGTACTGCCGCCTTTTGTCCGGGTCGCTTAACACTGCATACGCAGCCCTAAGCCACCTCATTTGGTTCTCAGAATAACCGCCATCAAAGATTTTATCGTCCGGACGTTCCAGGCGCTCTGGATTCCACTTCTTAACAAGATCGTGATATGCATCGTCGATCTGATTTTCGTTAGCGTCTTCCGGAACGCCAAGAATTTCATACCAGGTATTGCACGTGCGCTGAGGACAAGGCTTGCCAAATTGTGCACGATCAGATTCACCGCAATACGAGCAGCCAGGTGGAAAGCCGTGCGCAACGTCATCAGGCCCAGTCCACAAGTGCGGAACGACACGAGGAAGTTTTACGACTCTCTCCATAGGCACTAAAGCAAAATCCAAATGGAGGACGTTCGGGCATTTGTCATGGCTGCACTGATGATCTATGCAGAAGAGCAACTCCGCTTGATCCTCAGAACAGCACTTATCCCTTTTGGTTTTCTGCTCAGCAACATCTAAGTCGTGCAAACCTCTACGAGCGAGGGTTTGTGATGAAGTCCTCGCGAGGGCGCTTGACGATGCTCGAACCAGCGCAGATCTCTTCTCATCCGTTGTGTTCATAACCGACTTATCGGGCTGTCTCCCTTCGCGGAACTTCGCCATCGTACTGCCTCTTGGCTGCGTTGATGCGACCTTGTACATTCGCGGCCATTTCTGCCAATAGATCACGTCCCTGTCTGCCGGCCTCTTCCGTTTTTGTTCGGAGAGTGGACATATCCGATCCCTCAAAGCCTGCTATTTCTTCTTGAATTTGAGCAAGTCTGTTCCTGACCTGCTTGAGCTGGCGCAGAATACGAACTAGATCTGCCGCAACGCCCGTGCCCCGAACCGAATCAGGGCTGCTCTCGTACTCCTGAAGGATTCGCCTCAGTGTTTCGACATCGCCATTTTGGTAGGCGCGATTTGTTTCCGTCATCAGGCGTTCACGCAGCTTGCGGTCGGTTACGTCGGTGGCAAGGTCTGGGTGAACCCGCTTCGCCGCTTCGCGATAAAGGCTCTTGAGCTCTGGCGATGGCGCAAATTCCTTTGCCTCGGTAGCTTCCCTGTGGGAGGCAGCACGTGAGTCGGCGGCCTGAGCACGAGCCTGACTCGCGGTAGAACGGGCTTCCTCTGTTCCATTTTGTTCGGCAAATAGCTCGGCTAGTTTTGCGTTCCAGTCGTCAAGTTCGGCGTACAGCACGCCAACTTGTCGCAGATACTTTGCCTCAAAAACTGCGAGCTCCGCTCTTAGATTTGCAAGGTACAGTTCTTGATCTGCGAGTCGAACCTGCAATAGTGCAAGTTCCTCGCCCTTCCTTGCAAGTTCCTCTTCCTCCGGCGACAATGGGCGCTCAATTCCTGTGGTCACCAACTGTCTCCTCCGAAGTGTCCAGTTGTGCGCTGCAATCGATCGCGCTTCTCGCGGATAATTAACGTCATCTTTGAGGCCCAGCAAACTTAGGATTAGCAATCCAGTTTCCGCCGACTGTCCACTTCGGGTCGGCGGAAATCGAATCTGACGCGACATTCACATCTTGAATGCCGATAGGCCCAAGAACTACCGCCACGAAAATCCATCTCGGTTCCATTTCCTACTCCTCCGGCTCTTGTGGACGACGATCGCTGAACTGCCCTAGTACATCTTCGCACCGACGAGCCTCAACTCAAGTTACCAATCCGTTGATGTGCGCCAAGAGGCAGCATTGGATTGCTCATTTCTGGGTCTAAGGGACAAGAAAGGAAAATAGAGAGCCGCCTTGACGGCCTCGCCGAAAAATCATAAGGAAGAAGTGACGATGCTTACGCACACTCGCCAAAGCTCTCAGGCATTCTCAAAGAAACGATTTGGTTCGCAGAGCCAGTCCGTCAATCAACTTGATGTTTACTTTCTGTATCAGGATTACAGCTGATGGCGTAAACGTTGGGTCGGTTACGGCCCAGCGTTGCTTTGCTCCGTAGTTGCTGACTGCGCTGATGGCCTCTCGTACGGAATTACACGCATGCACGGGCAGGCACGAATTGTTCGGGACGCGGCGAGCGCCTGGCAAAGAGCCGTCGCGATCGGTTCAAACGTCCTGAATCCAAGCTCCCGGTTCTGGGGCTACCTCGACAGCATTCGCAGAGTCCGGCTCAAACAGTCTTGGAGGAAATTCAGGTCGTCTGATGTGAGGGGCGCCGAAAACATAGCCCGCGTCGGATGGGCAGTCGTTTTGCGGATTTCGTTGAGCCTGTCGAACCAGGAGAGCGATTTCTGTTTTCCTCCCTGCCAGCCGACCGCGCTGAGAGGTGGTTGAAACTGCGTCCAGTTCGATTCCATGATTTTCTTGTAGTCGATGAGGTCCAGATACGCGTGTTTAGGCAGTGGGATGTCTGCCTGCTCACAGCGCTTCGAACACTCGATCCTAATTGGCTCAGGTACCGCTCGACGCCACCAGCTGTCGACATCCTTGCCAAGAACTTTCGTAAGAACTTCAAGTAAGCTCTTTTCGATTTGGGACACGAGTGCAAACGGCTGAGGCTCACTCGCTTGCACACCTTTGAGCCACTTGAGCAGGTTTGCCGAAAGCCGCTGGTTCGTATCCAGAATAGAATCCGTAAAGATGTGGCCCGAGAATGCGAGAACTGCTCCGTGCGAGTATTCTTCATGGTACTCCACCACACAAGCCAATTCCCGGGCGGTCCAGTCGCTCGGCAGGTCTGTAGTTTTATCGATTAACCCGCTACTCGTTTCAGGGATTATCAGTGTGGGATTGGCCTTTCGGCCATACTCGATCAAGCGGGGCGACCGAATCCTAACGCGATCAACATTGCTGAACACAAAGGAATCGCGGAAGCTCTGCGGATATGCGTCGCGGATGAGTTCGAATAAGTCGGGCTGCTCGTGCTCGGGAAAGAACCAGCCGGGCACATCAGCGGCTGCCTCATCGCGGCGAAAAATGCCTGTCATGGTCCCCTTAATGTCGTATCGACTCAAGAAGCGGTTCAAGGCGTCCAGGCGGTCTTGCGTGCCAGGGTTGAGTTCGGCTAGGAGTCGTTTGCCAGACAAAATCTGTGCGGCTAGATGGTCAGACAGTGTGGGATCGCCGATCAGAGATTCATCCCTTAGGAAGAACGCGTCGGCCTTTTCAACGAACTCAAGGGGGTCAGCAAGAGGAGTTGCGCGGGACGCGTCCACCCTCAACCATAGCGGGAAGAATTCCATATCGCTTGCCATCTTTCGCCATGCTGGATATGGATTCCACGTTCGAGGCTTGACAGCCGTGCTCAACCACGCAACCTTGAACATTTGCCGACTCCCTTGGCGCAAACAGAATACACGACTAGTACTTGCGGTAGCTTCGGCATCTTACGCGAGTGCCAGCTTGATGTCACAGTAAGCGGGGCTGCCGTGCGGAGGGAGTAACGGAAACGGAGAAAGCATACCGTGTCAGTTCATTCGGTGGCGGCGAAGGTTCAGCGACACACAGTGGACACGATGGAATCAGACATTCTGTCCAGTGCGCCTTACAGCCAAGCAAATCGGGGGACAAGGATGAGGATCAGTCATTTAGCAACCGGAGAAACGGTCAGGTGACTGAACGTGAGCACGACCATCACTCCCGCGCCCAGCACACTTCGCTTCTCCTGCTCACGGACCGATTCCGATTCTGGCCCTGCTGCGCCGAAGAGGTGTGACGGCCAAATGACCAGGGTTCCAAGGTCGCGCGCTTACCGTCAGAGCGATTGCTCAAGCCCAATTTGGGTAGCCGGGATGAACATCCCAGGGGCCCGACCCATGCGACCGGACAGGGGAAGCGAAAATCTTCCCTTAGTCTAGGCCGACATGCTTCAATGTGGGACTCGGAAGGCAATCGCTGGAGGTAAAAGCACACGTGATCTGCGACCGCTCACCACACAACCGAAGATTATCCGCCAGCAAAAATAGGGATATGACTCGATTTCGAAGACAGATGCTTTCGCAACGACCATCACGCGCATGCACTCCGAGTTGGCTCCAGTACTCTTGGTTTATTTCACAATTTGTCCCATCGGAAGGACCGAGGTGGTTGATACCCTGCCGCGACCAAGAGTCCTCTGCGTCCCGAAACGGTGCAGGAGGGCGTTAAAACACTGAAGCCGACCCAAAGGCCAGCTTCGCTTCCTGCCCACTGAGGGACAGGGGGGATGCAAAACGTATTATATTCCTTTGCCGGTTAAGATTCCCTTCGCTCGCACCGTCGTCAAGGGGCAGGCCCGCTAGGCGCATCCCTGTGGTCGCCCTTTGACTGCGGCTTTGCTGCGAGATCGCACCCACTATGAGAGGCTTGGTGCCTCTCTGCCTGTGCAGCCGACTTAAAGCGGAGGGAGGCCGAGAGATCGCAGACGACGATCCAACAGGCGCTGGTCGATATACACATTGTGCGCCAGCAATTGCCGAAAAACGCTCCGAAGATCGGTCAAATAGCGCCGTAGGTAGAAGGTTTCAAGCAGGCCGACGCTCCCGAGAATTTCGAGGCCCTCCGCCTTCGCCAACTTGCGTGCCCTGTAATCATCGAGCAGCACCGGCTTCGCGCCGAGCTGCTTCGCTAGGAGAATTGTGCTCATCTCGCCGGGACCTAGCCCATATTGTCGTTGGGCCGCACGCAGATCGGCTGGATTCGCGATTGCCTCTACTTCGATCCATTCCGCTTTCGACACCTCCGATGCCCCCGGCAAGCCAGCACCAGCGACGACAACTTCGTACTGAACTTCGGGGGAGATATAAACACGCGGGAAAAGCCGATTCAGGAAGTCAAAACAGCCAAGCTTTGTCAAAACAACGAGCGGCGATGAGTCCGATACGACGGTCACGCTTTGAAACGTTCAGTGGTATGGCGTTCCTCTTCCAGGTCCTCAAAGCTGTACCGAAGCGGGGGAACACCGTGCTGCGCAGCAAAGTCCATGAAAGCGGCCAGAGGCGTCTGGCAGAGCTCCGCCGCGCGCCCGAGCGAAACCTTATCCTCACGATACAGTTCGAGGGCCAGCAATCGAGCAGCTTCCTGGGAGAGGCTGCTCTCTTCCAAATTTGCGACCCTCAGAAGCTCCGAGGGCAACTTTACATCCACAGTTTCCATAGCTTCAAATTACCGCACGCGGGGCAGTTTGTCATGCATTATCGCTTTGCAGTGGCCCTTGACAAAGATACGAGTATAAGTATATTTATATACAACGACTGGGGCGATGAAACCCATCAGATGGATTGGAGCATCGCTCAGGGATTTGCGATCTTTCCCTCGCGAGGTCAGGATCGACATTGGGCACGCGCTCTTTGCAGCCCAGGAGGGCAAGACCGATCCCGCCGCCAGGCCCCTCAAGGGGTTTGGCGGTGCCAGCGTGCTCGAAATTGTGGCTTCGCACCACGGCAATGCGTGGCGGGCCGTTTACACCGTGCGTTTTCAGGATGCCATCTATGTTTTGCACGTGTTTCAGAAGAAGTCCACAAAAGGTATTGCGACACCGGCAAGGGAGATTGATTTGATTAAGCGGCGGCTCATGGAAGCCGAGAGGGACCACAGAGAAAGGGCAAAACTAAAATGAAAGTCAAAACGGGAAAAAGAAAAGATCGCGTCACCGGCGTAACCGAAGGCAGCGGAAACGTATTTGCAGACCTTGGCCTTCCGAATCCTGAGCAAGAACTGCTCAAGGCGCAGCTCACTTTGCAAATCTACACAATCCTCAAGGACAGCGGCATGACACAGGCGGAGATTGCCAAAATTCTCGGCGTGCAACAACCCCAAGTTTCCTTGCTAATGCGGAACCGCGCGGGCAGTTTTTCCGTTGGACGCCTTATGGAATTCCTCACGGCTCTACGTCGCGATGTTGAAATCACCGTCCGGCCTACTCGCAAGGAACATGGCGCACTCTCGGTTGTCTCGGCGTGAGCCGGCCTGAAGGAATTCCGTAAATGCACACCATTGCGGGAGCACTCCTTACTGACCGTGCATGTCGAGCAGATTCCCCGCTCTCCGCTTTCTTACATCCACTCGCCCACTTTCGCACCACGAGGAGAATTTTCCCGCTTCTGAACTCTTTCTCTTTCTTTCCCGTGATTTGGGAAATTTGTTTGCATCCATTGTTCTCCCTGCGCTTTCGTATCAAATTGTGCCTGTACCTGTCCCTGGTATTCGACGACCCACTTTCCGAGTTTCGCTCGCCATTCCAAGTAGACCTTCGAGTCCATTTTGGCTGCCTCCCGCGAGACAGGAGTATAGACCGGCAATTCTATTCAGAGAAGCGCGGACTTCGCGACTCAACTCCGAAGCGTGACACTCGTTGCCCACATGCCTAACGAGGAGTACTCGGCGCAAGCGACGCGGGAGCCGACGGCGCTCGGCTTACCGCCAGCGTCAAATTAAGCCGCCGTTAATTTCATGCAGAGACGCAATATAAAAGGGCGCCCCTTTTGGAGTAGGGTTTGGGTGCTTGTCTCAACCCCTACGGAAAGGAGCGCCCTCAATGGATAGCACGAAGTATATCGGCATGGATGTGCACAAGGAAAGCATTTCGATTGCGGTCCGAAATGCGGCCGGCAAGGTTGTCATGGAATGCGTCATCGAGACGAAAGCCAGCATGATCCTCGAGTTTGTCGATGGGCTACGCGGAGACGTGCATGTCACCTTTGAAGAAGGCACCTGGGCCGCCTGGTTGTACGACCTGCTGAAGTCCCACGTCACTCGACTGGTGGTCTGCGATCCGCGCCGGAATGCCTTGTTGCAAGAAGGCAATCAGAACGACCGCGTGGATGCGCGGAAGCTCGCTGAACTGCTGCAGAACAACCAACTGCGCCCGGTCTATCACGGAGACCACGGCCTACGAACACTGAAGGAGCTGGTGCGCAGTTATCTAACCATCACCAAAGATCTCAGCCGGACCATGACCCGTGTGAAGGCCATCTATCGCAGTTGGGCCATTCCTTGCACCGGCAAGCAGGTTTATACACCGCGCCATCGTACCGAGTGGCTCGGGAAGATCCAGGAACCCGGGGTGCGCCGGCGAGCGGAGTTTTACTACCAGCAACTCGATGCTCTGCGATCCTTGCGCCAGGAAGTACGGAGAGATCTGCTGGCGGAGAGCAAGAAGCAGAAGGCCTGGAAGCGGCTCTGTGAGATTCCCTCGATCGGTCCGATCCGAGCGGCGGTGTTGCTGGGCATCCTGCAAACGCCGCACCGGTTCCGCACCAAGCGGCAGCTGTGGACCTACAGTGGTTTGGGTATCGAGACGCACAGCAGCGCCGATCACCAGGTATTCAAAGGCCAGCTTGAGCGGAAGAAGAAACCTGTCGAGGTGCGCGGACTGAATGAGAATGGCAATCACGATCTGAAGAATTTGTTTAAGGGAGCGGCAGTCATCGCTTCGACCAAGCCCGGCCCGTTCGAAGAGTTCTACGCGGCATTGGTCACCAAGGGCATGCGGCCGGAAATGGCGCGGCTGACCTTGGCCAGGAAGATTGCCACCATTGTTTTACTCGTGTGGAAGAAAGGAGTGTGTTTCGACGCCCAACATCTGAAACCACAAACAGCTTGAGTGTCTCGGATCGAGTCCGCTCCATCCTGGGGATCTTCTCTGGCGGTGGCCGTCGGGTTCTCAAGACACTCTGGTTCGAGAGAGAGTCTCAGCTAAGATCGTAGGCGCCGTGCGCTTCGGCCGTATAGTCTCAAGGTGACCCTAGGCCCTCTCGGATAACCAGAAAAAGCTATAGGCCACGAGTCTCCGATAGAACTATGGTCGCCATTTGAGCGCCGTTCTGCTTTGCTGGTTTCGGAACAGACAGGCTTCGTTGCCGACAGCAATGAAAATCGCCAGTAGAGGAAACCCAAACCAACCGAGCAGATGGTGTGGTCGGTCAAAACAGATCTTGCTCATTCCGGAGGGCTGCGAAGCAAGAAAAATTCCGGCCAGAGGAGATCTCTTTTTCTTGACTTCTCCTTTTATAGAACTATCTTAGGATGGCCTTCTAGAGGCCTCGAAGTAAGCGATCTGGACGAACGGAGAACACTTCGCAAATTCGCAGTAGTGTCGTCATCGTAATTGGGCGTCCCGCCTCAATTTGTTGCCAGTGTCGCGCAGAAAATCCGTGCGAAATCATGTCTTCCTGAGTCCAGCCCTTTGTTTTGCGTAGGTTTTTAACCCGCATCCCAAGAGCACGGAAGAATTTGGTGTGGCTGGCCACACCTTTTGTTTAACGACACGCGAGCAATAACACCACGAGCAGATTAGCTGTATATGGCCTACACTGCTGATTGAGATGCGGAAGTCTGAAAAGACGCCCTCAAGTGTATCAGCGGGGTTGCCTTCTAATTCTCAAAATCGACTCGCCCACGGTGCGCCAATCAGTTACTAACGGTATAGCTATGGGCCATGCGAGTTTCATATGGTGCCAATCAAAATAGATGCTGCCAGATTCTTAAGCTGGACAAATGGGGTGGCCATGATGAAAAGATTCGCTTTTATTTTTTGTGCGGTTCTGCTGCTAGCTGGCGGATACCAGATCGTGAAGTGCGACCGAGTTGAGACGTTAACTTCCGCTCAGGCCCGCGTTGTGCCAGCCGGACGAAACCCGAATCCCAACATTGGCCATTCGAAGGCCGATCCCTCGCGACTTCAGATTCTAAAAAACTATGGCGCACTCCCGCTCGCGTTCGAGAAGAATGAGGGCCAAGCCAATGGCCGCGTGAGATTTTTGTCTCGCGGTGCTGGCTACACGCTTTCTCTCAGCCCTAATGAGGCGATACTTTCGTTGAGCGAGCAACGTGGAAAGAGTCTCCAGTCGTTGACTACCAAGCCGCCTAAACAAGAATCGCAGGGCCAGCCGACGGCGTTGAGCTTGCAAATGAGACTCATGGGCGCGGACGTGAACGCTCCAATCAGCGGACTCAACAGATTGCCGGGCAAGAGCAACTACTTCATTGGCAGCGACCCAAAGAACTGGCACACGAACATTGCCAATTATGCGAAGGTCGAGTGTTCCGGTGTCTATTCTGGCGTGGACTTGGTGTATTACGGCAACCATCGTCAACTTGAATACGATTTTGTCATAGCGCCGCACGCTGATCCAAGCGCGATACGTTTTGCCATAAGAACTTCTGAAAAGCCGACTCGCATCAACCACACGCCGCCCCTACGGATTTCAGCCGACGGCGACCTCATTGTGAAATTAAATGGAGGCGAGATTCGTTTTCATAAACCCGTCGCGTATCAGGAGAACGGTGTTGGAAGCAAACGCTCTGTTGAAGCCCATTACGTCCTGCGGCGGGGACAGCAGGTTAGTTTCACCATCGGGTCGTATGACCGACAAAAACCCTTAGTTATTGACCCGGTACTCAGCTATTCGACTTATCTAGGCCCTAGTGGAGGAATATCCAGCATCGCCGTGGACGCTTCTGATAACGCTTATGTGACCGGAGGAAATACCCGTACCGGCTTTCCTACGACGCCGGGAGCCTTTCAAACAACCTGTACCGGCGGCTGCTCCAGTGGGGGAGCTGCCTTCGTCTCCAAGCTCAATTCCGCAGGTTCAGCCCTCGTCTACTCGACGTATCTCGCTCCAAGCGATGGTGGTGGTGCTTTCGGCGAAGATATAGCGGTGGATTCGGCGGGCGTAGCCTATGTAGCTGGACAAACCGGTTCGGGCAACTTCCCGACGACACCTGGCGCATTTCAAACTGGTTGTCACGCTTGCAGCGGCGGCAACGGCAATTATCAAACAGGTTTCGTGGCCAAACTCGATTCAACCGGCTCGGCGCTCGTCTATTCCACATACCTCGGCGGAAGCACACGTGACATTGCCTCTGGCATTGCCTTGGACGCGTCGGACAACGCGTACGTGACTGGCATCACGCAATCAAGCGATTTCCCTGTCACACCAGGATGTTTTCAGCCAACTTATGCGGCAAATTCCGAAACCTACGACTTCGACTCTTTTGTGACAGAGTTGAATTCGACGGGATCCGCGCTCGTTTATTCCACATTTCTGGGCAGCGGCAGCACTGGGGGCGGACACATCGTAGTGGATTCGGCAGGGGACGCTTATGTCGTAGGCGGAACACAATCGCCAAGTTTTCCGACGACTCCCGGTGCATTCGCCACAAGCTGTAACAATTGTGGCCCCGGAACCGATTCAAGTGGGCACCCTCTCCAATCCGGGTTTGTAAGCGAGCTCAATACCAGTGGTTCCACGCTCGTCTACTCAACATTCTTGGGCGGAAGCGATGCAAATTTTCCCGAAGGGATTGCGTTGGACAGCGGCGGAAACGTGTACGTCGCAGGCGTCACGTACTCGAATGACTTTCCGGTGACGCCAGGAGCATTTCAGACTGCTTGCGGCGGCGGGAGTTGTAGTGGTCAGGCTGGCGATATGTTTCTGTCTAAATTGAACTCGACCGGCTCCGCCCTAGTCTATTCGACCTACGTCGGCGGGAGCAGCTACGACGTTGGGACAAGCATCGTTGTTGATGGTTCCGGGGATGCCTATGTTGGCGGTTATACCGAATCCCTGAATTTCCCGGTTACGTCTTTGGCGTTTCAGACTTCCTGCGATAATTGCAGCCAGAACAACGGCGATGCCTTTTTAACTGAGATGAACCCTTCCGGCTCCGCGCTTCTATACTCGACGTATATGGGCGGCAGTCAGGAAGATGCCGCAAACGGGATCGCGCTCGACGCAACCGGCAACATCTATCTCGCTGGCCAAACAAGCTCCACAAATTTTCCAACCACTAGCGGCTCCTATCAGCCCTCAGCCTCATCATCCTCAGTGGGAGCATTCGTCGCGAAATTTGCATTTGGCTCTGCTCAGGCAGGTTCTGCCGCGAGCGTAGCACCCTCGAACGTGGATTTCGGTGCGGTAGTGGCAGGAGTCAAGAGTGGTTCCCAAAATATAACGTTAAGCAGCACGGGCAGTGCAGCATTATCGATTTCGAGTATAGGAATCAGCGGCACGAATAGCAGCGACTTCTCTCAGACCAATAATTGTGGAGCGAGCGTGGCTGCCGGAACGAGTTGCACAATCACGGTGACATTCAGCCCGACAGCAAGCGGAGTGATGGCAGCGTCCGTAACGATCAATGACAATGCATCAAACAGCCCGCAGAGCGTTTCATTGAGTGGGACAGGAACGGATTTCTCGCTTTCTGCGGCGACAGGCAGCAATTGCCCGAGCGGCGGGAACTGTTCTACGTCCGCGACAGTCAGCGCAGGACAAACGGCAACTTATAATCTTCAGGTTGGCCCTGTTAGCGGCTTTAATGGGACCGTTACACTTGGTTGCACGGATGCCCTCGCGAAATCCACATGTTCAGTTTCTCCAAATTCCGTGACTGTAAACGGAACGTCGGTTTCGGCTTTGACCGTGACTGTGACAACCACCGCCGCCTCGATGCTGGGACCTTACTCGAAACCGGCGAGCAGGCAACCGTCTGTGCCGCCGGTGTTGCTCGTGCTCCTTGTGCTCGCAGTGGCGCTGTTTATCGCGGAGTCAGCCGCCGCACGAAATCCGAAACGGCGCCTTGTCCCTGCTCTGGCAATTCTTGTAATGAGCCTGGTATGGATGGTGGGCTGCGGCGGCGGTAGCAGCAGCGGAGGGAACACCGGAACTCAATCAGGCACCATAACGATCACCGGCACGTCCAGCGGCGTGAACCACTCCGTTTCCCTAAACCTGACGGTGAACTGATCGGAAGGAGAAGGTGGTTCACTTCTCCGGCTAGCGTTCACGAATTCGAACGGCGGAAGCACAAGTGGCTGTGATAATGCGTCATGATAATCGGTGATGGTGGACTGGGAACAGAAGATGGAGGAAGAATGGGGGCGCGCTTTCGTCCATGAAAGCGGCCACGCACGAATGGCTACGCTTCAGGAAATCCCCTGCCATGGCGTTTTCTACCAAAGAAGCGAAAAGGGCGGCAAATTCTGCACGCTGATCCCGCCGAAACCTCCCACTGAGCGGACAAAAAAGGATTATCTTTTTCTCGCAGCAGGCTCTGCTGCGGAGAACCTGGTCTACAAGAGCCATAACGAGGATGCTGCTAGAACAGACAAGAAGGACTTCGAGTTGCCCGATTCTCCGGCGTTTGACGAAACGGTAGAGGATGCGGCAAGACTTCTTTGCTCGAAAAGAAGGCATCTAAAGCGACTGATATCCATGCTGAAGGCCAAAGTCAGGCAAGCAGATTACGATCTGGACCGTTTGCCCGCAGTGGGAGTGAATGGCAGCGATCAGCGCTACTTGACGCTCCTTACTAAGGAGGAGTTGGAAGCCGCATTTCAACGGCCATAAGCTCAGCGATACACGCCGCACTCGTGGGCCGGGCAACGCCCCGTTGGGAGACATGACGCAACCTGGGGTACCAACAAATTATGTAAGGAGGCCATAGGTGGCTTGCATGTTCTGTGAATCGGAAGCGGACCTCACGCGCGAGCACGTCTTTCCCGCTTTCATGGGTGGCGAATTGACCGTGCCCCAGGGGAGCTGCAAACGCTGTAATGGTGAGTTCGGTAAGTGGGAATCCGCAATCCGGGACAGCACGAAGTTTCTCTTGAACCTGCTACAGATTGAAAACCGGAACGGTGAAGTTCCACCTGCTCGGGTTGAAGTAGAGATTCGAGGTATGGACACCAAAGGACTGTTTGGCACACGCGAGGCCGACGGAACCATTAGCCTGTCCGATATAGTCATGCCTAGCGTGGAACCGGATGGCAAGAAACACCGGCGAGGGTTTTTTGTTTCCCAAGCCAGTGCTGAGAGGTTCATCGAGCGTGCCCGCGCCAGAGGTGAGAAAACGACAGAGTTGTCTGTGCCAGACGAAGTTGTTCTCGACGCCTCATGGACGCAAACTTTGCCATTCGTTTTCAGCCTTGAAGCTCGCAAAGTAGTCGCGAAAATTGCTCTCGTGTCCGTCGCTTACAAGTACGGAGTGGCTTACGCGCTGTCCCCTCAATTCCACACGTTGCGGCAGGTGCGTACGGCGGCAACCGCAAAGGAAATACCTCTTAGAGTATTTTGTAACAAGAATTTCATGGCCGCTCATGCGCGAAACGCTCATCAACACAGTGTGATGTGTTACCTGAGTGCCGGAAAAAAGAAGGGCTGGGTATTGGTAACGCTATTGGGGGGCTTATCTTATGTCGTGGAAGTAACGGACAAGTACGAGGAACGGTCGAGCAGACTTTTCAGCATCTTCTACGATGCAGCTCTCAAGAAATCATTAAGCCCGGTCGTATTGGCTGACGAAATGGCGATCATCGGAGAAGTACTCTCGAAGAATTCGGTATTTGAGGACCGAGACGCGGTGGACGAACAATGGTTTTCCGTCCTCAAGGCATATTGTGCCGACGCCGATATCGAACTCGAACGGATACCTCCTAACGGCCCGTCTCCTGCCGCATGAAATCATCGCGACTCCGTGTAGTCGGCGTGTACCTCACTTGGGCGAGTCCGGTGTTTTTGGCGTTTTGTCCCTAAGCAATTGCTCCGCGTCTACGACCTTCTAAAATTCTGGCAGACAGTCAGGGATCAAATGTGAGAGCAAGTTTGAGAGCAAAACGGCGCGAAAACGCGCCGAACACCGTCGAACACCATGCACGTAAGTCGCAGAAAAACAAAGCAGGCCACGCGTCATCTAGTCGTCTGTCACATCTTCTAAGCAGAGGGTCGGGGGTTCAAGTCCCTCCGGGCGCGCCATTTTGGGTCTGCTTGAAGAATTGCAGTTCCAGCCGGTGCTTCATCCGAGAACTCCGCGCACCCTTCAAACCCGGAAGGGATGGGCACCCACTTAATTGCCGTATACTTAATCGTTAACCGTCCGTGTATAATTATCCGCCCGCGTGAACAATCAGTGCGAGCAAATCATCCGAGGCGAAAGGTCGCCCACCCGCCCTGTCACCTCACTTTCGAGGATTGGATAAAATCGAATGCGCATTTACATGGATGAATCGGGGAATTTTACTGCGGACCAGTTGACCTCAGTCGTACTCGTACTCGTTATTCCTTCGACGAACGAAAGCGCACTCTTTTCCGAGTTTTCACGTCTTACAGCAAGCTGGCCAAAGCATGATGGAGAAATTAAAGGCAGCAGTCTCGACGCATCGAAGGCCGCTGAGATAATCGCCCTGCTTTCGCGATTCGAAGTTATCGCGGACTTCTGTTGCATCGATATGGCCAACCATACGTCCGCCGATATCGAAGACTTCAAAGAACGTCAGGCAAAGGCAGTCGTCGTAAACCTCTCACCATCGAACCACCCGGATATGATTAAACAATTGAATGATACTGCGGCGGCAATTCGCCGGATGCCAAACCAATTATTTGTGCAGGCTGTGCTAACGATCAATTTAGTTTTCGAGACCCTTCAGGTCGCCACAATGTATTACTCTCAACGGTTGCCGAAGGAACTCGGAGACATTGCGTGGGTAATCGACGGCAAGGATCATAAGCCGACCGAAATGGAGGAAATTTGGAGCTTGCTCGTTGTTCCGTTCGCCGAAAGTCATTTCATAAAAACGCCACTCATTATGTTAGTGGAGGGCGACTACTCGGACTTTGATCACCGCTACAAAAGCGATAGTGATGCGGAGTTGATGTCTCATCGTAAGTGGCTAGAAACAACGTATTCGATCCCCGCGCGATCTCGCGCGAATCCGGTCACGGATCCGAAGTTGCTCTTGACCGAACAGCTCGAATTCACGGACTCAAAACGCCATGTGGGACTTCAGCTTGCAGACATGCTCGCGAACATTGTTCGGAGGGCATTGAACAACATGCTTCTGCAAACTGGCTGGGAAGATTTGGGCAAAGTGCTCGTTGAAAAGAAATGGAAGGACAACTCTTGGTTTCAACGAATCGGCAACAGCCGAGGCCACGTGCTCCCCTCGAATCACGTCGTCAGGGTAGCCGAAATTCTTAAAAGCAAAGCGAAGCCGATGCAGCACCAAAAGTAGATGACCTTAGTCAGTCGGACCTTTTCGGTCTCAGGCACCGTAAGCGACATCGAATCGTAAATCTGCGTGGTCCATTTGGCAATTCAGGAGCTAACTGCGATCCCTGTCTAGAATCTGTTCGACGGACTCAGCTCTCTATCCGGAGTCATCGGTGCCACCCGTGAGGCTCTTATTGCCGCCTTTTGCCGCCTCGACAAATCGCTAAGTTGTTGTTGGGAAAAAGGATGGTTGGTAGGGGCGGTGGGGATCGAACCCACGACCTTCGGCTTAAAAGGCCGCTGCTCTACCACTGAGCTACGCCCCTAAAATGGTTTAACGATACTAACGTGGGTGGAACGAAGTCGCAACCGC
>Ga0134126_10002183_pt1 | contig 24753 bp, 22 predicted proteins | sample KB31752_FD_96881 | JGI IMG/M metagenome (GOLD analysis project Ga0134126, IMG submission 96881) | Terrestrial soil microbial communities with excess Nitrogen fertilizer from Kellogg Biological Station, Michigan, USA - KB3-175-2 | ecosystem: Environmental > Terrestrial > Soil > Unclassified ... | reverse complement strand
CTTGTATTGGCGAGGCTCCTTGGTTGCGGTTCCGATCAGGGTCATGAATTCGTCTTTCCAGACGGGCAACGCCTTGAGGCTGAATCCCCGCTTGCTTTCATAGATGCACAACTGGCGGATCGCGTGATTGGCGATCTGATCCGCCAACTCGGCCTCGAACATGGTCGGTTCAATGCGCGAGTGTTTGGGCAGGTAGAACGTTCGACGCTTGAGTCCGTCCCTGGTCGATTTCGACGGCTTGTCCGGATGTGGCATGGGAAAGGTCCTGATCGGCCGAACTCAAGCCGAGTCTAGTCCTCGTGTAAACGTTTTCCCTCTGCAATTCGTCACTCCCTGTTGCACCACGTTCTTGCCGTGTCCATGCAGCGGCGGCGTAGACGTCCCAGCTCGGGGGCGGCGTCTGCACGGTGACAGGTGAGGTTGCCGTGTGGTCGGTACCAGCCCCCTTGACCTGTCGCAGCAGCCATGCATCGATCACCTGGGTTGGTATGCCGAGTTTCACCATGGCGTTGGCTTCTGCGATTGCGGTGTCGATGTTTGTTGGTGGGGGTGCGGCACCTGCCCGGGCGGTTCCGAGGACAAGGGTCGTGAGCAATGACACTGCGAATGGTCGAAGGGACATGGCGCGCATAATAGTTTGTAATTTATGAACAGAAAATTACTAAAAAGGCATAAGCTAATGTGCGTTATTCTCGGACCCTAGCTTCCTGCGGAAGGGCGTTTCAACAAGAAATTCGAGCCTTTTTCTCATGGGCCTGAAAGGGCCTTGTGAGGACGATGGATCATGGTTGGGCGCCGCTTCGCGGACGGCTGTCGTGAACCAAGCCGACGGTGAAGCCATCGTCTTGGCCCTGCGGGCTTCCATCCTCGTCTGAAGCGAGCGAGCGTGTCGCCGTGTGCTGTCGCGTTGGCAGTTTGTTCCGTCGTGCGACGCTCTCCGTCCTGCTTCCCTCGCTTTGCTTCATTCCGATTCAAGTCGGCTTGCTGCGCCCGCGCCGCTGCGCCGGGATGTACGCGGGTGGCTTGTCGATGCATGAGATCGGTTCCTCCTTGACGAGGAACGCGTGACTCGCGCTGTTGACGCGCACAGCAATTGAGCCGTGTTGTTTGTTTGGTGTGGACAGGGCGGCCTGGTGCGCCCCCTGGGCTTCCAGTCCGCGCCTGCGCCGATAGTGAATTCTCGCCGTGCTGCGCGCGGCTGCGAATCCGACGGCGCGCGTGTGCGCGTCCACACGGGAACGCCGCTGCGCGGCTTTTCCCCCGCCGGCGCTGCCGGCGGCTCCCCCTTTGCCTGCGCCGCCGCTTCCCGTGTCAAGGGCCGTTCGCGACCCGTGTCCTCGCTGCGCTGCGGGCCGCGCCAGTCGCTCGCTGCGCCCTGCGGTCGCCCCCTGACACTGCGGCGGCTCCGGCAGGGACGGTGCCCGTCCGAAAGCTGACGCGACCCGCCGGGTCGCTTCGCTTCCGGCCAGACACGATAGGAGCAGCCATGCAATCGACCATCTTTCGCAGCACCCATTCCGTGCGAGACATAGCCACATCCGACCTGCCGCGCGATCGCTTGTTGTCGCGTGGTGCGTGTGCACTATCCAATACCGAACTGCTGGCGGTGCTGTTTGGTTGTGATCCGGAGCGAATCCGCGCGGACGTTTGCGCGGCGGGAGGCTTGGCTGGATACATGATCCGCCACGACGGTGCGTTATCGTCAGGACGAAAGGCACGTGTGCATGCGGCGCTGGAACTTGCCCGGCGTGTGATGGGCGAAGAACTGGCGGGCCGTGAAGGTTTGACCAGCCCACGCGACAGCGCGGCTTATCTGAAGGCGCGACTGGCCCATCTGCCTTATGAAGTTTTCGCTTGCCTGTTCCTCGACAACCGTCATCGCGTGCTGGCATTCGAGGAAATGTTTCGGGGCACCTTGGATGGTGCGAGCGTGCACCCGCGTGAAGTCGTGCGCGCGGCATTGAAACACAATGCGGCGGCGGTGATCCTGGCCCACAACCATCCCAGCGGTGTTGCCGAACCTTCGGCCGCCGATCGCAACATCACCCGCCAGCTTCGCGACGCGCTGCAGCTTGTCGGGGTGCGGGTGCTCGATCATCTGGTGGTAGGCTCCGGCGAGCCGACTTCGATGGCGGCGCGGGGGCTGATCTAGCCCGTGCTGTGCCGCACGCATTGGCGCGGCGGGGGCAGCAGCCCCCTTGCAGTGCAAGGCGACTGTGTTATCATTCTATTATCATGCACATGCAGGAGGCTGCCTCATGAATGCAACTGCTCGCGTCACGATCTTGATGACACCCAAAGAGAAAAGGGAATTGTTTGCCCAAGCCAAACTTGCAGGGTTCGATTCTGTCGGCGCATACCTGCGCCGCAAGGCGCTTGGCCCCGAAGATTCGACGCTCGACAAACTGGTCGAGTTGGTTATCGAATCGACACGGCGGGCCAATACTGCCCTCGATCGTGTCCTGGCGTCGATAAAGCGGCACGAGAAGGAGGCGCCCAAGCACGAAGCGATCGCACGGGCCAAGGCCGAGGCCGAGGTTCGTTCCTGGTCACCCGAGCGGTTGGCCGCATTTCGTGAGAATTTCGGGTTGACCGAAGGGCGCCGGTCATGAGCGTTACCGACAAGGTGCTCGATGCGCTGCGCCAAACGGTACTGATCAATGAACGCATCGAGCAGTTGACCAAGGCGGTCGCGAAACTCGAAGACGGCCAAGTCGATCTGCGCGACCGGGTGATTCGCATCGAGGCGCTGATCGAATTCGGCCGGACTGCACAGCTACTGTCGAAGTCGTGAAGAGAACGCTACCGCGCTCCGCGAGTGGCGGGCTCGACTTCCAAAGTTGCAGCATTGCGCAATCGCCTGACGCGACCATGAGTACAGGAAATCTGTTCCGGTGCCATTTCTGCGGGTCGGCAGCGACTTTCAGCTGTTTACCAAGCAATCCGAACCATCCATTCATGGGAATCTGGATATGACATCTGGCGAGGTCACCAGCATCGGGGCGCTGATGGTGCATCGGTCTTGCATCGGAGCCTCCACATGATGTCGGCCGGCTGGACGCCCACCAGTGGCGCAAGTCTCGCGGAAGTGGCCACCAACAATGTGGTGCAGAGCTTGGGCATCCTGCTCAGCATCATCGGCCTGACCACGCTGGTCGCATTCGCAGCGGTAGAAGGCGGTGCGCTGAACGTGACCGCGTCTGCAGTGTTTGGCGCGTCACTGATCATCTTGTACACGGTCTCGACGCTGAATCACGCAATCCCGGAACACGCTGCACCGCGAATGCTGTCGCTGCTCGACCACATCGCCATCTATCTTCTGATCGCCGGCACTTATACGCCGTTCGCACTGATTGCGTTGGGCGGCGTGCGTGGTTGGTGGCTGTTTGGGGCAATCTGGACGTTGGCGGCATTAGGCAGCGTGCTGGAATTCTCTTCGTTGCGAGAGCGCACCGGGTTCAAGATCACGCTGTACCTGATCATGGGTTGGCTCGGAATGGTGACGTTTGTGCCGCTGGCGGCGCGGTTGCATGTAGGCGGTACCACGCTGTTGCTGGCGGGTGGAATTGCTTACACGCTGGGTGTGCCATTCCATTTGTGGCGTGGGCTGCGCTATCACAACGCGCTGTGGCACGCGTTCGTGCTGACTGGCAGCACGCTGCACTTCTTCGCGGTGTTATTGTACGTGCTGCCACTGCCACCCGCTGCATGATCGCGGACGGTTTTGGCCAGCCGCGCATACATGAGTTTGATCAACAAAACCGTCCATCTGCTGCTGGACGGCGGCAGACCCAGTAGGCTTTGTATGCGTCGTCTTGTCGTCTCGCCGATTGCGGCTGCCCTTGCGGCGGCCTTGCTGTTCGGTGCCAGTACGCCGCTTGCCAAACAATTGCTGCACGATGTTTCACCGATCATGCTTGCCGGGTTGCTGTATCTGGGCAGCGGAATCGGTCTGGCCCTGGTTCGAGTCATGCGTGACCGTGGCTGGCGCACGCCAGTCCTGAATCAAAGTGAATGGTTCTGGCTGCTGCTCGCGATCGGATTCGGCGGCGTACTCGGCCCGTTGGCTCTGATGTTGGGTTTGACGCACACACCTGCCGCCACGGCTTCGCTGCTGTTGAATCTGGAAGCAGTATTGACCGCACTGCTGGCGTGGATCGTGTTCCGGGAGAACACCGATCGCCGCGTGGTGCTGGGCATGATGCTGATCGTTGCCGGTGCCGTGCTGCTGGCGTTGCCTGGTTCCTCGTATGGCACAAATCTCGATTGGGATGCGTTGCTGATCGCCGCTGCCTGCCTGTGCTGGGCGCTGGACAACAACTTCACGCGCAAGGTGTCGGCCTCCGATGCGCTGTTCATCGCAGGAGTGAAAGGGCTGGTCGCCGGCATCGTCAATGTTGCGATTGCGCTGGCGCTTGGCGCCCACCTCCCCGCGATATGGTTCGTCGGCATGGCGATGACGGTGGGAGTGCTCGGCTACGGCACCAGCTTGGTACTGTTCGTGCTCGCTCTGCGCGGCTTGGGTTCGGCGCGCACCGGCGCCTATTTCTCAACCGCGCCGTTCATCGGCGCGGCGATCGCCATTCTGGCGTTCGGCGAGCACGCCTCCTGGATGTTCTGGCTCGCGGCACTGCTGATGGGTGCGGGCGTGTGGCTACATCTCACCGAGCGGCACGAGCATCTGCATACCCACGAGCCGGTCACCCATACACATCGGCACGTGCACGATGAGCATCACCAGCACGCGCATGATTTCGGCTGGGACGGAAGCGAACCGCACACGCACCCGCACACCCATGCGCCGCTCATCCACAGCCATCCGCATTACCCCGACATTCATCATCAACACAGGGACGAATAGCCGGATCAGAATTTGGCTGTGTGCAATCGCGGCGCATTGCTGATCACGCACATCAAAGACAGGTTCATCGCCAGCGCTGCGATGGCTGGACTAGCAGCCAGCTGAACACCGGGTACAGCACGCCAGCAGCGATCGCGATGCCGACCGTGTTGTCGATGAAGGCGAACCCGACATTCTCTGTGCCAGCATCTCGATCGCCGCCGCATCGCGGAACAGCACGCCATGTTCCGCGCCGTGCCCGTTCACCGTCATGATTGAGATCGCCGTACCCAAGCCGAGTGCGCAAGGGGAGGCGATATCAATACCGCGACCGAATGATCACGGTGTATCCAATGCGCGGTTCGGGGTCGATCAGGAACCATGCGATGCGCAGCAGGAATTCTTCTGCCTGGGTGGACAGGGCACGTCGCCATACGAACAGAACACACAGCAGTCGCCCGCCTTTGGTCGAAGTAGCTCACCACAGCCCGGACATTCGTAGAAAAATTGGCAGGCGTCGGTGGGCATTGTCTCGGCAGATTGGCGACCACAGTGCGGACAAGTCAGCGTACTTTGCAGAATGATTTCAGTGCTCATGATCATGTCCGCTCACAATCTGTAGTCTAACCTCTGCAATGCGAGCGGGACGATAGTCGCTGCCTGACGGTTGTTTCTAAGGCTGCACCATGGCCCGCATGGTTGATGATCAGAAAGGATTCCCATGCCACTTTGGCTCACCGTGCTTGCCTGTGTGTCGCTTGGCGTCGCGTTCGCCTGCGCGTTGGCGATCATGCTTGATCTGCTGAGCGGTCATCGCCAGCAGATGTGGATCATGAATCTGGTCTGGCCGATCACAGCGCTGTATGCGGGTCCCTGGTGCTGTGGACGTATTTCCGGATCGGCAGGCTTTCTGTGCAGCGACGCACGCAGGAAGGCAAGCGCCACGGCGAGGAACCCGCCTCCCAACGCAAACCGTTCTGGCAATCGGTCAGCGTCGGTGTCAGCCATTGCGGCGCCGGCTGCACGTTGGGCGACATCATCGGAACCTGGATCGTGTTTGCCGGCGGCCTCACGATCGCCGGAATGTCACTTTGGCCGGAATACATCGCCGATTATGTGCTGGCGTTCACGCTGGGCATCGCTTTCCAGTATTTCTCGATCGCGCCGATGCGGGGACTCGGCGTGCGTGAAGGCATCGTCGCTGCCCTGAAAGCCGATACGCTCTCGCTTACCGCATTTGAAATCGGATTGTTCGGCTGGATGGCGCTGATCCCGTTCGTGTTCTTTCCGGCCGGGCATCCGCATCCGGACGGTCCGGTGTACTGGTTCCTGATGCAGATCGGGATGCTGGTCGGCTTCCTGACCAGCTACCCGGTGAACGTCTGGCTGTTGAAGGCGGGCATCAAGGAGCCGATGTAGCACTTTTCTGAAATCTTGAAGCGTCGATATGGATCACCAGCATCAGATCAGGTGCCTGACCACAAGCCACGCAATGAAGGCGAAGTACAGCAAGACCATCGTGGCCAGCAGCTTGCGCGAAATGAAGCCGCGCCGAAACGCCAGGAACATCGCGACCACGGCCGCGATGGTGATCCCCGCAGCCACGATCAGGGATTCGTCGAAAAGCCATGGCGTGAAGAACAGGCCGAGCGCGGTGGGCACCGTCGCCTGGATCATCATCGAGCCGCTGATGTTGGCAAGCGCCAACTGATACTTCTTCTGGCGCACCCAGATCACGGCATTCAGCGTTTCCGGAAGCTCCGTCGCGACCGGGCTCAGCAGCAGCGCGAGCAATTGCGGCCGGATGCCCAGCATCGGCCCGAGGGTGTCCAACTGGTGCACGAAGAAGCGCGACGCAGCGAAGATCACCACCAGTGCGGCCAATGTCTGTGCCAGTGCCGCCCACGTCGGCGGTGTTGTGTGCCGCGGTGCGAGCTTGAGAGGTTCGAGTTCACCCTCTTCCTCCTGCGAATGATCACCACGCATTTCCTTCCGGAAATACGCCGCGTAGGCAGCGAGGAACAGCACCCCGAGCCACGGCTTCCAGGCAAATACCAACAGTCCAAGCGCGACCTTCCCGGCGAAAATCACCAGGAACCAGCCTTGATCGCGACTGAGCCGCCGGAACCCGTCGCGCGCCGCCGCGGTAGCCGGCAACCGCTGCCGGCTGGCCAGCAAGGTGATGCCCACGACCGCATAAGCGATGGTGGCGAGCACGAGTGGTCCGCCGAGCGCTGCACCCACGCCTATTTCCTTCTGGGCGTCGCTGGCCCCGAAGGTCACCGCGACGAAAGTGACCGCGCTCTCGGGCAAGGCGGTGCCGAACGCCGCCAGGATGGAACCGGTGGCCTGCTGGCCCACCGCGAACTTGCGGCCGACCCACTCAACCCCATTGACGAAGTATTCGCAGGCCCAGTAGATGACCAGGGCCGCACCAAGCAGTAGGCCGACAGTCAGTGCAAGTGAGGTCACGAGATGCCTTTGGGGGTCGGGCGCAAGCCAATGGCATCGGCACCGGCCCGACCCACGGGAGCACCGAAACCATTGGTCTCGCCAAGTCTCGCGACCGGCCGCGCCATGACCGAAGCCAAGTGTGTTGACGCGGCCCCTTCCAGAAACGAAGGCGGCTACTCCCCAAGGGAATGCGCAGCCTAGAGTTGCCGCGCCCACAAGTCAACCGGCTTCGCTATACCCTATGGGGGTATAGTATCTGCGCAACACATCAGCCGGAATGCATTCCCATGGGACACATCGCAAAAAATCCGACCAAGGTGCTGGGCCGGGTTCGCCGGATCAAAGGCCAAATCGAAGGCATCGAGCGTGCGCTGGTCGGCGGCAAGGATTGCGCGGAGATCCTGCGCCAGATCGCTGCCGTGCGTGGAGCGGTCAATGGCCTCATGGCCAAGGTGCTCGAAGACCACATCGAGATGCACGTGGCCAATCCGGCCATCAAGCGGCAAGCGATGCGCGATCAGGGCGCCCGGGAACTGGTTGAAGTGATCCGGACGTATCTGAAGTAGTCCTCGAAAACTTTCCGTAATGCCAACTTCTCCCCTCGATCGCAAGCGGCCGTCGCTTTCATCCGACGAGCGCGCCACCACCCGAGTGTCGACGCAGACACATGCCTCCAGCGGTCGTGCGCACGGCCACGATCCGCATGATCATGAACACGCATTTGGCGTGGTCGAGGCCTTGCGCATCGGCGCCGTAGCCCTGGCTGCGATCGCGGTGTGGTTCCACGGGTGGGAACCCTGGCCGCGGGTCAGCCTGATCGGCATGGCTGGCCTTCTGATTGGCGGCTGGCCGATCTACAAGGAGGCACTGGACAACATCCTGGCGCGCCGGATGACGATGGAGCTGTCGATGACCATCGCCATCGCGGCCGCCGCGGCGATCTCGGAGTTCTTCACCGCGCTGGTGATCACCCTGTTCGTGCTGGTGGCCGAAGTGCTCGAAGGCATGACGGTTTCGCGCGGCCGGCGCGCCATTCGCGAACTGCTGGACTTTCTGCCGTGCGAAGTCTCGGTGCGCCGTGGCGGCACGATCAATGAAGTGAATCGCGAAGCGCTTGCCGTCGGCGACCTCGTGCTGGTGAATCCCGGTGGCCGTATTCCGGTGGACGGCCGCGTGGCCGACGGTCACTCGTTTGTAGATCAGGCCCGCATCACCGGCGAATCCCTGCCGGTCGAAAAGATCGCCGGAACCGGCGTTTATGCCGGCTCCATCAACCAGTCCGGCGTGCTCGAAATCATCGCCGAGCGCATCGGCCGTGACACCAGCTACGGCAAGATCATCGAGGCGGTGGAACAAGCCGAACGGTCGCGCGCGCCCGTGCAACGCCTCGCTGACCGCATGGCCGGCTACCTGGTGTATTTCGCACTGGCCGCGGCGGTGCTGACTTACCTGATGACGCGCGACATCCGCTCCACCATCTCGGTGGTGATCGTGGCCGGCGCGTGCGGGATTGCGGCAGGCACGCCACTGGCCATTCTCGGCGCGATCGGCCGCGCCGCCCGACTGGGCGCGATCATCAAGGGCGGCCTGTATCTCGAACAACTGGGTCGGGTGGACACGGTGGTGCTGGACAAGACCGGCACGCTCACCTACGGCCAGCCGGAGGTGCAGTCCGTGAGCGTCGCGCCGGGCATCGCCATCGACAATGCGTTGCGCTGGTTCGCCTCGGCCGAACTGCGCTCGGAGCATCCGCTGGGCAAAACCCTGGTTCGCTACGCCCGCGCGCACGGCATCGCGCCGGTCGAGCCGAGTAGCTTCCACTACGCTCCGGGGCTGGGTATTTCCGCCGTGGTCGATGGCGAGCGAATTCTGGTTGGCAATGCCACACTGCTCCGCGAGCATGGCATCGCTCTGCCTGACGGGCTGATCACAAGCCACCCGGGTGCGGCGAAGGTCTGGCTCGCCCATGGCGACCGCTGGGCCGGCGTGGCATTGGTTGCCGACAGCGTGCGCGCGGAAGCCCGGGATGCGCTGGCGACTTTGCACGATATGGGCGTACGGACGGTCCTGCTGACTGGCGACACGCATGAGGTTGCCCATGCCGTGGGCGACGCGCTCGGCATTCGTACGGTCGTGTCCGACGTGTTGCCCGACGCCAAACTTGCTTACGTCGAGCAACTGACTGCCGGCAAGGCGGTCGTGGCGATGGTGGGTGACGGCATCAACGACGCGCCCGCCCTGATGAAGGCGCAAGTGGGTGTGGCGATGGGCTCGGGCACCGACGTGGCGAGGGAAAGCGCCGATGTGGTGTTGCTCGGCAACGACCTCGCGAAGTTCGTGCAGACGCTGCAACTGGCGCGACGCACACGGCGCATCATCTGGGCCAATTTCATCGGCACCGTGGCAGTGGACCTGACGGGCATCGCTCTGGCGGCGGTCGGCTTGCTCAACCCACTGCTGGCAGCGTTCATCCATGTTGCCTCGGAAATGATCTTCATCCTCAACTCGGCGCGGCTGCTTCCGGTTGCCGACCGCAAGTCTGAAGCCGGACGCACGCGGCCGGCGCAGGAACTTGCCTGACCACATCGTTTTTTTCAATGCGCGCTGGATGCGGACGTCGGCACCCCCATCGGCGCCGAACCGCCTGTTTGCGTTTCACCGTGTGAATGAGGGCTCGGGGCAGTTTCATCCATATCCATGTCTTCGTCCGGTGGCGCCTTGGCAACGATTTCCTTGTACTGCGCAGGCGTCATCCCCGGCAGCTTTTCGATGAATGCGACCATGCTCCAGATGGTTGTGTCGTCATGGCTGCCATCGAGACCCCATGCTGGCATCGCACTCATCTTGACGCCGTGCTTGATCACCCAGAATGCATCTTGCGGATCCACGTGCACCTTCGAAAGGTTGGGCGGCTGCGGATACATGCCCTTGCGCAATTCCGAATCTTCCTTGCCCGGCCGCAGGTGGCAGCCCGTGCACATCGCGGCATATTGGCCGGCGCCTTTCAGGATCAGTTGCGGGTCGTCCAGATTCGGAACCTTGATGTTTTTCGAGCGTACATGGATGGAGCGGTCGCGCACCGTTTGCAGCGCGTTATAGGAGACTTTCCAGTGATGATCGTCGGCGCCGATGTTGTAGAGGCCCGACCAGGCCCATGCGACAGCGCCGATCGCGATCACCACCAACAAGACGACAATGACGATGAGGTACTCGGTGGTCCTTTTCATGTAGCGTTCCCCCCTTCAGAACCAGAAATGGAGGCCGGCGACAAATTGCAGATCGCTGGCGGGTTTGCCCAGTGCACGGGCAAAGTCAGCGGTGCGGCCGAAACGCTGCCGCCAGACTACCCCGATGTAGGGCGCAAATTCGCGACGGAATTCGTACCGCAGGCGCAAGCCCAGTTCGGCGTCGGACAATCCTGATCCGGTGCCGCGCTGCGGATCATTCTTGCCGTACAGGTTCACCTCGAATTTCGGCTGCAGCACCAAACGCTGGGTGATCAGTTCCTCGTATTCGAACTGGAACCGGGCTGCAGTGCGCTCGTTCTGGCCTACATACAACGTGGCTTCCGTGTCGAACCAGTACGGCGCGAGACCCTGCACGCCGAACGCGGCCCAGGTGCGGTTCGGGCCTGCACCCCAGTCTTCACGTACCCCAAGTTGCGTATTCCAATAGCTGCTGACTGCGTGGCTCCACAGCGCCTCGGTACGCAGTTCTTCGAGCTTGCCCTTCGCGTATTCGCCCTCGGCTTTCACCCACAGCTTGTTGAAATCCTCGCCGTACCAGGATTGGCCATCGACGAACACGGCGTTGTTGCCGTTGTTGTCGTGCGCGACTTCGAGCTGGTCGATCAGCAGCATGCCTTGCCTGGAGTGATCGGACATCGCCATGCCGGGCATGTCGGTGTAGCGATAACCGTCAGAGTAGTCGGGGCTGCGCGCATCCGGCGGCGCCTTGCCGCCCTGCATTGAGGACATGTCCATGTTCTGCATGGCATGCATTTGCATGCCATGCGAGCCCTCGGCCAGCCCGCCGGGTTTGGGCCGCGTGCCAATCATGTTGCCGAAATCCAGATGCTGAAGTTCAACCGGTTTTGATGGCGGCATGGGCATTCGGTGGCCGCCGTGCGCGCCTTGCATTGAATACATGTCCATCCCGTTCATCGCGTGCGTGGAACTAGCCGAAGCAGGCGCGGCGGCGTGCTGGTGCTGCTTCGCATTGGCCGGATGCGCGGGCATCTGCATGGTCGGCTTCGAGGACATGTCCATGCCCTGCGCGGATTGCGTGGATGACGAAGCCGGTGCGGGTGCCGAGGAGGATGCCGCAGGTGGCGGCATCTGCATGCCTTGCATGTCGTCCCGCTGTGCCAACGCCGGTTGCGCCAGCATCAAGCCCAGACCGATTGCCGCGATGCGCAGTGGTTTTGCGTACGGAGGGAAATGGGTGTTCATGCCGTCACCACCTCGCGGAACATGCCCGCTTCCATGTGGTAGAGCAGATGGCAGTGGTAGGCCCAGCGTCCGGGGTTGTCGGCGGTGACGGCATAGGTCACCCGCTGCGCCGGCTGAACGTTGATGGTGTGCTTGCGGGCGATCACTTCCTGCTGCGGGTTTTCGAGTTCGCTGAAGATCCCGTGCAGATGGATCGGGTGGTTCATCATCGTGTCGTTGACCAGCACGATCCGCAGTCGCTCGTTGTACTTGAAATGGACCGGTTGGGCGTCGGAGAAGACCACGCCATCGAACGACCACACGAAGTGCGACATGTTGCCGGTCAGGTGCAGTTCGATCTCGCGATCAGGCTCACGCCGATCGAATGGACCGTCCACAGAATGCAGGTCGGCATAGGTCAGCACTCGGCGGCCGTTGTCGCGCAGGCCGACGCCCGGGTCGTCGAGATCGGTGCGCGGCCAGTCCACGTGCATGTCCACGCCGGGGTTGCCGTATTCGGTGCGGGCGTGATGCGCTTTCTTCATGCCGTGATCGAGGCTGCCCGACATGTCCATTCCCGGCATGGCACCGTGCTGTTTGCCTTGCATAGACGACATGTCCCTGCCGGCCATAGAAGCGTGATCCATGCCTTGCATGTTCGACATGCCTTGCATGCCGGACATGCCATGTCCCTGCGCCATCGCGCCCATCATGTCCACCATCGTGAGCGTCGGCACCGCATCCATGATCGGCACCTCGGCCTCCATGCCGGGCCGCGGCGCCAGCGTGCCGCGCGCGTAGCCGCTGCGGTCGATCGACTGTGCGAAGATCGTGTAGGCGCGATCTTCCTGCGGTTGCACGATTACGTCGTAGGTCTCGGCGACCGCGATCCGGAACTCGTCCACGTCCACCGGGTGCACGTCTTGGCCGTCGGCGGAGATCACCCGCATCTTCAGCCCGGGAATCCGCACGTCGAAGTAGCTGTTGGCGGATCCGTTGATGAAGCGCAGGCGCACGCGCTCGCCCGGCTTGAACGGGCCCGTCCAGTTGCCGGTAGGCGTGGCGCCGTTCATCAGGTAGGTGTAGGTGAAGCCGCTGACGTCGATTGCATCGCGCGGGCTCATGCGCATACGGTTCCACATCGCGCGGACTTCGAGCGCGCCGCGCAAGCCCAGCATGGAGGTGTCGCGCAGGAAATCCGGTAGCGTGAGTTCGTTGAAGTTGAAATAGTCGCTCTGCTTTTTGAGGATCGCGAAGATGCGCGCCGGATCGAGATCGGTCCAGTCATTCAGCATCACCACGTAGTCGCGCTCGGTCGGGTTGCGCTCGGGGCCGGTCGGTTCGATTACCAGCGGCCCGAAGGGGCCGTTCTGTTCCTGGAAATGCGAATGCGAGTGGTACCAGTAGGTGCCGCTTTGCTTGACCGGAAAGCGGTAGACGAAAGTCTCACCCGGCGCGATGCCAGGGAAACTGATGCCCGGCACGCCGTCCATGTCCGCCGGCACGACGATGCCGTGCCAGTGGATCGAGCTTTGCACCGGCAATCGGTTGGTGACGCGCAGCGTGACCGTGGTACCTTCACGCCAGCGCAGGATCGGCCCGGGCAACTGACCGTTGACGGTGTGCGCGATGGCCGGGTGGCCGGTGAAGTTGACCGGCGTGGACGCGATTTCCAGGTTGAACTCGGTGCCGGTGAGCACGTCCTGTGGCGCAGTGCTGGTCTGCGCCCACAACGGGTCGCTCCACCCGCCCAGGGCGGCAGCTGCACCGCCCAGCGCCACGCCCTGCACAAAACGGCGACGCGAAAGGCCCGGCCACGACAACGAATTGCCGGAATGACGATCTTTCATGGTGAACTCCCGAACGGCGCGTTGGCGCCGGTTGCGATCTGGCATACGTTCACGGCAAGCGCAGCGGCTTGCAGAGCGAACCTTCATTGCGGCGCAGGCGCCGCGATCGGGAGTCAGGCGATGGGTGGTCGCAACGGCGGTGTCATGGGTGCCCGTACCGTATCGACGGTCGCGGTGGTGGGCAACGACGCGCGCGCGAATGTCTCGACAGCGACGAGCCGAGGTACCGCGAGGGCCGCGTTGCATGCCGACAGGCAATGGCAGCTACCGCGGCAGCAATCGCCGTGACCCATCGGCGTCGAGGGCGCATGGCCGTGTCGCATTGCTGCGTGCACCATCGACATGCCATCAGCATCCGGGCCGGATGCATGCGATCGTCTGCCCCATCATGGCCAGCGGCATCACCTCGCCTGACGCCATGACCGGCGCCGAGGTCAGCACCAGCATCAGGCACGCCAAGGCAGCCATGATCCGGAGACCACGCGAGCGCCGGCAGCGGTGCAGGGACAGGAGCATGGACGGAACATACCCTGCTCGCCACGGCTCCGCAACGCTGGAGTCAAGTCCGTGCGCGGTGTCCACGCCGAACGCCCGAAGCTACAAATCTACAAACTGCAGGCGCGCACGGTGCGACCACTCACCCAAGCTCAATGCGGATGGGATACGGCGATGCATCTCGGTTCCACGAACGTTGGCGGGCGAGTTACTTACAGGGACAATCCGATCCCATCAAGCCCGACACGTAATCGGCGAGTGCATGCATGTCGGCGGCGCTGAGATTGCGTGCGACGCCCTGCATCACCTTGTCGTTGCTGGCGCCGACGCGCGTGCCATCGTGGTAGACCTGCAACTGTTCCAGCACATACGGGGCGTTCTGGCCGGCAAGGCGAGGGAACGTCGACCACGCCGGTTGCGGCGCCGTGCTGGTGGGATCGGGATGCGGCCCCCTGCCGTCGACGCCGTGGCAGCCCTGGCAGGGCGGCACGCCTTTCGCGGCGTCGCCGTCGTGGAACACGATGGCACCACGTGAAGCTTCATGTGCCTTCTGTGGCGCGGACTCGCCCGGCAGCGAAGCGAAATGCGCGGCAAGGTTGCGCATGTCCTGATCCGTCAGCGTCTTTGCGAGCGGCTGCATCACGGCGTTGTCGCGTGCACCATCCTTGAACGCGCGCAACTGCACGTACAGGTAGGTTGCCGATTGTCCTGCAAGATTCGGAAATGTCGGTGCGACTGCAATGCCGTCGCTGCCGTGGCAAGCCGCGCAGAGGGCGGCCTTGCCCGCGCCCGCCGCGGCATCGCCGCGTATCGGCGCCTGCTTGCGCAGATCGTCGAAGCGCGGCATCGCGGCCAGTGCCACGCCGATGGCCATCGCCGGCAATGCGATCGAGGCAACGAGTGCGACGCGTGTCGTGAAGGTCACGGTGACATCCTCACAGTTTCACGTTGAGCATCACGCCGATCAGGTTGGCGCTGTAATGCGGCTGCGGCCCGAGGTCGGTGTAGATCCTGTGGTCGATCACCAGGTTGTCCTGCAGCCCGGCGTAATGCCAATCGGCGAAGCTGCCGGTCTCGAATAGGTCGAACACCCGCATCCCGATCATCCGCGAGAAGGCAATGTCGAAGCCGAGCTGCAGCGTATTGATGTGATAGTGTTTATCCGTGAAGGCATTGCCGACGCCATCGACAAACGGCTGCTGGGTAATGGGCAGCGCGCCGGGCGAGGCGAACAGGTAGTCGATCCTGCCGAGCGCGTAGGTGTAGGTATAACTGAAGTCGGCGCGCACGCGCCCGAAATCGTGGCGGAGAGTGAGCCCGGCGTTGTAATCGCGCTCATGGTCGAGGCTCTGCCATTGATTCGCGAGAGGGAACAACGGGCCACCCAATGACGGATCATCGCGGCCCGGTGCGCCGGTGGCGTCCTCGTTATCGGCGACGTTCGAGAAATCCAGGCTTGAATCGGCGCATCCGAGGTTGGCGCTCATGCTGGTCAGCGGCGAGGGTTGCCAGTCCCACGACAAGTCGAAACCGCGGTTGCGCGTGGCCTGCCGGCCGATCGCGGCGCCGTAGTCGTCGCGCGTCGCGTACGCGATGGCCGAGATCGTGGCGGTGTCACCGATCGGGTAGATCAGCGTCGCGTGCAGCTTGTGTTCGATGCGGTTGCCCAGGTCGTACTTGCGCATCGCGTCGGTGGTGAACGCGACGTTGCCGAGCGGCGGCGTCACGAAGCCGGGCAGGGCTATCGAATAGAACGGCGCATAGGGATCGTAGTTGTAAGGGCCGCCGTTGCGATACGCGAATTCGTAGTCGAGACGCAACGTGCCCTTGCCCAGCGCGCGGTCCACCCACGACAGCTTGATGCGTTGCTCGTTCACCAGCTTGCGTTCGCGGTATTTCGGCTGGTCGCGATCGAAGCTGTAGGTCACGTTGAAAGTGTTGTTCTCGCTGACGCGCCAGTCGATGCCGGTGTCGAACACGGTATCGGTGTAGCCGAACGGGATCGCGCGCACCTGGGTGACGTACGACGCGTACAGCGGATTGCGTGGATCGAAGATGCCGATCTGGCCGGGGATGATGCTGCCCTGCGAGCCGTTCTCCGCGATGTAGCCGTACTGCCCGGTCAACGGATTGAAGGCGAGATAGTTGGTCTTGTTGTCTTCGCGATACCAGCGCAGGCCCGCGTGCCAACCGAGTTTCGGGGAAGGATGCAGCGTGATCTTTGCATCCAGCATGCCGGTGTCGATCCGCGCGTTCGCGGTCTGCTGCGACAACGCCGCCGAGGTGTTCCAGTCGGCGCAGTTGAAGGTGTAATCCGCCGATGGCGAAATGAAAATGCCGCCGGTGCCCGTACAGGTGACCGGCGGCAGCAGGGGATCGTTCTGGCGCATGGTACCCCACGCCGCAGCCAGCGAGAACTGGCCATTCCATTTCAGGCTGCGCGATAGTTCCGCGCGCAGGTTGTGGTAGTCGTTGTCGGGTTCGAGTGAAAACTGTCCCTGGTAAATGTTCGCGACTTGCGGCACGCCGACCACGTTGGTCAGCGCGAACGGGCTCTGGTAGTCCAGCTCGTCCTTGTGGTTGCGGAAGAACGAGCCGGTGTAGTTCAACTGGAATTGCCAGACCGTGCCGACGTCGCGCAAGCCCATGCTGACATCGGTGGTGGTGAAGTCGATGGGACGCACCGTTTCCAGTGCACCACCGTTGTCCTGGAGGATGTAGTTCAGATACATCGGGCCGCCCCACAACCGATCGCCCGTGCGCTTCTCGTTGACGATCGAGACGTAGCCGGTCCAGTCGCGATAGAAGTTGTCTTCGAAGCTGAGGCCCTCACGCCTGCGCGTGAGGCCGATCGTTTGCCGCGGGCGCGCGTTCGCAACTGCGGCGACCTCGGCGGGCGTGCTGCCGCCGGGCACCAGCGGTGCGGGCAGCGTCAGGTTGGTGCTGCCGATGCCGTTCCACAGCGGATAAGCGTTGGTGGTGACGTCGTGCGGGATGTCGCGGTAGAACGCTTCGATCTTGTAGCTGCCGTACTGTCCGGCGCGCAGCCGGTAATACTGGTCGTCGCCGCTCAGTCGGCTGCCGCGAAATTCGACGTACTGCCCGGTCTTCGGATTGTCGGCGTGCAGCGCGAACAGGCCGAGCGCAATGCCATCCTTCCAGCCGGCGTACTGGCGGAAGAATTCGGCCCCGGTGTCGCCGCCCTGATGGATGTAACCCAGTTGCAGGAAACCCGAGTAGACCCAGTCGCTGTCCTTGTAAAGCGGTGAGCCCTTGTCGTCGCGCTGCGGCGGATACGGATACAGCACGCCGCTGGGCGTGCGCATCATGCCTGCGTGCAGCCACGAGAACCCGCGCGGATCGGGCCACGCAAGCGGCGCCCAGCCGCTGGGATCGAGCGCATTGCCGTACTGGATGTCACCCACGCGCGCGCTGTCGCTGGAATCGGCCCACGCCCGCGTGCCCACGAAAGCTGCGGCAATGGCGATGGCCAGCGATGTGACGAGCAGTTTGCGCATGCACAGTGCCGCTGCGCCGTGACGGCGCTACTTATGGAACCGCGAACCGGAGGGATTGTTGGAACCGTGGATGTTGGCGTGGCAGGTCAGGCAGGCGCGGCCGATCAGCCGCTCGTCCGGTGCAGGCCCGGTTGCGAGTCCGGCCGTCGTCAGCACATCGTTGGGATGCCCCGTCATGGTGTGGCACTGCTGGCACAACATCGGAACCGGCAGCGTGAGCAACGCCTGCTGGTTGGAACCGTGCGGGTCGTGGCAGGCCAGGCAGTTCTCGCGCACCGGCGCGTGTTCGAACAGGAACGGCCCGCGTTTCTCGGCGTGGCAGGCGTAGCAGGTCTCGTTGACCGTGTCGGTCTTGATCAGGTCCGCCGTCAAGGTGCCGTGCGGATTGTGGCAATCCGCGCAGGACATCTGTCCCTCCGGCAGCGGCATGTGCGAGCGGCGGTTGAACTTGTCGCGGATGTCCTGGTGGCAGGCGGCGCACACCTCGTTGATCGAGTTGTCGGCCAGCACGCCTTCGGCCGACAGCTTCGCCATCGGGTTGTGGCAGTCGGTGCAGCCGAGTTGGTGTTGCTGGTGCACCGAACCGATCCAGTCCTGGCGCGCGCCGCCCTTGTGGCACGCGAGGCACACGCCGGCCTGCGTGTCGATCGGTGTCCTTGAATCACGGGTGAAGGCGATGACCAGGCCCGGTCTGGTCGGATCCCTTGCGTGTGCGGAACCCGGCCCGTGGCAGGATTCGCACGCCGCCGCGGGGCCGGTGCCGGCGACACCGGCGCGAAACGCCTGCACGTGCAGCGAGTGCGATGCCTGCACGTTTTCCAGCGCGTGGCAGGCAATGCAGGACTTGGCGCCGATCGCGACTGCATCAGGTGCCAGCGGATTCTTCGCGATCGGTGCGCCGTCGAAAGACGTCGCCGGACCGCTGTCGAGGAAGGCGTGCGCATGCGGGTGCGCATTCGTGTCGGCGTCGGTGCGCATGTCGGTGCGCGGCAACATCCGCTCGAAATCCCGGGTGGTCAATGCGCTGGCCGGCAATGCGCCCGCGTGCGGATTGCCGTCGTTCGCATTTGCTGCGGCTTGCGCCGTCATCGCCGGCAACATGCGGCTGAAATCCCGTTCGGTCAGCGCGCTCGTGCTGGCGACGGGATGGGTCGCTTGTGCAACGGCCGGCCGGACTCCCAGCATCGCGCCCGCCACGGCCAGCAGCATGGGCAACGCCATGGCCATGCGCAGGCCACCGCTTCGTGCCGTTCGCTCAGAAAAAGCCATGTGCTGAGCCCGGGAAATTCCGGCTGACCTGCGCGACGGCGTCGTGCGCGTGCAGACTTTCCTGGTGTTCGACGCGCACGTGGAAAGCGCTGATGTCATCGTCCTTTTCGAGCGCGCGCCGGATGCGGCGCGCCGCGTCCTCGCAGAACATCGGGTTCTCGGCGTTGGCCTGCGCGAAAGCCTGCTCGTCTTCGCGCTTCACCGCAGTCTGCACCGCGGTCCCGAGCGAGCCTTCGATCCGGTCGATCAAGGCGATCAGGTTCATCGTCGCATCCGGAACGAAGCGCACGCGCACGTGCGCGACGCTGCGCTGGGCGTGCGGGGTGGCGGCCATGCCGCGTTCGCTGCCCAGCCACGCCAACACGGCGGCATGGCCCAGCGGTTCCCCGGCATGGAAATCCGCCGCGAACCGTTGCTGGACCACTTGCCGTGACAGCGCAACGGAAGCGGGGCAGGTCGAGGAATACACGACTTGCGTCCCGAGTTCCAGGTGGAACACGCCGCCGATCAGGGCGGCTTCGATGGCGACCGGATAGGCGCGCCAGCCATGGTGTTCGCTGCGCAGCGCCTTCCTGCGCACCAGGTGCTCGAAGCGAATGCCGATGCGTGCGCAATCGGCAAGGTCGTGGTGCGAATGCAGGAACGCGCCAAGCAGCGATGCCAGCGTTTTCGCGTCGACCGCCGCGTCGCCGAGGTATTGATTCACCAGCAGGTACAGCCGCGACATGTGGATGCCGCGCCGGTCCGGACGCGCCAAGTTCACGAAGGCATCGACGCTTGCGCGATTGCGCGGCAGCTCGCCGTCGCCGGCATCGAACAGGATCGGCATCTCGATCCCCTGCATGCCCACCCAGTCGATCGCATTGTCGGCCGGCGGCAGTGTTTCCGCGGCGACGTCGGGCCTCGGGTGAAGGAGGCCGCGAAGTTCGTCCAGGGCCGAACCCGTCGTGTCGGGCGCGATCGGCGCGTCCGCGCTAGTCATGGTTCGATGGAACCGCACGGCCCAGCGCGGCCACTGCCGCGGCGGCGTTCACTTGAAGCTCGCCGCCAGCCATCGTGCTGGTGCGTGTCAGGAGATCGTGGATGGCGCGTCCATCCAGGTCGGGATCGAGCGACACCAGCAACGCGGCGATGCCGCTGACCTGCGCGGCGGCCATGGACGAACCGGAAGTGAAGTCGTAACCGCCGTCGGGCTGTGTCGTCAGGATGTCGTTGCCGGGCGCGTTCAGCACGCCCGGCGGGTCCAGCGCGCTGCCGCTCGAGTTCACCACGATCACGCCGGGCACGTCGGCGGGGAATCCATCGAGCCTGCCGTCCGGCGGCAGCGCGGCGATCACGATGTGCCGCTGCAGCACGCCTTGCAGCAGTCGGGACAGGAGGGGATCGGACGGGCCGCCCAGGCTCAGGTTCACGATGCGGGCGTTGGTGTCCATCACGGCGGCCAGCGCCTTGGCGAGGGTGAACGAATTGCAGCGCGCGCCTGCGTCGGCATCCGGCGAATACCAGCACGCCTTGTAAATGCTCAACCGCGCCTTGGGCGCCATGCCCACGATGCCGATGTGGTTGTCGGCGATCGCGCCGATGATGCCGGCGACTTCGGTGCCGTGGTGGTCGCGGTCGAATGCCGAGGTGTCGTCATCCACGAGGTTGTGGACGTCGCGGATCTGGCCTTTCAGATCGGGGTGCTCGACATCCGCACCGGTATCGACGATGGCGACGTCGACGCCCGCGCCCTGTGTCGCGGTTTGCGCGCGTGCGGCAGCGGTCTCGACGAAACCGCGCTGGAGATCGACGTAGGGATCGTTGTACTTGCGCGCATCCTGCTGGTCGCTCGAGTACACGGAAAAATTCCGCAACGGCTCCGCGAGCTGCACCCGCTTGTCGCGCACGAGCGCCGCGAGCAGGGCATCCCTCTTGGTGCCGTCGGGCGGTTCCAGCACGATGCAATACAGGTCCAGGCTCTTGATGGGCCAGCCCACCAGTTGGTGCCAGTGGTAGCTCCGTTGCAGCGTGGCGAGCAGGGACACCGCGCGTTGGCCTGCGCCGTAATTGCCCGACGGCGTGTAACCGAGCAGGCTGGAACCCGCGTGCGTCGGCGGCGGATCGACTGGATTGGCGACGGCCAGCACGATGTCGCGCTGGCTGTCCATCGCAACCACGGTGTCGCCGGTTTGCGCGTGCGCGTACGCACTCCAAACCACGCACGCGGCCGCGATGAGAAGTGCGCCAGCTTTCATGGCCCGATTTTCATGGCGTGTTATCGACAGGTTCCGCCAGACGGATGTCGCGATCCGCGCGAAGCTTCCGCAACGCGGACGCCGAAGACGATCCGGCGGGCACGACCGCGTAGGCGCCGGCGTCGTTCGGGCCATCGACCACGCGTAGGCCCAGGTCGTGCAGCAACCTGTTCCAGTCGGCCAGTTTCATGCCGTTGGCGGGCACCACGCGAAGTGCACCCGCCGGCTCAAGCAGGGCTGGCTGGCTGAGGGTTCGGTAATGCGGCGCCTGGTCCGACCACAGCCGCACGCCGAGGGCGCCGATTCCGATCGCCTGCAGCACCACCGCGGCGGCCAGCGCCCGCGTCAACCGGTTGCCCGACGACCAGCGTCGAATCGGCGTCGCTTCGGTTTCGGGTGAATCGAGACGTTCCAGCAGGTGTTTCAACCCGCGCTCCGCGTCGACGGGAACATCCGTGGGCAACGACAGGGCGCAGCGCAGCCGGCTCTGCTGGGCGAACTCCGCGCTGCACGCTTCGCACTGCGCAAGGTGGTGCATCAGCCATTCGCGCTGCCCGGGGGCGGCGGTCGCCTGCAAAGCCCACGGCATGATTTCCCATGCGCGGGCACAGTCCTGGCCGGAATTCATCTGGGTCGTCATGATCTGTTCTCTCGTTGCGCAGGCGCATCGCCTGCCAGGGCCGGAAGTACGTTGCGCAACTTGATGCGCGCGTGGAACAAGCGTGCCTTCACGGTGCCGACGGGGGCCTGCATGATGGCGGCAACCTCCTCGAGGCTGTTGCCGACGCCGTAAACCAGTTCAACCACGACCCGCTGGTCCGCAGACAGGTGCTTGAGTCCCTCGCCCAGCCAGTCACGCAGTTCGCGATCCTCATCCGGATCGTGGGAGGGACCGTGTCCTTCGCGCAGCGCGTAGTCGTCCACGGGTTCGTCGCCGCGTTGCCGGAGTGCTTTCAGCCCGCAGCGATAGGCGATGCCCATGATCCAGGTGGAAACACGCGAGTCGCCGTGAAAGCTGTCCGCCTTGCGCCAGGCGATCCAGAAGCAATCGTTGACGATCTCCTCGATCAGGTCCGCGCGGCGGGTGAGGCGCGACAGGAAGCGGCTCAGGCCGCCCTGGTAGGCGCGATAAAGCGTCTCCAGCGCCGCACGATCGCCCGCTGCCATGCGCTGCAGCAGCATGCGATCACGGGTATCGACATCGCTCGAGGATTCATTCATTGCTGCACGGGAACGGCCAGTCTGCAGGGTGGGTGCCGGTTCGGGGTGTGAAGGTTGCCTGTCAGGGCGGCCGATTCCCATGGCAATGCGGCTTCAGAAGGATCGGGAAAGGACAAAGAGCCACGGCGAGGCGGCGTAGCGGCGCAGGTACGGCCGTGAATTCGAGTCGACGGCAATGCGATCGAGTTCGGCCTGCCACGCGCCATGCCGCCAAAGCAAACCCGCCTCGCCATAACGGTAATAGCCCGTGCGGTAGCGCTCGTTCGGCGGCCTGCCATAAGGCAACGCGTAACGCGCAACGCCCAACCCGCCGGAGAAGGAGAAATCCCCGGCCAACGGCCAGCGGAAATTCAGGTCGGCGGCCGGGTGCAGCGTGTGCTCGTCCGCTCCGGCGACGTGGATGAGCGACACGCCGAGGGTCAGGACATCGCGGTACACCCAGTAAGTGCCGGGTTCGTAAACGTTGGCATGCAGGCGGCCGGCGTAGTGGTAGTAGACCATGTCGGCCTGCATCCGCCAGTTCGTGGAAAGGGTCCAGGCGTGCGCCACCCGGGCCACGCTTTCAGAAAGGTGACCCGGCGAACGCAGTTCGATCCCGCCGGACAGGCCCAGCGACCAACCCGATGACGTCGTCCAGGCGATGCCACCTTGCAGGACAGGCGTCGGGGAGGTGATCGCGAGGCCGCGATCCACCAACTGCGAAGCAAGCGATGCCGATCCGCTCAGATCACCGGCGCGGGCGCAGGCCGGCAGAAGCGAGCCGGTTGCGACGACGGCGAGGAGGAGTGCACGAGTCGCGATGGCGAGCTGGCGACGCCGCGGTGCCCTTCGCCGCGGTTCGGCGTTGCCGCGACGATGATGCCGGAACGGGTTTCGACCTTCCTGCGTCATGTAACCGCACTCCGACAAGGGCGATGACGGCGAGCAGCCGCGGTGCGGAGCGCACCCACGCGAGCCCGCCATGGACGCGATCGGCATCCCGACTGACCGTGATCCTCAGGCGGCCACGCGAACCCTGTCAAGCAGGAAGACGACGCGTGTGCCGACCCGCCATTCAACCAAAGCGCGCCGCGAAGACACCCACTTCACGACTTCTCGAGACATTCCGGTACGGCTCTGCTCGCCATGTTCGAACAAAGTACGCCCGCTGTCGAATCGCAACTTCTCGATACGCTTCGAGCGTTCGACAGCGTCGCTGCCGATTATGACGGTCCGCGCGGCAACAACGTGCTGATCCAGCGCATGCGGCGGGCGATGTGGAACGCGGTGCGCGACGAGGTTCCGCCGGGATCGCGGTTGCTGGATCTGGGATGCGGCACCGGCCTCGATGCGGTCGAGTTCGCGCGGCGCGGCTATCGCGTCACTGCCACCGACTGGTCGCCGCGAATGGTGGAGCGCACGCGCTCCCTCGCCGCGCAGGTTGCAATGCGTTCCCGGGTCGACGCCCGGCACGTCGGCATCCACCAACTCGACCAGGTCGAAGATGAATTCGACGGCATCTATTCGAACATGGGGCCGCTGAACTGCGTGCCCGATCTCGAAGCGGCCGCGGCCGAGTGCGCGCGCCTGCTGCGGCCCGGCGGCAAATTGGTGTGTTCGGTGATCGGCCGGATCTGCCCTTGGGAAATCGGCCATTACGTGTTGCGCGGACGTTTCAGCCGTGCGTGGGTGAGGGCCGCGCGCGGCGTGACGCCGGTCGGCATGAATCGCCACACGATCTGGACGCGGTATTACCTGCCGCGCGAGTTCTACCGGGCGTTTGCCGAACACTTCTCGTTGTGCGGCTATCGCACGCTCGGGCTGTTCATGCCGCCGCCATATCTGCTGGATTACTACCGTCGTCATCAACAATGGTGCGACTGGCTGGCGCGGCTCGATGATCGCATCGGCGGACTGCCTCTGCTGCGCGGCATGGGCGATCATTTCCTGATCGTGATGAGCGCGCGGTCGCGGTCATGACGGCCACTGCCATCAGGCTGTGCGGTGCGCGGACGATCACTGCCGACGGTGAATCGCGCGCACCATTGTCGATCGCCGACGGCAGGATTGGTGCTTCGCCGCCTGCGCGCGCGTACCGCATCGACCTGCGCGATCACGTGATCGTGCCCGGCCTGGTCAACGCGCACGAGCATCTGCACCTCAATGCGGTGCCACCGCTGCCAACCGGCGCGCCATTCCCGAACAGCTACGCATGGATCGCGGCATTTCAGGCGCATTTCCGTAATCCCTTCGTCATCGCTGCGCTTGCGGTACCGAAAACGCTGCGGCTGCGACACGGCGCGCTGAAAAACCTGCTTGCGGGCACGACCTGCGTGGCGCACCACGATCCCTGGCATCCGGCGCTCGACATGGCGGATTTCCCGGTCGCGTTGCTGCGCGACTACGGTTGGAGTTACGCGCTGGGCTGGCCCGCCTACGGGCCGCCGGCATGGCGGAGTT
>Ga0134126_10002181_pt1 | contig 24761 bp, 24 predicted proteins | sample KB31752_FD_96881 | JGI IMG/M metagenome (GOLD analysis project Ga0134126, IMG submission 96881) | Terrestrial soil microbial communities with excess Nitrogen fertilizer from Kellogg Biological Station, Michigan, USA - KB3-175-2 | ecosystem: Environmental > Terrestrial > Soil > Unclassified ... | reverse complement strand
GTAATATTTATCGACAGTATATTTATAATTTTGATTATTTTATCAAAACTTACTCCAATAAATTTAAATAATTTATATAATTCTACATTTTTAAATATTAATAAATTAATATTTATTATAACTAATGTAATTATAGGTATATAAATTAACGTAACAAGCATTTTGTTTAATACATAATTATTTTTTAATTATTAAATTTTATATATTATTTAATTATACTCTTATTGTTAAAATGTAAATTCTACTATTTGAATAATTAATTTTATAGAAATTATTTAATTATTACTTTTATATTATTTGTAATTCCAATATTCTTTTATCCCAAAATTTTATTAATTTTAATATAAATTTCAAATGGTATCTTATATATTTTTATCAAAACATACTTCTATTAAATATTTGTATAACTTTTAGTTAAAGTATTAATAAATTATAATAATTTATATTAATTCATTAAAATATTCCATTGCTTTAATTCCATTTTCTAATATATATAATGCTTCCAAAAATTTTTCAGAATCATCAATCATAACCTTATTTGAAAACAAATATTTATTATATAAAAATTTAAAAATAAAAACTCCACATACATTTTCTTCTCTATATCAAATTTTACTGAATGGTGAAAAATATCTGAAAGGGATAACAGCAATATATCATACGGCTTTAATATGATACATTACTGGTGCAAATGGTAATATTTTTATATAAAAAATAATTATCTTTAATATATCATTATTATATATATCTATACTATTTAATTTGTAATCATTCTCACACAAACAAACAAGTTTCTTATAAATTTCTAATCTATTTAATTTTTCCATTACACGCATATTTTCTAAATCCAGTATTGACGGAACATAAAATAAATCATTTATTCATCATTTATTTTCAAAATTATTTAGTAGTGTTTCATTTGATATATTATATAGTGCATATAACGCACCATCTCCATAAAATAAACCAATTGTTCCACAAACTATTTTTATAAGAACTAAATAACCTATTATGAATGTAATTAAATATCTAAATAATAAACCTATGCACCTTCACATAATAAATCTTAATACTGGTCTTATGTATCGACGAAATCATGGTTTTATACCAAAGTATTTTAAATATAATATACTTATACTTATTACATATAATTTAATTAAAACATTTAAATATATTCTATATCATATTTTTTCAATCCAATATAATGAAATTTCATTTTTGTTACATTTAAACTCCAGCCCTTCTGATACAAAATATTTATTTATATATATACTGTTTTCATTGGTTATAATTGGATTAAATAACTTTATTTTTCATAAAAATAAATTTTTTCATTCAATATAAAATCTTTTCATACTATTTATTATTTTTAATTCAATTAATAAAGTTTTTTTTGAAAAATATTTTGCATTATCTTCATATTCAATTCCGCAATCCATATAAAAGTTAATAAAATATATATCCATTAGGTTTGCTTTATTTCTTTTTTTATGTAATTTATTTCTATCCAATAAATTTACAAAAAATATTCAAGCATGCTTACCATATTTATTAAAAAAATATCTATTTTTTTTCTTTATCTTAGCATCGAACATTTTTCTATATAAAATTTTTAAATAAAAAATATAAAAATAAGATATATCATAAATTTATTATAATATTATTTAATAATCCTTTAAGTATATCATTAATTCATTTATATATAAACAATATTTTACTTTTTATATTACCAAGTTTAATTAATGAATCAATATGTAATGTATGTATAATCTTATTTATTTTTAGTAAATCTTTATATTTAAATAATAAAATTAACGATAACATATTTTGTATTAATAAAACTATATTATAGTTATACAATAAATTTATTATAAATATCATATTTTTTAAAATTTGGCAATATCTTCATATATATAGGCTATAAGACAGCGTAATATTTATCGACAGTATATTTATAATTTTGATTATTTTATCAAAACTTACTTCAATAAATTTAAATGATTTATACAATTCTACATTTTTAAATATTAATAAATTAATATTCATTATAATTAATGTAATTATAGGTATATAAATTAATGTAACAAGCATTTTGTTTAATACAGAATTATTTTTTAATTATTAAATTTTATATATTGTTAAAATTTAAGTTCTAATATTTGAATAATTAATTTTATAGAGATTACTTAATTATTACTTTTATATTATTTATAAATTACAATATTATTTTATTTAAAATTTTATTAATTTTTATATATTTACTTTAAAATATTTATAAACTTTTAATCCATAAATATTCGGATTACACATTTATAAATAAAACAGAAAATTCAAATTCACTAGTTGCCCACTAGGAATTTGAAGATTATCAGCGAAGTCTTCATTAAATATAAATATAAAATATTTAATGCATCAAAAATCTGAAGGCATTCATTGGTTCACGCACATTACCTTGATGAAGTATGCACTCTAATGAGCAAATTTTATTAATTTTTATCTATTTGTTTCAAATATTTATAACCAGTTTATAATATTTAAATTTATATAATAATTTCATTATTAAATATTAATAATATAAAATAAATACAATATTTTATTTTAATACTATTTTTAATTAAATTTTCTAATTTTTTATAAACTCTTGACAAATATTAGATTAATTGAAATCAAACTATTATTATTCCTATTCGCAATAGTAATTCTAGCATTGTTCACATATTATAAATTCCGCCAATATATTAATTAATCTGTATATTAAATACATTGTATTTTATAGATTTTAAGTCGGTTCCGGTTAAAGTCAATTCATAAATTTCATTATAGGCTAGAATGGGATTTTCACCCATAATCTTAAGATTTGCAGTCCTATGCACTGAAATTATGCTATCTAGCCAAATTTGTTTATTCACAATTTACACAACTTTTTAAACTAACTCATCATATACTTAGAAATTATACAACACCACCAGATCTTGATATTACATGTTTAAATCTAGCTTTCATAGTCTTATTTTTTAATAATTCTAAAGTTGTAGGACCATATATTTTTGTCCCAAAAAAATCAGGTATATTTTCAGTCTTTCCAGCTGGACCAAATGTTCTTGGTTCTTTCAATGTAATTATTCTATTTTCGTCAAATTTTATGTATGTTCCATTTTTTCTTTTAGTTGATTTTTTTAAAGATACTAATAGATTTAAATATGGTCTAAATTTTTTATCTTTTTTTTTCCTAGTTTTTTTTACCTTTCTAGCTACTTTTGCTGCCTTAGCTTTATTTGTTTCCATTCTATAAGATTTCCTAGTTTTTGAAACTGACCCAACCATTTCTCCCAATCCTGCATATCTTCTCTTAAATCCACCATCCACTCTTATACATTTAAATAAAAGTCCTCCTGCATTATCTGCTGATCTCAATTTACTTTTCACCATAATCATTTAACCTTTCAATGTAGAAAATTCCTCAAAAGATATATTTCCTTTAGTTCTATACATTAAAATTAGTATACCAAGACCTACCGCTGTTTCAGCAGCAGTTATTGCTAATAAACTTATTGCTAACACTTGTCCTTCATAGTCTTGTAACAAAATAGAATTTGTTATTATATTAAAATTTATTCCAAGCATCATTATTTCTGAATTTATTAATATACCCAAAAATTCTTGGCTTTCTATATAACCAATAAATCCTGTTAAAAAAATTGCTATTGTTAATGGAATTAATTCATTTTTAAATTTAAATTGTATATTATTTAAATTAAAATCTATTAATAAATCTATTAAATTATTCATTTTATATTATTAATAAAATTCCTATTATAAATAAAAAATATCCAATGGAGAATGGTAAAAATATTTTTCAACCTAGAGCCATTAATTGATCATACCTATATCTAGGATAACTAGCTCTTATATGTATTATTATAAATGATATAATTAATGTTTTTATAATGAATCATACAATAGAATCATTTATTCCTTTAATTGGAGATAATCAACCTCCTAAAAATAATAATATAAAAATTGATGATAATCAAAGCATATTACTATATTCCGCTAAAAAAAACATTGCAAATGTCATTGATGAATATTCTACGTTATATCCTGCTACAATTTCTGCTTCTGCCTCTGGTAAATCAAACGGTGCCCTATTGGTTTCAGCTAAAATCGATATTAAAAATATAACTGATACTGGAAGCAACGGTATAATATATCATGTATATAAATTTTGTTTATACACAATTTCTATTATATTAAATGAATTTGATATCGCAGCAACTGGAAGTATTAACAATGCTATAGAAACTTCATATGATATAAGCTGCGCCGCAGATCTTAGTCCACCCAATAATGCATATTTTGAGTTACTTGTCCATCCTGCTCCTATAATTGAGTATACACCTAATGATGATACTGCATATACTATTAATAAACTATAATCAAAATTAGTTATATAATTTAAGCCATATAATGGAATAAATATTCATATTAATAATGCAATTAATAAAGACCAAGCTGGTGCTGCCAGAAATAGTATTCAATTAGATTTTATCGGTATTATTATTTCTTTCAAAAGTAGCTTCAACCCATCTGAGAATGCCTGAAGTGATCCCCAAAATCCTATTACATTTGGTCCTCTTCGCCTTTGCATTGATGCCATTACCTTTCTTTCTGCTATTGTAAAAAATGCTATTGATAATAATGAGCTTATTATAGTTATAAGAATTATAATCATTTCAATATTCTCGATGGAGGAATTCTCATCCCCAGCCTTATAGTTCCAAACCATATGATCTAAAAATTGATCTAAATCGAGCTAAATTTATTAGAGGCCGATCGGAATTGAACCGACTTTTTTTCGTTTTCAAAACGAGCCTTATGCCATTACAAGCCCAGCCCCTTTGGGCGAAATGAGGCTCGAACCCATGTCTTATCGCTTATCAAGCGAGCACTCTGCCAACTGAGTTATTCGCCCTATCGTCATAGTTAATTTAATTAAATAGTATAAAAAATTTTTATAAGATTTGAAATATTTATCTCGTATCGGTTTCGATCCGATGTATGGTAGATTTTAAGCCTACTGCGTTAGCCACTTCGCCAACGAGATTTATATTTATATAATTTCATTAAAATTTGGCAATATATTTCATTAATTTTTAATATTTTATACTCAATATTAATTTATGTAATATAAATCAATATATTTTTTTATTTTATCTATAAATTACTTTCATTTCACAATATTATTATATTTAATATATCTTATTTATTATATATTTTACATAGATTTTTCCATACCTGTAGAAATAATCATTACTATTAAATTATTATATACTTGAATCTAGTATATCTAATAATCCTATAATTATTATTGGAATTATAATTATTAAACAAATAATCATTTCTAATTTAGTAATATCAATATTTATAATATATTTATTATTTCCAAATAAAATTCTTAATAAAACTAAAAAACTTCCTGCTGTTGTCAAAACCATTCCAAATATTAAAAAAATTGTTATTAATGGAATTGCTTTAATGGCAGCTGTAATTATTATAAATTCTGGTATAAAACCACTTGTTCCTGGAAACCCAACGTTTGCCATGGATGCAAATAAAAAAATTGATGAAAATATTGGCATACTTGCTGATAAACCACTTATTGCTAAAACAGACCTTGTATGATACCTTGATGAAATAATACCTATTTTATAAAATAATATTGCAGATGTTAGACCATGACTCAACATTAAATAGACCATTCCTTTTATTCCTGTATCATTTAGAGTCCAAATACCAATTGTAGAAAAACTCATATGTGCTATTGATGTAAATGCGATTTGTCTTTTCAAATCAATTTGTCTAATTGCTACAAGACTTCCATATACACAACCTATTATACATATTCATATAGCAAAATTTCTGAAATAAATATTTATATTTATATTTAATGATGCTATCATAAATTTTATCATTCCATATCCACCTAATTTTAACATTATTGCTGCTAATAATATTGACGTTGCTGTCGAAGCCTCTACATGTGCGTATGGTAATCATACATGCACCGGAAATAAAGGTATTTTAACAGCAAATGTTATAAATAATAGTAGTCAAATTATTTTAGTTAAATTTTCTGAATTTATATCCATAAAAAGTTCTATTTGCTCAACACCAAAATTATTTATAATGGCTAATAGTAAAGATATACTGCCATACAAAGTAAAAAACATAAAGTAGTATGCTGATTTCAACCTCTCTCTTCTATCACTTCCACAATATAGAATTAATATATATATAGGAATTGATGATGCCTCGAAAAGAAACAAAAATATTAATATATTATTACATAGAAATGCGCCAGTTAAACATATTTCAAGAAATAATATTATTATACAAATTAAATTTATATTTACATTCATATATCATATTGTTAATATCGAAATTAGCAGTATAAATATACTTAGAATTACCAATGGCATATTTAAAATATTATAACCTTCCATCCAAGAATTTGACGGATATAAATTATTTAATGTTGGGTATTTAATTCATATATATAGGCTATAAGACAGTGTAATATTTATCGACAGTATATTTATAATTTTGATTAATTTATCAAAACTTACTCCAATAAATTTAAATGATTTATACAATTCTACATTTTTAAATATTAATAAATTAATATTTATTATAATTAATGTAACTATAGGTATATAAATTAATGTAACAAGCATTTTGTTAAATACATAATTCTTTTATATAATATTTATAAATATAAATTTATTTTTATAAAAATATTATATATTTATACAGTATTTAGTGAAATATTTATTTCACAAATTATTTGGGATAAGAGGATTTTAACCTCTATTGCCGAGGTCAAAGCTCGGTATACTGACTTTATATTATATCCCATATTATTTAATTATTATATATTTATATAATAATATTATCATCCTTTAAAAAATTTTTCATACTTTTTCCTAAATTTTTTATGTGTTTTTCTTCTATAAGGAGATTTTCTTGTTGGCATTTTGAATGTAAAAAATTCATGTAATTTTTCACTTATTCTATTTTTTATATTAACTTGTAATTTATATATATAAATACATAAATTTTTAAATTTATCAATAATAAGTTTTATTTTATAAATTATTTTTTTTAATAAATTCATTTATAATTTATATCTTAATGGTTTATTATGATATATTTTTTTTCATTTCTTTCTATATTTCCTATTCCTTGATTTTCTATGTCTAACTTTTTGATTCAATGTTCACTGAAATTTTCCAATTTTATCAATTAAATTTCTTTTATTCATTCTCATAATTTTTAAATAATTTTTATCTCCTATATCTTTCAATATTTCTATAAAACGAATATAAAACTTATTTGTTCTATAGCCTCTTCCTCTAGATTTTATTAATTTATCTTTTATAACACGTATTATTTCTATTAAACATTTTTTATATTGTAAATTTTTATTAGAGAATCAAACCGATATGAATGGTTTTATCTCATAATCTGGCTTTCTTCTTAATTTTTTATAATATTCTCTTATATATCAAGGAGATTTTGATATTTCAAAAATTTTATGTAAAACCATTATTGGGTGCTTCATATATATATATTTATATAAAATTAAAGATTTATAAATTTGCTTATGTGATCTTATTTTTTTTCCATGAATCATTATTGAATTCATTATTTTACCTACTCAATATGACCCAAATATTTCATCTGAATTTTTAATTTTATTATCATTTACAATTTTGTATCTATTTTTCATAATATTAATATAATTTAATTATTGGTATACCACCACGAAAGTTTTTTACTAAATTTTTACCATCAGATAGACCTATATCTGAATTAAATAATATTTTAATCATATTTCCTTTTTCATTAATTAATTTAACTATATGATTTCTTTTCATAGTATCTCTTCTATGCAATTTTGTTATTTTAGATACATTTAGTTTTGAATCAGTAAATTTTCTTGCCGTATTCTTATAAATTACTTTTAATTTTACATATATATAATTTCCTGATATACTAAAGTTCTCTATTAATCCATTATCTTTCATATATTTAATTATAGGAATTGATGTATCATTAATTTTCATTATAATAATTTGTTTATTATTTATAGAATTTATGTATATTTTATATGCTGTATTATATAATCTCATTTATTAAAATTTTTTTATACCAACTAATGTATTGATATTCATCATATTTCTGAAAATATGTCTAGTTATAAACAAATTTCTAATATATGTTCTATCGCTTCCACTGAATACGCAAAAATTTTTATTTCTTGAAATTGATCTCTTTTTATCTAATTGATTAAATTTATTAATAAATTTATTTTTTATTTCCTTATCGCTTCGATTTATACATTTAAATATAGAATTTTGTATTATCGACGGTTGAATTCTATTTACTTGTTCGTTTAATAATGATGTTTGCCAATTTCTGTCAGATCCATTAAACCCTCTTATTGTTTTATTATTAAATATATTTATATATTGTTTTAATTCTTCCTTATCTCTTTTAATAATTCTTATTAATTGTGGCTTTTGTTTTTTAATTTTCTTTTGACCCCTTCTCATTTAATTAATTTTTCAACTAGGTATTATATTCAACTGTCTAAAATTTTGAAATAATTCTATTTTATTGTATAAAACTAATTTAACAGAATCAGAATAATTAAGTTCTTTATTCCCAGACAATGGAAAATCTTTTTTTAATGGATGACCTGAAAATCCATAATCTGTTAATAACCTTCTTAAATCTTTATTGTTTATAAAAAATATCCCAAACATATCGTATGCTTCTCTTTCAGATCAAGAAAATGCATAAAATATTATTTCAGATGATTCTATTGATAAAGATTCATTTGTTTTACTTATTATTTTTATAGTATTATTGCCAGTAAATGTTTGCATTATATATATTAATGTAAATCTAAACTCATTTTCAATACAATCTAATACTATCAAATCTATTGCATAATTTATATTTCATACACTTGACAATTTTAAATATGTTAAAATTTCCAGTATACTATTTCTATGAATAACTACATTAGTTTCATGTTCATTATCATTTATATATATATTTATTGTACTTATATTATCAATCATATTTTTACAAATTTAATTTTAAACAATATAAATATTAAATATATTAACTATTATTTAATTTAAAAACTATATTATTTTTAAGTATAATTTTATCATTTATTTTATGACAGTTTTCTTAAATATTTAAGTTATTTAAAAATATTTTCCTTCTTTCAATTTTTTATATATAAATTAAATATATAATTTCTTATATTTATAAAATTTTTTATAATTGAACGTATATTTTCTCATATTTTAAATCAAAATTTTGATTATATAATTTTAAAATATATAAATTCATAAATAACTATACATTATAATATTTATATATTTTTTCAATTTTTATTTACTATGACAGAAACTAAATATATACTAATATGAAATTAATATTTAATTTATAATAAATAAATTTCTATACTATTATATTCTTTATAATTATATTTCAAGCTAGTTAACACAATCAACAATATTTCTAGAATATAATTTACATTCTTTAATAAAAAATATGCTTATATTAATTCCATATAAGACCATTTCATGATCTATTATACTCCATAATAATATAGATAATATTAATATAACTTGTATATTATATATTTTAATATTTTCAATATGCGATATACTATTATATTCATTAAAAATAACTTTTGATTCTTCATTACATATATATATATATGAATATAACCTCATATAATAAAATATAGTTAATAAAGTAATAATCATAATTATACATAATATAAAAATTATTATAATATTATTTGTTATATATATTTCCTCAATTAAACTTGACATAATCATTAATTTTCCATAAAATCCTGCCGTTGGTGGTAATCCTGCCATTGACATTAATGCAATAGACAATATTAACATATTCCCAATACCTATATCTTTTTTATAATGCCTTATATCATTAAAATAAACTAATTCATTATTATATAAACTTTTTGATAAAATTACTGAGAAGAATTGAAGTATTGATAATATATATGTTAATATATATATTCACATTGAAATAAAATCTCCTAATAATATAAATCCAGTATGAGTTATTGCACTATATGCTATAAATCTTTTTATTTCTAATTGTCTTAAAGCTAATACTGTTCCAATTATAATTGATAATATTGCTGATATATCTATTAATAAACCTAAATTTAAATTCAATGAAAAATTTATAAATACTATTATTAATATAAATTTAACATATACGGCAAAAAATGCTGTATTTATAGTATCTATACCTGAATAAACACTTGGAATTCATACATGAAATGGTGCTGCTCCTAATTTAATTATAAATCCAATAATTATTAAAACTATTTGCATATAAATTTCTGAATTATTATAATCCTTTCAAATATCTTCGTATAAAAATGATCCAGTTTCATAATATATTTGAGATACACCAAAAAGCATTATCATTGATCCCAATGTACCAAATGTAAAATATTTAACTGATGCCATTATCCCTCCTTGTAATTTATTTGAGGCGGATAGTATATATAAACTTAAAGAAAATCCTTCTAAAGCTAATATTGATATACCTACATGTGTTATAGATATCATTAATAAACCAAATAAGCTACAGATATTATATAAAATAATTGATTCTGTATAATTATTCGTTATAAACATACCCTTTCCCATTCGTAATATACAATATAAAATTAATATTGATAACAATTTACATATTTGTGTATATATATTTATTATATATGAATTATTAAATAAATATATTTCGTTATCATATAGTATTAAATTTAATCCTAATAAAAATATTATAATTATTAATACTGATTCAAAAATTTTTAATAGTTTTTTCATTATATTTAAATTATATAATTTAGCAGTTTCTATAATAATGAATATTACTGAAAATCCAATTAAAATTTCTGGTAATATTACATATATTATAAATATATCATTTTTTATGTTATCTGCATTAATAAATAATTCATTCATTAATGTGCGTATGATACCTTCGCCATCTCCTAATTTATTAATTTGTTGTTCTATTAATTTTAATGACATTAGATTAGATATTAGTATATTCATCATCATCCAGCTAGGCGGAATCGAACCGCCGTTGGCCGCGTGAAAGGCGGCTATACTACCACTATATGATAGCTGGTATTTTTAGGGTACATCGGGATTTCAACCCGAAACCTTTGGATTAACAGTCCAAAGCTCTATCTATTGAGCTATGCACCCATTCATCATTTATATATTTAAATAAGATTTATAAATATTAAAATTTATATTTAATTATATATAATATCATATTTTCTAATTTATATTTTTCAATTTGATCAAACGATAGCCTAGATAAATTTAATATAGGAATTGCTATATATTTACTAAGTAATTCATCATATAACCATTTTCCTTCAAATAATTTTATATTATATTTAAATGCTAGTATACTAATAAGTACTGGAATAATTTTTATTTCAAATGATATATATTCCAAATCAATTGCAGATTCATCTTTTAATGATAAAATAATTGATTCTGCAAATTGTATTAATCCAAGACCATTAAATATATCTTTGAAAAAATAACCTGATATTACGCTTAATATACCAAGTAACCCTAATATTATTAATTCTATTAATGTAATTTTTGATATATTTGATATTTTAAATTTTTGAATATTCACATTTGTTATAAATACATTTTCTATTAATTTTAATGAATATATTGTTGTAAGAATAGCTGAAATTATTGCTAACCAATAATATATTATTTTGCTAAATCAGAATTTTGTAATTGTAAATTCAATAATTATGTCTTTTGAAAAGAAGCCGGAATAAAATGGAAATCCGGCTAATGAAAGTGATGCTATAATCATTTGTATATATATAAATGGAGATACTTTCGCTATACTACCCATTCTTCTAATATCTTGTTCATTTGATAATATATGTATAATAGATCCTGCACTTAAAAATAAAAGAGCTTTGAAAAATGCGTGATTGAATAAATGGAATGCTCCTATATGATATACTCCTATACCACAAGATACAATCATATAACCTAATTGACTACATGTTGAATACGCAATAATTTTTTTAATATCATTTTGTGATATACCTATTGTTCCTGATATGAAAGCTGTTATTCCACCACATATTGATATTATTGTAAGTATTTTTGGTGACATTTCGAATATAAAAGAACATCTTATTACAAGAAATACTCCAGCTGTAACCATAGTTGCTGCTTGTATCAATGCACTTACTGGAGTTGGTCCTTCCATCGCTTTCGGTAGCCAGCTATGTAATCCTATTTGTGCTGATTTTCCTATAGCTCCGCAGAATAGAAATATTGATATTATATTTACAATTTTTTCAGGAAGCATTGTAATTAATGTACTAATTATTATGAAATCTAAACTATTAATATTTACATAAATTATTCCTAATCCAATTAATAGAAGTACGTCTCCGATTTTATTTATTATAAATGCATTTGTTGCTGCTTTCGCTGCTTGTGCTCTAGTGTATCAAAATCCTATTAATGAATATGAACATAAACCAACACCTTCCCAGCCTAGAAATAAAACTAGAAGATTATCTGCTGAAACTAAAATTAACATAAAAAATGTAGATAAAGATAAATAACTCATAAACCTTGATAAATGAGCATCTGTATACATATATACTGTTGAATATATATGAACACTCATAGATATTGATGTTACTATAATAAACATTATCCCTGTTAATGAATCATATCTCGTAGCCATTGCAATTTCAAATTCATTATTATATAATCATGTTCACATATAGTTATACAATATATTTGTATAACCTAAATTAATTCATATAATAATTGTTAAAATAAAAGATATTGATATATTAATACAACTAATTATCATACTCCCGTATGTTCCAATTTTTCTTCCATAACTTCCAAGCAATATAAATGATAATAATGGTAAAAGAATGATTATATTAAATAAAATTTCCATTTTATATTTAATTAAAATATGAATTTTATATACCAACTTATTATTTAATTTGGAAAATATAAATATATTTAATATTCTTTTGAATAGCTATAAACTTCAAATATATACAAAACTATATACAGATAATCATACAACATCAACAAAGTGCCAATATCATGCTGCAGTTTCAAATCCTATATGATGTTTCGTAGAAAACTGATCTGTAGCAATTCTTCAATATGAAATTAATAATAAACATGTACCAACTACTACATGAAATCCATGTAATCCTGTTAGCATAAAGGATACAGAACCAAACAATCCATCATTTATTGTATATTTAGTTAATCCATATTCTATAAATTGTAATCATGAAAAAAATATTCCAAAACTAATAGCTAGATACATCATATTTAATGTATATTTCTTATGCCCAAATATTATAGCTCTATGTGCTGCTATTAATGCTATTCCAGAGCTTAATGACACTATTGTATTTACTAGTGGTAACATTGTTGGATTCAATGTTTCTATATATTTAATTCCAACTGGAGGTCATATTGCTCCTAATGATATTGATGGAGATAAACTTCCATGAAAAAATGCTCAAGAAAACGGGAAAAATAGCATAGCTTCACTTAATAAAAATAATAACATTCCGTATTTCAATGCTAATTGTACCCTTATTGTATGATGACCGCTTTGTGTTGATTCATTAAACAGATTTAATGATCATGATCACATTGATATTATTATAAAAATTATTAAAGATAATATTACTATATTTGGTGAAATTGCTATTCCAATATCATTTCTATAAAATGCTTCTAATAAATTCTTTGCTACAATAGAAAAATTATCTAATTCCGATTCATTCATTCCATGTATTTTTGCTATAAATGTTAGCGCTAAACTTCCTGCCAAAGTCGCCACAATTATTGGTAATTTACTATTAGTTAATACATGAAATGGGTGTTGTTGAGTATCAGTTATATTAATTAATTTTAATTTAGATTTTTTAAGCATTTATATTTTATTTATGATATGCAATTTAAAATTAATTTATAATTTTATATTATAATTTTAAAAATGATTTTAATTATTTATAAATATATTAAAACCAGTCGCAATGGGACTTGAACCCATTCTTTCAGTTTTGGAAACTAAAGTGCTACCATTACACAATACACCCTTAAACTATAAATAAATTAATTATTTAAAATTTCTTCTACAAGTTCTTGTGCTATTGAATCTAAAGTTAGATCTCTAACTATTTCATCTTCTAAATCAAATAAATTTTCTAGTGCATTTTTATCTTCTTCATTAGAAAATCAATCAAACATTATTTGTTTATATTCATCTACTTGATCAATAGTTAATACGTCTAAAAATCCATTTCTTCCAGGAAATAATAAAAATAATTGTAATTCAATAGCCATTGGTTTATATGGAGGTTGTTTTAATAATTCAACAAGACGAGATCCTCTTTTTATAATTTGTTGTGTTGTTATATCTATTTCAGAACCAAATGATGCAAATATTTCAACTTCCCTATATTGGGCCAATTCTAATTTAAGGCTTCCAACAAATTCTTTCATAAGAGGATTTTGTGCTGCTGATCCTACTCTACTAACTGATAAACCTATATTTATTGCCGGCCTTACTCCTTTATAAAATAATTCTCTTTCCAAAGAAATTTGTCCATCAGTTATTGAAATTACATTTGTAGGAATATATGCTGTTAAATCACCAGCTTGTGTTTCTATTATCGGTAATGCTGTTAATGAACCAGCTCCATATTCTTAATTTAATTTAGCTGCTCTTTCTAGCAATCTTGAATGTAGATAAAATACATCTCCAGGGTATGCTTCTCTGCCTGGTGGTCTCCTTAACAATAAAGATATTTGTCTATAGGCTACTGCATGTTTACTTAAATCATCATATATTACTAATGAATGCATTTGATTATCTCTAAAATATTCTCCCATAGTACATCCTGTATATGGAGCTAAATATTGTAAACTTGCTGGTTCAGCTGCTGTTGCAGATACTATTGTAACGAAATCAAATGCATTTAAAGTTTTTAGTTGTTCAACAATATTTACTACTGATGATAACCTTTGTCCAATCGCTACATATATACAATATAATTTATTTTCATCATCTTTCTCAATATTTTTATGATTTATTATTGTATCAATTGTTATTGTAGTTTTTCCAGTTTGTCTATCTCCAATTATTAATTCTCTTTGACCTCTACCAATTGCTACTGCAGCATCTATTGTTAATATTCCTGTTTGCATTGCTTCATGTACAGATTTTCTTGATATTATTCCAGGTGCTTTTGCTTCAATATAATTAAATTCTTGATTTTCAATTACTTCATCTGTATCCATTGGAACTCCTACAGTATCAACTACTCTACCAAGTAAATTTTCACCTACTGGCACATAAAATAAGTCTCCTGTTGATGTTGCTATATCATCTTGTACAATTTTTGTATCATCTCCTAATACTATTGCTTTGATATTATCTATTTCTATATTTATTACCATGCCGGCACTTTCATCTCCGATCATTATAATTTCACCTACCATTACCTCGTCTAACCCTATAATAGATATAATTCCATCTTTATTTGTTATAACTTTTCCAAAATTTTTAAATTCACTAGTATCAATAGCATCTTCCTCATTAAATATATTTAATTTATTCATTTATATCATGAAAGGGGCAGGATTTGCACCTACGCGGTAACAATACCAAAGGATTTACAATCCCTCCCTTTTCTACTCAGGCACCCTTCCACTCCGTTATATTATTAAGTATATAATTTTTATTGTATAAAATTATCGTTTAACATTATTTCTAAATTTAATATCTAAATTTCATATATTAATTTCATATATTAATTTTCTATAATATTAAGTATTGGAATAATTGCTAATCAAAATCCAAAATATATAAATGTTCCTATTTGCATTCATATTTGATTAACATCAGACACAGCTAATCCTCCTAGTCACCCTAGCGATATTACTACAATAGATAATATTATAAATACTATTTTATGAAATATTCTGTAGTTTGGGTCTATTGTTATAGTATTTTTTGACAATATACCATCCATTCATGGTGCTGTTATCATAATTAACATTGATGCTATCATTGAAATTATACCAGCTCCTTTACTTGGAAATGCTTTTAACATTGCATAAAATGGTAAGAAATATCATTCTGGAACTATATGTGCCGGTGTTACTAAAGCATCTGCTCTTATATAATTATCTGGATGTCCAAATAAATTTGGTTTATATATTGTAAATATAAAAAATATTAGTATAAATATTATAAATGCAAATGCGTCTTTTACAACAAATGCTGGTGAAAATTTGATAAAATCTATTTCTGCTTCATTAGTGGTAGGTGTAGTTGATCCTACAAAATGTAATAAAATTAAATGAGCACCTGCTAAACCTAATGCTACTATTGATAATATATAGTGTAAACTAAAGAATCTATTTAACGTGTTTGTATTTATAGAAAATCCACCTCAAACTCATACTACAATTTTTTGTCCGATTATTGGTAACGATGTTATAAAGTTTGTAATTACTGTAGATCCTCGAAAACTCATTTGTCCTCATGGTAATGTATACCCTAGAAATGCTATACCTGCCATTAATATAAATAATATAACACCTGAACATCAAACCCATTGTTTTGGTTTTCTATATGAACTAAAATAAATTCCTCGTGCTATATGTGCATATAATAATATAAATAGAAATGATGAACCATTTGCGTGCATATATCTTAATCATCATCCTGATGGTATTTCTCTCATAATTCTTTCTACACTACTGAATGCATAATCAATATGTGGTACATAATGCATTGCTAATAATGTTCCTGTAATAATTTGTATACCTAATAATAATCCTAATAGTGATCCAAAACTGAATGCATAATAAAATGTTGCTGGAGCTGGGTAATTTATTAAATGATTAGTTATAATTTGTTTATAACGTATTGGTGTATTCTCATTTCTATTCTTAAACACTTTTGATGTCCTAAAGCTATTGCATCTTCAAAATACATACCTATTAATGCTCCGAATAAATACGACTGAAGATACGCAATTCCTATCTCCATGAAAAATATTGCTATAATAAGAATTAATACTGGGATTCCAATTATTGGCATTATTGAATTTATAAATATTCATGCAAATGACATTAGAATTTTGACTAAACTATGTCCTGCAAACATATTTGCAAATAAACGCATTCCAAGGCTTACTGCTCTTGCTAAATATGAAATTAATTCTATTATTATAATAAATGGAGCCATTATTATTGGTGTTCCTGTTGGATAAATTACTGAAAAAAATCTTATATTATGTATTGTAATTCCAACTAATATAACTGAAATCATTATTGCTATACTTAATGAAAATGTTACTGTTGCATCACTAGTAATTGTTTCTGAACCTGGTATCATTCCTAGTGCATTTGATATAAATATATTTGATTGTAATGAAGATATTGTATCATCTATTTCTTCAAATTCTCCTGTATCAATATCTTCATCATCAAATATAAAACTTATTGTGCTTATAAATATTAATGATATTAAATCTTCCATATCACCTAAATCTGTAAATCCAATTCAATTTAATAAATTTTCAATATAAGAAGCTCCTGGTAATATACCAAGTCATATTGAATCAAATATATTTAAGGCTAAATCATCATCATCGCCAAATTGATCTAATGGTGAGCTTAATAATATATTTATAAATATTTCAGTTATATTAGATACCATTTCCATATGGAGCCTATCAGACTTCAACTGACAACTTTTTGCTTGCAAAGCAAACACTCTTTCTTTGAGTTAAGGCCCCTTTAATAAATTATAATCGAAATTTTGTTTTATGGCTCATTTTTATTAATAATTTCGAAATTTCCCCATTATATTAAATATAACGCGAGCCTATTTTGATAAGATTTTTAAATTACCAATTTATCAGTTTGTAAATTCATTATTTAAATAATTTTCGAGTTCATATATGAGATCGTATATAAATTTTGAATGCTTATCAAATTTTATTAATTTTATATGATTTTCATACACTTTTTACAGGCCTGTATCTTGATAATCTTATTGGCCAATCTGCCATTAAATATCTAATTCATCTTTCAGAAAAAAATTTAGGACCAAATAATTCATATGAAAATGGCCATCTTAATATATAAAATATTAACATTGAAAAATCTGCATGAATAAATGAATAATTTTTTGCTTTCGTAAATAGGCATACCCATCTATTATATTTAAATAATTTTTTAATATATATATAAATTGATGGTAATATTTGTGAAATATCTTTAGGTTTTATATAACTTTTAAATTGTGTTGATTGTATACCATTAATTATTATAAACCCTGCATTTTCTAACATTTTTGATGTATATATTGTTGGTGCCACCCCCATATTGATCATAAATCTTGATGGCATTAATATCAGAGCATTGCTAAATTTATTAACTAGATTCGCGCCGAATCAGTATCTCCTTTGACCACGCCTAAATGGAAATCATAATTTCATAATATTATTTTCTGTCATACCAATAATATTTGGTAAATAAGCCCTAATTAACTTCATCAAAGCTTTATGTTTTCTTATTCTTCTAGAACTTCTTCGTCTCATTAAATGCTTAAACTTATTTCTAAGTTTTTTTCTAAATAATTTAAATCTTATTAAATTATCTTTTCTATGTCAATTTTTTCTATTATAAAGAATTTTTGAAAATGGTTCCCTTAATTCTCACAAACTTATTTTACGAGGCTTTCTAATTCCTAAATTTCATAAAATAATATCAAAATTTCTAATTCTATTAGCTTTAAACATCTTATAAATATTTTTAATAAATATATTATAATTATATCTACTTTTAATATTAACCATATTTAACTCACCTAGCATATCATCTATTATATTTTCTCCTAAATTAATATGCTTTATATTCATAAGATATTTCATCATAATTAATAAATTATTATATTTATTAAATTTAATGCTATTTCATCACATTTTTATAATATTAGATTTTTTTAATGTTTTATTTATAGTAAATTTTAATTTATATTTTTTTATCTTACCCAAAATAATTACAGTTTTATATTTTCTTAATGAATATTCTAATATATTTAATATTCATTTATATTTTTTAATTCTTTTTAGTTTAAATAAATTACGTTTAAAATCAATTATTTCAATTCATTTATATAAATTTCTAAAGAAATGTAAAAACCATTTATATCCAGGTTTAAACTTAATTAATTTATTTTTATTTTCAATACGAATCAATTTATGCTTTATTATAAATTTTTTTAATTTTAAATATTTTTTTCTATATCTATATATTTTTTTTCTAAATTTAAACTTAATAAATTTTTTATTATCAGTTAATTTATTAATTATTTTATAACGATATCATTCATATCTTTTACCTATCGATAGTCCTAATAATTTTTTATATTTTTTTATATAAAAAAATAATTTTTTATATGATTTATAATTTTTATATATAGATAAATGTTTATTTATGAATAATACTCATAAATTTCATAAAATTTCAAAATTTTTTTTATCAGTTGATAAAAAAAATTTCTTTTCCTTTCAATTCATCTTTTTTCAAATATCGCTTTTTATAAATGTATTTCTTTTATAATACTTACGTAAAATATTTTTATATATCAATGTTTTCTTATCTCTAAGAAATGTTTGTCATCTTCTCTTTCTTCTATGTTTAAATTTATTACCAAAAATTTTTTTTAATGAATTTGTATTATATTTAATCATTTTTTAAATATTAATTTTATTATTTACTAAACTATATTTTGAATTTATACATAAATTTATATAAAATAAATTATTTATTCTATTATCATGTCTATCATTTTTATTAATTATTTTAAATTTCTTTATTTTCATATATTTTATATGCCTAAAAAATTTTATACCATTTGATAAATATTTTATTGCATATATTATACAACTTTTATTAAATTTAGTATATATATTTCTAATATATTTTATTCTCCCTAGAAATTTCCACACTATTTTTTTCTTTAGCCTATACCTCTTTAATTTACATTTAATTATATATATTTTTTTCATCATATATTTTCTAATTTTAGAACGCAAATTATAATTTATTATGTTCTTCAATGTTCAATGTTTAAATTTAATTAATTTATATTTCCTATATAATTTTGCTTTCATTTTAATTCTTTTTCTTTTATTCAATTTTTTTAATTTAATTATATTGTAAATTTTACTCATTTTAAATTTATTTTTATATACATACAATAATTTATTAATATACTCACATTTATCAAATTCTTTATTATTATTTATAAACCTACTTTTTATCAACATATTTTTTCATATATATTTATCATAATTAACTAAACTATAATTTTTTGATATTATAAAATTTTTAAAATAATCTTTTCTATAAGATCTTCTTATAAAAAATCTTGTTTTTCATGTATTTATAAATAATTTTTTTAAAAATCTCTTTGATGAAAATTTACGAAATTTCAATCAACGATCTCTAGATTTTCGTCTTTTTCATAATCTAGATTTTTTAGTACCATATATAAATAAGTTTGGATTTATTCTAGATTTTTCCATAATTTTATTTATTTTTATATCTTGAACATATTTCTGCACCAATTAATGCTGATAATAAAGTTATAATTGGTATTATAATAAATAGCTGATTTTCTTCGTATAAAATATATTTTATAGCTAAAATACTTTCTTTATATATAATATCATTAGTAATATATGTATTATTAACTGGAATTTGTATTAGAAATGGAAAACTCGCAATTAACGATGATATATTTTTAATTCCATTATTTATATATATATAATTTTTTATTTTCCAAATTATTAATATAAAAATATTAATTATAATAGTTATTATTGAACAAATACTTAATATTAATAAATTTATTTTAATATATTTCTTGTCTAAATATTTAATTTTAATAATATGAAATTTATTCGGTAAAATATTTCTTAATGAAAATCGTGATTTATATGGTACAAAATTTTTTGGTCCAAATCTATATTTTGTATTTCTTATATAAATATTATTTCATTCTCATGGAGTAAATAAAAAGTCTTCTATACAATTTAATGGTTTATAAAATATATTGAATCATATATTTTCATTTTTATTTTTTAATAAATGAATATCAACATTTTCTTTTATATAATAAATTATATCATGTCATATTAAAACTTTAGGCCATTTCTGTTTAACATCATCTAAAATTTCTTTTTTTATATTACACATAACAAAAAATGCTCTTGGTTCCATAAAACCTTCCCTTTTTTTTCATTCTATAGCAATATTATATATAAAAAATTTAAATATATATTTAATTGATAACAACCTATTATAATATACAGCTTTTCAATCTAGACCTTCAATAAATCTTTCACTTTTTATTTCATAATTTTTAGGCATTATATTTCATAATGAATATCTAAATTTATATGGAATAAATAATTTACTTGTAAAAATCCTTCCTATATTTCTTGCAGGATTCATATAATCTTCTTTATCAAAAGTTCATTCACGTATTGGAAGTTCAACTTTGTCAAAAAAAGAGTCTCATACCACAGCAACATTTTTATTTATATGTATTTTTGAATTTTTTTCTAAATATAATTTAGATATTATATTTTCATTAATATAATGCATAATATCATATATATACATTGCAAAATATTCATTTTTTTCAATACTTCCTAAATATATATTTTTTCTAATTAAAAATTGTAAATCATTAATATCTCTATCAAAACCAAGAAAATGGTATCATGTTTCATTCTCAGGTTTCTTTAATAATAATTTTATTCAATCCATAATAATTTCCGATATTACATATATATAATTTCATATTAGATTGACTTTATATCATAATTTATTTATAGATATTCTTGGCATAATATATATACTATATATTATTATTATTAAAATTATTAAATAATATATGTAATTCGTAATTTGATAATTAATTATTATCATTCCAAATAAATTAGTTGATATTGTCTGTTTTTTTATATTCATAATTTTAATATTTGACGGTAACATAATTACTACGCTTAGAAATAACATTAATACAGCTCCTATAAATGCTAATATGAATGATACATATATAAAAATAAAATCAGTTTTATACAATCACATTAATACAACTACTATGCTTAAAAAAATTAAATTTAATACCCTATAAATATCTATACGAATACTATTAAATATTAAGGATATTACAATTAATAATCATATTGTAATAAATAAAATATCTATTTCAATAAATATTAAACTTTGTGGCATTAAATATATTTTTTTATCAAACTCTAATCTTTTTGGTATTCAATTTAATAAACCAATTGATCACTCAAAATAAAATCCAATTATTATAATTATCATTAAAAATATAAACGTTAAATATCCTATAATTGATAAATTTTTTATATCAATTACGAAAGGCATTAAAAATATTATTTCAAGATCAAATATTATAAATAATAAACCTATTACATAATAATGTATATCAAAAAACGTTCTTGAATCTCCAAACGGTTCAAAACCACACTCATATGATGAATGTTTTTCATAATCGGCGGTGGGCTTATTTATTATATAGGTTACCAATAATATTGATAATATAATTATTAAAATTACTAAAAAAAATGTCACTAATTTTAACATTTATATTTTAAATATGAAATTATGATTTATAGCCCATCGCCTATTTTTTTTCATAAATCATAATTTCATATTTTTTTTTATCATCTATTTTAACTAAAGCTTTTTGCTTTACTTCTCCTATTATAATATCTTTTTTAATATTGTTATTATGAGAAGGCGGATGTGCATATATTATATTTCTTTTAGACTCCTCTTCCCTTATAACCTGCTCATTTGAAGCTGTTTCACTCTTATCAACAAACACAACTATAATTCATATTACTATACCCCAAAATATTATTACAATTATAGTCTCTACTGTAGTTCAATCTGCAACAAAAAATGTACTAATTGCGCATATATTATTCTTATCCAAAAATTGTTTCTTTCTATCTTTTCATTCAAATATATTTTTTTTATATATTTTTATAAATATTCTATAAATATATAGAGTCAAGCATATAATTTCTATATATGATATAAAAATATATTTATTTAAAATATAACTTAAATTTCATGAATCACCTAAACGCTTAAAACCACATTTATAATCTAAATGCTTTTGTAAATCTTTAATTGATGTATTTAATAATTTATGTCATACTGAAAGATGAAATTTAATAATAATTAATTTTTCTTTTATAATTTCAATCATCTATAATAATTTATAAATATTTATATAAATCAATATTTTTTAATATCTTAAATTTACTTATTATAATTCATAAATATTTATATGTAAAAATAAAACTCCCCCCCAAACCCCCCCTCTTTATAAATTTATATTTTCAATAATTTGGTCACAGAAAATGCCACGAATGGCTTATGCATATATTTTATTCGTCTATTCGAGTACACAGCTTTACCCCATTAACATTGCTGCTTCTCTACAAACTATGCATAGAGCTTGTTTGCTCCATTTCTATACTCTCAAATTATTACATTTATATAATTTAGTATCATTATATAAAAGAGTTTAATTTTAAAGATTTTTAAATTAATAAAATTTATATCAAATTATTTATAGTTTATTTGCACTATATCATATTGATTTATATTCAATTGAGTCTTCTAATTCCTCAGACATATATGTTGTTATCGGTCCAAAAAATATTATTAACATAAATATATCTTCCAATGCGAATGATGATAATTGTCCCATATTTATAAAATATTAATATTTATAATATAAATTAAAATGATTAATTTTAATAAATATTTTATACTCCGAAATAAGAACATTTTTATTATTTCAATAAAGATATTTATAATTAAATTGTCTAAATTATGCCATAATTTTATTAATATTTATTTATATAATATAAATATTTTTAAGTATCTTTAAAAATTTTATAATGTGAAACTATTATCTATTAATAGCCATTTATAACTATAAATTATTTTTTTAACGTAAAACTAATTTTATATATAATAAAACTTATTTCAGTATTTAAATGATATAATTTTATATATTATTTAAATAATTTATAGGGAGACCGCCTTCGAACGCGGACTGCAGGATCATGAGCCCTGTATGCTGCATCTAAATCATCTCCCCAATTTTTTATATTTATATTAAACATAATAATTCAAATCTTTCTTCAACCCCAAGTTCCCCTAGGATTATCTTGTTACGACTTCGTCCCAGCAGAATTATTCATGTATCATATCACTGATATGAAGTATAAGTAAATCATACAGCCTCCATGTTTGCCAAACACTCCACCGGGCCGTGACGGGCGATGTGTACGTAATTTGGTTACTCATTCACCACTACGTGCTGATTAGTGATTACTAGCGATTTCTCATGTTAAGTCCCGAGTTACAGAGATTTAACTTTCTGATAATTTTTTAGATTTGCTCTGAATTACTTCGTTGCTTCTTTCTGTAATTATCTTC
>Ga0134126_10002179_pt1 | contig 24766 bp, 14 predicted proteins | sample KB31752_FD_96881 | JGI IMG/M metagenome (GOLD analysis project Ga0134126, IMG submission 96881) | Terrestrial soil microbial communities with excess Nitrogen fertilizer from Kellogg Biological Station, Michigan, USA - KB3-175-2 | ecosystem: Environmental > Terrestrial > Soil > Unclassified ... | reverse complement strand
GAAAATCGGCGGTGGATTGTGCACAGAAGAATTAACATTACCCGGTTTTCTGCACGATACCTGTTCTGCCATTCATCCGATGGCCGCCGGATCGCCTTTTTTTCAAACTCTTCCACTGGAGAAATTTGGACTGCAATTTATTTTTCCGCCACTGGATGCTGCGCATCCCTTTGATCATGATACAGCGGCGGTATTAAAACGTTCCGTGGCGGAGACAGCAGCGATACTGGAAGATAAAGCTTATTCGGAACTGATTCAACCGCTTTTGAAAAGCTGGCCGGGTATCATCAGCGATGTTCTTGGCCCATTGCGTTTTCCGGAACACCCAATCGATATGGCGAGGTTTGGATTGTCGGCGCTTAGTTCGGCGCAATATCTGGCCAGGCGTTTCTCTACTCCGCGCGCGCGGGGCCTGTGGGCGGGCATGGCAGCTCATGGTATGCAGCCACTTTCCCGTTGTACCACCGCTGCCATCGGGCTGGTGCTGATGCTGTCGGGGCATTCAACAGGCTGGCCCATTCCGGCCGGCGGATCTTATTCCATTGCCAGCGCCCTGGCTGATTACTTTATTTCATTAGGTGGAGAAATCGAAACGGGGACATATATTCAGTCGCTTGACCAGCTCCCCGCAGCAAAAGCAGTTTTATTTGATGTTACGCCAAAGCAGCTATTGCAGATTGCCGGGCACAGTTTTTCGGCCATTTACAAATGGCAGCTGGAAAGCTATCGTTATGGAATGGGTGTTTTCAAGGTGGATTGGGCGCTTGACGGACAAATTCCTTTTACAGATCCGGCCTGTAGTCAGGCGGGTACGGTACATCTGGGAGACAGCCTGGAAGAAATTGCAGCGGCAGAAAAGGAAGTCTGGAATGGCGGGTATCCGCGCCAGCCCTTTGTTCTGCTGGCGCAACAGAGTCTGTTTGATTCTTCCCGTGCACCTGCAGGCAAACATACCGGCTGGGCATATTGCCATGTACCAAACGGCTCCAAAATGGATATGACCGAAGCTATTGAACAACAGGTAGAGCGTTACGCACCCGGATTCCGCGAGCGCATTCTGGCCCGCCATACGATGAATGCCATGGAAATGGAAGAACTGAATCCGAATAATATCGGAGGCGATATCAATGGCGGGGTTATGATGCCAGGGCAAATCTTCACCCGCCCTGCCTTACGGTTTTCTCCCTACCGTACTTCCGCCAAAGGCATCTATATCTGTTCTGCTTCCACTCCGCCCGGGGGTGGCGCGCATGGCATGGGCGGTTATCATGCAGCTACCAGGGCACTCAAAGATATCTTCAGGATACAATGAGATTTCCTGCGATTTCTATACAGACCATTCTCGTTATTGTTATTGCCGGGAGGTTTATTTTTTATCAACTGCAATGTAAACTGCTGCTCTTGCCGGAACATTCACCCGGATTCCGCCGGCCGTAAGCGCTGCATTTGCCTTGATCGTGGTATAAGCCGCAGGGCCGCCCGCAGCCTGCGAAGGGCCGTCGCCATTCACAAAAACTTTTGCGGAGAATTCGCCGTTGTCGCTTCCACCTGCCAGACTATACCAGTAGTAGCGGCTGCCGGCATGAAAATTTTTTATTTTTATTTCAACCGACTGATCGGTTGCGCCGGTATTTACCAGCGTAATACTGACTTCGCCAGAAGTGAAGGTGGACGCATACGCTTTCAAACCCGCGCTGTTTTGCGCGGTGGCTGTCACGAGTCTGTCGCCCAGGAATTTTTTGAAGAAATACATATAATAGAAAGAAGGACGCAGGCTCCATTTATCAATTCCGGGTTCATCGCCGGCGCTGAACAATCCCATATCGTCCCCGCTGCTCCAGCCGTTCAGCAGATCCCAGCGCGCGGCCATACCGAATTTATTTTTCAATGCTTCTGCCAAAACCAGCACAGAGAATAGACCACTGGTATTTGAAACCATTTGTTTTGAACCTACGGCAAACATATTCCATTCATCCAGTGCAATAGGTTTTATGGTAGCTCCGTTTGCCTGGAGGGTTTGTGTCACATAACTGATCATCTGCGAAGGCACGGTGGTTGCACTGCTCAGAATATCCGTTGCATTTGAATTGGTATTATAAGGAGTGAAATAATTGTGGACCACATAAAAATCGGCTTTGTTGTTAATCCCCGACATCATGCCCGAATTCCAGGTCTTCAGCGTATTTGTTTGCCAGGATTGCGGCGCTGATTCCGATGTTACGGCGCCGATCAGTATTTTTTTGCCTGTCTCGGATGCCGCCTGCCGCATGGAATCTGCAAACACCTTGAAGTGCTGCGCATATAAAGCGCCGGTTAAATATTCCGGCTGTCCGTCCTTATTTTTCGAAAGATCGATGCGGTAACCCCATTCCCAATCCCCGAAATTTTCATTCCCGATTTCCCAGTATAACGTGCGGCCATTATCATAGCGGACCCAGTCTGCAGCCAGGTGTGCTGCGTTGGCTACGGGATTGGTGCCGGTTCCGTAACGCGCATAACCATAATTTACAGTAATGAGGCCCTGGTTATTGGTTTGCTGTAGAATATTGTAATAGTTGTTCAATGCGCATTGCCAGTTCTGATCGGTCATTCCATAATTATAACCGGGGGCAGTCAGATTGCCGTCTTTGTCCATGATTAGTGTGGGAGCATCAGCGGGATTCACACCCTGCTGTGCGTTCCAGAAATAGGCGTCGCTGGCACTGCCACCGGGAAAACGAAGAATATGTGGCTGCAGGTTTTTGAGCGGATTCATAAACAGGGGTTCGGTGTCGGCCGGACCAAGCCAGAAAACAGCATTTTGCCCGAACACCGATTCCGGAATTTTGGTAATGATCGCGGATGCATCCACGGTAACGGTATTCGTTGCTGCCCCGGAAACAGAAACATCTTTATAAGGCGGCGGCGTAAAGGTTTTAGCTGTCCAGTCATCCAGAAAAAATCCAATGGTTTTTGAAAGCGGTGGTTCTATCGGTGGCGTAATAGTTGTAGTGTCGGTGCTGCCGGGATCCGGCGGCGCTGCATCCGACTTATTTTTTTTACAGGAGCACAGTGCAATCCACAAACCAATGGCGGAAAAAATGAAGATGCCACGATTATAATTCATCATATTGAAATTTCAGCCACAACAGGATGTTTATGCAGAAACTTTCTGCTGGTCACTCTAAATATAATCAGCTTATCTCCGATATTCCCGTAAGTGATACTAGGTTGTCTTAATTTGTACTTTATCTGGATTATTTTTTGGGAACAAGCAAAGCATAAATCACATACAGCCACCCCAGTATGCCATGAATGATGGCCCATAAAATGGATTTGTTCCGGCTCCAGGAAACCACAACGGCAATGATAGTGCCGAGGCCAACGCCCGGAACAACATACACGGGCCCGGAATAAACATAATGATCGGGAGCCACACCGCAGGAAGCCAGCATTATAACGGGAATGAAGTACAGCAGGTATTTCAGGATGCACATCGGCGATAGTTTAATGGTTTGGAAAATAGTTCCAATGAAATATAAAAATAAGGTGAAAATCCGCTATTAGCCGGGTGAAAATGATAAAATTCCCGGGGTTGGGCTATATAGTTTACGAAAATGTAGTGGTATTGGCAACCGGAGAAATTGAACTTTCATTGCCGGTTTATACCCGGGTTATTGCTTTCTTTTATTTCTTTGAAGCTGCAATAATATTTTCCGGCAACAGGAATGCCGGGTTTCCCGTTCAGCTTTCATTTGGGGGAATTAAGGGCAATAGCAGGATAAAAAATCATCAAAATCCGGTTCCTAAACAACTTAGGTTTGACGCAAAATTGACTGACCATGCGTAAATTGATTTTTTATCTTACTATTACTCTGCTGACCGCAACCATCCTGACCCAGGGTGCCATTGCCCAAACCCGCTACCTGAACGGCACGGTGAAGGATGAAAATGGCAATGCGCTCTCCGCTGCCACTGTTTCTGTTAAAAACAGTAAGGTTTCAACCGTAACCGGTCCCGATGGGAATTTTAAGCTTACCCTTCCCGGGAATGCAAAAAGAATTGTGGTTTCTTTCGTGGGTATGCAAACGGAAGAATTCGGTATCCCTGCTTCAGGATTGCTGAATGCAGTATTGAAACAATCCGCTTCCAGCCTTAGTGACGTGGTAGTGATTGCTTATGGTACGGTTAAAAAGAAAGATCTGACGGGCTCGGTGGAAGTGATTAAGGGCGCCGACCTGGTAAAGGGAAGCCCCACGAATATCGTTTCTGCCATGCAGGGTAAAATTGCGGGCGCCGTAATCAGTCAGAGTGATGGCGCACCAGGTGCGGGCATCAATATTACTATCAGGGGCTCCAATTCATTTTTGGGCACACAGCCCTTATATGTCATTGACGGAATTCCCTATGTGATGGGAAACAATGATGCTACCCCTCCTTCCGTTTCAGGAGGCGAACTCGCTTCTTCCAACGCACTGTCTTTTATCAATCCCGCGGACATTGAATCTATTTCAATACTCAAAGATGCCTCGGCTACTGCAATCTACGGATCACGCGGCGCCAACGGCGTGGTGATCATTACCACGAAGCAGGGGAAAAAAGGCGCGGATAAACTTGAACTGAATGCCAATACCAGCATATCCAAAGTGATTAAGGAAATTAATATGCTGAATGCTCATGATTACGCTACCATGCAGAACGAAGCATACAGCAATTCAAATTATTTCGAACCCGGACCTACGCCACGGGGGCTGCCTTATCCCGGTGAGTTTCAACAATCGGCCACGAATCCGGATTCTACCGTTTATTTCAAAGGACCGGCAGATTTTATCGGACACAGCACCAACTGGCAGGATGAGATTTTTCAAACCGGTGTAACCAATAATTATTCCCTGAATTTTTCCGGTGCAGACGACAAAGGAAGCTATTTAATTTCCGGAAACTACCTGAATCAGAAAGGAGTTATTATGGACTCCCGGTTCAGTCAGTATGGAATCCGGGCCAATATCACCCGCCACATTAGTAAGTGGCTGACCTTTGGTTCCAATACCAATTTTAACAAATCCCTCAACCAGCTGGTAAAAACCAATAACGAAGACCTCAGTGGTGGGGTTGGCGTGGTGAAAGCCTCCCTGGCTTTTGCACCCACAGCTCCCCTGTATGATTCGGGAACCAATCAGTTTACCGCAGCTACCCTCATCTCTAACCCCTATGTATATGCGATGAGCGTCAAGAATGAAGTAGGAGTTACCCAGATCTTCTCTTCCAATTACCTGGAAGCCACCCTGGCGAAAGGACTGACATTCCGGCAAAACGTGGGGATTAGTTATTACAACAATCAGCGCGAGCAATATTATCCCCGCTCGGTGTATGAAGGGTTGTCTTACTTCGGTCTGGCTTATCAGTCCCAGGGCTGGTACAATTCCCTTACTACGGAGAGCATATTGAATTATTCGAAAACTTTCGGGCAGCACGTGTTCACTTTTACAGGCGGGGCAACCTATGAAGATGATGAAAGCACGACGAAGAGCCAGCGGGCAAGTAATTTTGTAAACGACCAGCTTCAGGATAATAACCTGGCCGGAGGAGCACAAAGTACTTACCAGTTGCAGAATAACAGAACAAAATCGAACCTGGTTTCTTTTTTGGGCAGGATTACGGATAACTGGAAAGACAGGTATTTATTTACGCTTTCTTTCCGCGATGATGGCACCAGCAAGTTTGCGCGTAAAAACCGCTGGTCGCAGTTCCCTTCGGGCGCATTCGCGTGGATCATTTCCAATGAGCCTTTTATGAAGGGGATGCTGAACACGGTAAATAATGCAAAAATCCGTGTGAGCTATGGCCGTACCGGAAATCAGGGCATCGGCGCCTATGCCACGATGTCCAAACTGGTGCCTTATCCATATACCTTTAATGGGATGGTCACTAATGGTTATGCAGACGATTACTATGCAGGGCCCGGAAACGTGAATCTTAGGTGGGAAACCACCGATCAGTATGATGCAGGGCTTGATCTGGCATTTCTTAACAACCGGATCAGTTTTCATGCAGATCTTTATTATAAAAGAACCCACGATCTGCTGCAGAATATTACCATTCCGCCATCCACAGGATTTTCTACCCAACTCGTGAATCGCGGAGAAGTGGAAAATAAAGGACTGGAGCTTTCCTTAAACGCGACTCCCGTCAACAATAAAGATTTTAACTGGAATCTTTCCGGAAATATCTCCTTTAACCGGAATAAGATCATCAGCCTTGGCGGTGGCGTGCAGCAACAATTTGCCACCCGCATCAGCACCAATGGCGACCAGCCCTTCATTCAGAAAGTAGGCCAGCCGATCGGCGCGCTCTATGGATATGTTGAACAGGATATCTACAAAAATGAAGCGGAGGTAAGAGCCGATCCGGTGATGGCAGCTCAGCCGGACGCGATCATTGCGCGTATGGTAGGTGAGATCAGGTACAAGGACCTGGATCACGATGGCGCCATCACGCCGAATGATCAGACACTGATCGGCAACGTAAACCCAAAATTCACGTTTGGATTTACCAACAATTTCAGGTACCGGAAATTTGACATGAATATTCTGATCCAGGGCGTATACGGAAATGATATCATTAACATGAACACGTACTATCTTTCCAATATCGGCGGTTTCAATAATGTGACAGAAAAAATGTGGAACGACCGGTGGACTTTCGATAACTGGGAAAACGCCAAAGGCCCCAAACCTGAACAGCAATACTGGCGGGCCTTCAAATTCACGCGCCGTTTTATTGAAGACGGTTCCTATGTCCGGTTGAGAAATATCAGCCTTGGATATAATATAAAACTCAAAACGAATGTGATCCAGTCATTAAGGGTGTTTGTAAATGCGAATAACCTGGTCACCATCACCAAATACAGCGGATACGATCCCGATATCAACGGATATGGGGATGATCCATCCAGAAGGGGAGTGGACATGGGTGGGTATCCCAGTTCCAAAGTTTACAATTTCGGTGTGCAGTGCATTTTTTAAGACCTAATCATTTTAATTTATTCTTTATGAGAAAGATATTTTTAATCATCGCGCCGGCACTTCTGCTGCTTGCTTCATCCTGTCAGAAAACCCTGCAGGAAAAGCCTTACAGTTTTCTCTCGCCGGCTAATTTTTATCAGAACGAAACCGACGCCACCGCGGCGGTTAACGGTATTTATAATACTTTCTGGGGATGGGGTTTAATGAAGCAACCCTACTGGCTCACCGGGCTGGACTGTGATCATGCCATGGGAGCCGACTGGTTCCTGGGCAATATCGGAGCAGGCAATCCTTCCGCTTTCTGGGGAATCAATAATATCTGGAGCGATCACTATCTGATCATCAGCCGGGCGAACAGTGTATTGGAGAATATTCAAAAAACAGAAATGGATCCCGATACGAAGAACCGCCTGATCGGGGAAGCCACTTTCCTGAGAGGCTGGTCTTATTTTGATCTCGTTAGAATTTATGGCGCCGTGCCGGTTCATCTGAAAACCATCGCATCCGGTGATGAGCCCAATATGCCAAAGTCTTCGGTTGCCGATGTTTTCAATGTTGCCATCAACGATTTTAAAACGGCAGAGAAATTATTATTTCCCGCCAGCGATCCCAGATCAGGTGAAAAGGGACGGGTAACCCGTGGTGTGGCTTCCGCCTTCCTGGCCAAGGCTTATCTTACGATGGCTTCGGGATCACTGAAAGGCGCTTCGCTGACCGTAAGAGGAGGGCAGGATAATGCGCAATATACCTATACCAAGGATGTGGTAGCCGGGTATGAAAATTTCGACAGCCGGGCTTATTTCGATTCTGCCCGGGCCAAATCGCTGGAAATTATTCAGAGTGGGGAGTATGCACTCTTTCCGAATTTCATGGACATCTGGCAGATGTCCGGGCGAAATCAGCAGGAGAATATGTGGGAGATACAGGCGCAGGCAGGTAATGACAACCTGGAGACCAACCTGTATTATTATTTCAATGCGGCACAGCCCGACAGAAGCGGCGTGTCTGCGGTGTGGATGACCGATAATCACTATAATGATTACGAACATAGCGATGACAGGATACTGCACGGGGTGGCCCATCAGTATATTGTGGACTATGGGCAACCGCAGTATACCAATTATATTTTATATCCCCAGGCGGATACGGCAATGTATAAAACCGATGGCGCCGGCAATACCTATGCGTGGAATGGCACTTATTATGATCGTGCGTATTCCAATAAATACAGTTATGTATCCAATCCCGGCACGGCCAATTCAGATAATTTTGTCCCGATGCTGCGGTATGCCGACGTATTGCTGATGTATGCGGAAGCGGAAAATGAAGTGAATGGTCCCACGGGGGATGCCTACAAATACCTCAATGCAGTCCGCCTGCGCAGCCATGCCAGTGAAGCGCCTCCGGGGATGAGCCAGGATCAGTTCCGGTCCTTTGTATTTGAAGAAAGAGGTCGTGAGTTTGTTTTTGAAACGCAAAGAAGGTACGACCTGCTGCGCTGGGGTGTGTATTTGCAGGTGATGAATAAACTTGGGGTAGTGATCCAGGGAAATGACCGGCTTACCAAAGTGAGATCGGCAAGGAATTTATTGTTTCCCATTTCGACCGACGAGATCAATACGAATTCAGCACTGGGAGGCAATAACCCCGGCTGGTAAATGAAAAATCACTTTCAATCTATTACAATTTATTTAAGCTGTTTATATGAATAAGTTAAAAAATATACTGCTGTCCGGCTTCCTTTTTCTGGCCGGCCTCTGTGTGACTTCCTGCAAAAAGGATTCGGCACCCGTTTACGGCGTTCCGACCATTTCCCGTGTGGCCCAGCCTCTCGATAACAATGGCATTGATTCGGGCAGTTTCACGCAGTGGGTAATTATTTACGGAACTAATCTTGCTTCCACGCAATCGGTTTCCTTTAATGATCAGACCGTGGTTTATAAAACGCTCTATGCTTCGGATACTTCCGTAACGGTGCAGATTCCCCGGGCCATTCCGCAGGATATCAGCAATACCATTTCGCTTACGACAAAAGGCGGAACGGCAACCTACAATTTCACTACCGTGATCCCTGCTCTCCAGCTGAACGGCATGTTCAATGAGTATGCGGCCATCGGGGATACCCTTACCTTGATCGGGCAAAATTTTGATCTTTACGGTCTGGATACTTCCACCACCACGGTAACTTTTACTGGTGGTGCCAAGGTTAATGTAGTGGCCGGTGCAGCAACTACCCTGAAGGTAATTGTTCCTTCCGATGCGCAGCCGGGGCCGGTTGTGGTCAATGGCACAGCTCCGCTGAATATTTCCATCAGCACCAAAGCCTGGTACCGCGACAACCGGAATTTTCTATTTGACATGTCGAATTTCACGGGCTGGAACGGAAGCGCATATCTTTCATCCGGGCCGTCTCCGGCTCCCATCAACGGGCCTTATTTCAAAGTGGCCAAAGCCTGGCAGGGAGGCTGGAACTGGGACCCGTTCTGCAGCAATAACTGTGCAATGCCTGCCGAACTCGTGAACGATCCTGCCCAATACGTGAACTATGCCCTGAAATTTGAAATGAATATTCCGGCAGGACCTCCTTCACTGCCTTTGAAGTTATATATGTGTTTCAACAGCGGAAATTTTAAAGAATATTTTTACGATGCCGGTGCCGGAGCTTATCCTTTTTCGACCAATGGGAAATGGGAGACTTTTACCGTGCCTTTAAAGAGCTGGGGCAACCTGGACGGATTGGCTTTTTCCAATCCGATCATTATGGAGTTTATGCTGAAAGATGCAAATCCCAGTCAGAGTAATTTTTCTATTTGTAATTTCCGCATGGTGCCCATTAATTGATTTCTTAAAAACTGAGCCCTGATGCAATTGATCAGAAGGATTTTTTTCCTGCTTTGCCTGACCGGAATGGGTTTATTCCGATCCTATGGACAGGGTACAACTGACGGCGTTTTCAACGTAAAACAATACGGCGCTACCGGTAATGGTCATACGCCGGACACCAAAAGCTTTAGTGATGCCATCGCAGCCTGCGTAAAGGCCGGCGGCGGAACCGTACTGGTTCCGGCCGGAACCTTTGTGACCGGCAGCTTTCAATTGTTCAGTAATATCAATCTGCAGCTTAGTGCAGGTGCGGTCATTCTCGCTTCCGAAAATGAGGATGACTATTTATTACAGGCAGACTACGGCTTCAGCGGTTCCGGCGCCGGAGGGAAAAGGCTGGGGATCATATTTGCCGTGAATGCAGTGAATGTGTCCATCACCGGAACGGGAACCATCGATGGTCGTGCCGAAGCATTCATGTATCTGGACAGCGTGCAGGTAAGCAGTGCTGAAGACGGCAAATATACCCGTCAGGGAATTAATTATATGAACCAGCCCGAGGGTAAAAAGGATGCACCGGTCATGTGGAAAGGAGAATGGATCAAAAGGCCGGGCACGCAGATCATTTTTCATTCCTGCAAAAAGGTATTGCTCCGTGATATTACCATCCGCAATGCCAATGACTGGACCATTGACCTGAATGCCTGCGATGATGCCAAGGTACTTGGGATTTCCATCGACAACAATATGAGCGTGCCCAATAGCGATGGAATTGATATGTATGATTCCCGCAACGTGATCATTGCGGATTGTGATATTCGCGCAGGCGACGATGCCATTGCCGTGGTGAGCACCAGTAACCTGAAGGTGAGTAATTGCAATCTCTGGTCGAGGTCCTGCGGTATCCGTATCGGCTATAATGGTTTCAACGATAACAATTCCGGAAACCTGCTGTTTGATAATATCCGCATTTACGGATCCAACCGGGGAATAGGCATCTTTCAGCGCCGCAAAGGAAATATGGAAAACATGCTGTTCTCCAACATGATCATCGATACCCGGCTTTATCCCGGCCAGTGGTGGGGGCATGGAGAACCCATCCATATTTCTGCGCTTCCGGGCCTTGGCAGTAAGGAAGTGGGAACCATCAGTAATATCAGGTTCTCCAATATTATTGCCAGCGGCGAAGAAGGGATCCTGCTCTACGGCTCGGAAGAAAGTGCGCTCCGGGATATCCGGTTCGATCACGTACAACTGCACCTGAAGAGGGGAACCCTTACAGATTACTATGCCGGAAATTTTGATCTCCGGGCGACGAATGACCCGAAGCTGGCTATTTTTAAACATGATATTCCGGCGATATACGCCAGGTATGTGAACGGACTTACGCTCGAAGACATCGATGTGCGCTGGGATCCTTCATTGCCGGATTATTTCACCAATGCCGTTTCCTGCGATCATTTCCAACAATTGACCATTGATGGATTCCGCGGTTCAGCCGGACCTCATGCGGGATCTGCCGGAGCGGTGATTGCAATAAGCGAAGGCAGAGATGCACTGATCAGGAATCTTCTCGGAGAGTCCGGATTTCAAAGGGTTGCGGAAACGGGAAAGATCAAAAAAACAACCCGCTGGCTTTCCCAAAAAAATATAAAGGATCTGAAATTTTATCCGCCCGTTTCGGAGAAGAAATAAGAAGGATATGTACGGGAACCGGGGAACAACAGCCGGTCAATAATAAATCAACGATACACGAATGATAAGAAAATGCTGTCTGCTCCTGTGTTTGTCGGGATACCTGTCTTTTGGTTTTGGCCAGCGGGGTGCCGATAAGAAAATCACGGAGAACAATTTTGTAAAAAGATCCGGAACCCGCTTTCTGCTGAAAGGGAAGGCGTATTATTATATCGGCGCCAATTACTGGCAGGGACTTTTGCTTTCGAATCAGGAGCCTGATAAAAACGGGAGGCAAAGGTTGAAAAGGGAACTGGATTTCCTGGTTCAACACAACGTAACCAATCTGCGCATTATGGTGGGGACGGAAGGAGATGGAGCCATCGATGGATCCTATCGCGTAGAGCCTCCCCTGCAGCCGGAGAAAGGCAGGTTCAACCCGGACGCGCTGGAAGGCCTCGACTACCTGCTAACCGAGATGGGTAAGCGCAATATGAAGGTTGTGCTTTACCTCAGTAATAACTGGGGATGGAGCGGAGGCTTTCTTCAATACCTTAACTGGAACGGGCTGCTCCCGGACTCGGTATTACGCAGAAAGATGAGCTGGGATGAAGCCAGGGATTATACCAGCCGGTTCTACAGCTGCGATGCCTGTAAAGCAGATTATTTCCGGCAGGTGAAAGAGATTGTTGGCAGAACAAACAGTTACAGCCATATCGCTTATGCAGCAGATCCTGTCATCATGGCCTGGGAAATGGGAAATGAGCCGAGGCCTATGCGGCCTGCAGCCAATGCGGCGTATAAACAATGGATCAGGGAAACGGCTTCCCTGATCAAGTCGATGGATCCGCATCACCTGGTTACAATCGGCACCGAAGGGCAGGCCAGTACCGACGATGATATCCAGGTATACAGGGATATTCATAATGATAAAAATATTGACTACCTGACAATCCATGTCTGGCCCAAGAACTGGGGTTACTATGCCGATACAGCTATTGCTTCCGGTATGCCTGCCATTCTCGGCAGGAGCAGGGATTATATTAAAAAACACGAGGCCATTGCACGCAGTCTGGACAAGCCGCTGGTAATAGAGGAATTTGGGTTGCCGAGAGATCTTCAGCAATTTGATGCGGCATCTCCTGCAACCCTGCGTCAGCGATATTACCGGGCCATCTTCAGTATACTGCAGGAAAATATCCGGCAGCACGGAGCCATTGCGGGTTGTAATTTTTGGGCATTTGGCGGGGAAGGAAGACCGGTAAAAGGACAACCGTTCTGGAAACCAGGCGATGGCTACCTGGGGGATCCGCCTATGGAAGAACAGGGATTAAACGCAGTATTTGATAGTGACAAAGCCATGTGGAGGATCATCGAATCTTTTACAGGGAAGGCGGAGTTTGGGAGATGAAAAGGGTTGACGGTTGACAGTTGACGGACTCCTGTGATACAACGTAAAAGTTTTTAGTCTTTATGATCCACACAAAGTCTGTCAACTGTCAACTGTCAACCGTCAACCATTCTTCCCACTGTACTCAGCAACAAACCTCCTCGGGCTCTTCCCATACTGCCTGGTAAAAGAACGGCTGAAGTTGGCAGGCTCTGAAAAACCCACTTTGTAGGCAATTTCGGAAATGGTAAATTCTCCGGTCAGTAAAAGGGAGGCGGCTTTTTTCAAACGGATTCCGGTAACAAAATCATGTACGGTCTGATTGGTCAGCGCTTTTATTTTACGGTATAACTGCCTTCTGCTCACTTTCAGAAGACCGGAAAGCCGGTCTATATCGAAACGGACATCCGAAAGATTTTCTGCAATGAAGAGAATGGTTTTGTTCAGGAATTCCCGGTCAATCAGATTCATCTGCGGTTGTGCGTCCGGTGCAGCAGGGGCTTGTTCCGGTTCCTTACCGTATAACTCCCGCAGTTTTTTCCGGGAGTCCAGCAGATTTTTGATCCGGGCCAGCAAGACTTCCAGGTTAAAGGGTTTGGGGACGTAGGCGTCCGCACCTGCTGAGTAGCCTTCAATCTGATGCGTCCCGGCCTGTTTGGCGGTGAGCAGAATTACCGGAATATGGCTCGTGCGTTCATCCGTTTTGATTTTCCGGCAAAGTTCAATGCCATTTATTTCCGGCATCATGATATCGCTGATCAGCAGATCCGGAACCAGATGTAAAGCCTTTTCATATCCCGCAGATCCGTCTGCCGCATCTTCAACGGAATAATACCGGCTCAGTTCTTCTTTTAAATATCCCCGAAGGTCCTTATTATCTTCTACGAGTAGTAATAAAGGTCCGGACTCCTGGCTGCCTGCCGGATCTCTGTCATTTATAGATTTATTGAAGGGGACAGGATAAATATTTTCATTCAGCTTTCCGGCTGCTCCGGAATCAGCGGATGAAAGCGTGGGTTGTTCGCCGGTATGCGGATCGCCCATCGGCAGGTAAATGATAAAATCTGATCCTTTCCCGGGCTCACTTTCTACCTCAATGTGCCCTTTATGCAATTCAATCAGTTCCCGGGTAAGCGTTAATCCGATGCCGGTGGAACCATTTTCATAGCGATTGCTGTCTTCCACCTGGTAAAACATTTCAAACAGCCTGCTCTTCAGGTGCGGGGGAATTCCAACCCCCGTATCCCGCACATGGATAACGGCAAATTCCTGTTCCGCTTTTTCGGAGGTGATCCGGATCATGATGGAGCCGTTGTCTGCCGTATATTTGAAGGCATTTGAAATGAGATTAAAAATGATCTTCTCGAATTTATCCTGATCGATCCATACTTGCAAATCCTCCGTTGTGGTACTGATGCTGTAATGTATGTTCCGCTCAATGGCATGCATATTGAATAATCCGGCGATATTCTTTGTCAGCAGAATAATATTTGCCGGACGCGCCTGCAATTTTAAATGGCCTTCTTCAATTTTCCTCAGATCCAGCATCTGATCGATCAGTTGCATCAGTCTTTGTGCATTTTTATACATCAGGCCGCTGTACTTTTTTGTTTGTTCCGCGGTCAGATCCTCCCGGATCATTTTTCGCAGGGGATCCATGATCAGGGAAAGGGGGGTTCGCAGTTCATGGGAGACATGGGTGAAGAAATTGAGCTTGATGCGGTTAAGTTCTTTCATCTTATCCGCAGTAAGCCGTTCCACACGGATCTGCGCTTTCAGTCTTGCTTTATTGGTTATATCCCGGTATATGATATAAAGGATCGTAAAAAGAATTATCAGATATAAGCTGTACGCCCACCAGGTTTTCCAGAATGGAGGGAGAATGTGGATGATCAGCGAAGTAGCCTTTTCACTCCCCAGGCCGTCGTTATTTGTTGCTTTCACAAGAAAACGATAGTCTCCCGGGGGAAGATTGGTGTACGTGGCTCTTGTGTCATGTCCCGCATCCGTCCAGGATTTGTCAAACCCCTCGAGTATATAACGGTATTGGTTATCCGAAGGAATGGTATAGTTCAGTGCCGAATACGTAAAAGTGAAATCGGACTGATCGTGTGATAAAGTGATTTCGCTTACCGCATTCAGGTCCGCTCTTAACGGAGAATTGGAATTTCCGGGCCCGGCAGGTTTATTGAACAGGTAAAAACCGGTAAACCGGCAGTAGGGCGGAATTTTATTTTCCCGCACTTCAGACGGGTTGATGACATTGAATCCGTTTACACCACCGAATAAAATGCTGCCGTCCCTTGTTCTGAATCCGGCCCCCACAATGAATTCCCGGCTTTGCAGTCCATTGAAAATGCCATAATTTTTGAATTCCCTTGTTTGAAGATTGAAGCGGCTGATCCCTTTGTTGGTGCTTAGCCACAGATAGCCTTTATTATCTCCGATGATGCTGTTGATGATATTATTGCTTAAACCATTTTCCTCATTAAAGGAAGTAAAGCGCCGGGTTCGCCGGTCGAATAAATCCAGGCCGCCCCCCATGGTTCCGGCCCACATATTACCCTCTGAATCCTCCCATAAGGAGTATACCACCTGGTTGCTCAGGTTGTTTATCACCTGGTTATATACAGAGAATTTTTTAGTAACGGGATCATAGACACTAATGCCGCCGGAATACGTTCCGATCCAGATCTTTCCCTGCCGGTCTTCGAGTATTGATCTTATATAATCATTACTGACGCTGTCTGCGTCATCCGTATGCCGGTGCTTGATAATGATTCCGCTCCGCGGATCCAGCACATTCACGCCGCCTCCGTTCGTACCCATCCAGATATTGCCTTCATGGTCTTCCAGCAGCGCGTAGATGGATGCATTGTTTAAATCATGCATGCCCGTCCCGGAATGAAAATGGCTGAACGTCCCGGTTCCCAGATCCAGCCGCTGCAAACCATTGCCATAGGTGCCGATCCAGAGGCAGTTATTTTTTCTGCTCATGAACAGGGATAAAACGGTGGAACCTTCCAGCGCATCTTTATTCCCCGGGTCCGGTAAATAATGAATGAACCTTCCGTCTGATGCCCGCCACTGGTCCAGGCCGCCGCCATCTGTTCCGATCCAGATGTTCCCATTCTTATCTTCCGCGAAAGAGGTGATCATCTCAGCGCTTGTACTGTTGGGATCGGCCGTTCTTCTGTGCAATTCAAAATAGGTCAGGTTCCGGTCGTACTTATTTATACCTCCTTCGGAAGTGCCTACCCATAGAATTCCGTTATTGTCCTGGTTCAACGAAAGAATGGTTTTGTCGCTTAGCCCCCCTTCTCCGAACGGTTTTTTATTGTAGTGAATAAAATTTCCCGTGAGCACATTCAGCAGGTTCAGCCCGTTTTCCGTTCCGACCCAAATACCATCATGTGTTGTGGCACACAGGCTTCTCACTACATTATCGCTGATGCTGTTTTTATTGAGCCGGTCATTCCGGTAGCTTATGAACTCATTCCTGCGGCTGTCCATAACATTAAGTCCACCGCCATCGGTGCCGATCCACTAATGACCCCCGGGATCTTCCGAAATGCTGGTTATCCGGTCGCTGCTGATGCTGTGTGGATTCCGGTCATCATGAAAAAAATGTGTGAAGATTCCCTTTTCGCGGTTCAGCAGGTTAAGCCCTTTGTTTGTGCCGACCCAAAGGTTGTTTTGGGAATCTTCGAAGATTGCCTGAACTACCGGGTTGCTCAGACTTTGGGAGTCCGCAGCACCTGCGCGGAATTGCCGGATCTTTTTATGTTTCCGGTCAATCAGCAAAAGGTTATGAAAAGTGCCTACCCAAAGATTGCCCGAATGATCTGCGTAAATGCTTAAAATAGCCGGGTTAACCGGATTATCAGCACGGAAGCCCAGATCTTTCAGGCGGATAAAAACATCCCTGTTCCGGTCATAATAACAGAGGCCGCCTCCCAGGGTGCCAATCCAGAGATTGGCCTGATCATCTTCGTAAATACACCTGACCTGGTTATCCGGAATGGATCCGGAATTCCCGGGTTTATTCCGGTATACGGTGAAATTATATCCATCGAATCTGTTTAATCCGTCCTGGGTGCCAAACCACATGAATCCATACCGGTCCTTCAGGATGCAGTTCACGCTGCCCTGACTCAATCCCTCCATAGTACTTATCTGGCTAAACTTTACCGGATCTCCTGCCTGGCCAAAGGCAGTCTCCGGCGGGAAAGCAAAGAGCAGGATTAAACAGGTGGCCGGATAAAACAGCTTCAACTCCTTAATCATATCATATCATGCAATATACTATCAGTATGTGCCAAAAAATGCAAGGTAGGTTTAAGTAAATTATTTTTACAGGGATAAGCTTACCCAAATGAAATACAATACGTTAGATCCTGAGGATTCCACTAACGCCAGAGATTGTCTTTCGGTTTCCCTGCTTGGAAAAAAGAAACTTCCCAATCTGTTTCACTACCATGATGAATATGAATTAAGCCTGATTTGCAACGCGGACCGGGTAAAATTATCCGTTGGAAACGAGGAATATTGTTTAAACGGGACGAACCTGCTGCTGACCGCCCCCGGCCTTCCCCATGCACTGGAAAAAAGAGGAATGCCGGAGAAAGCGATCACCGGGATCAGGATCCGTTTTCCGGGCGATCTTTTGGGAGATAGTTTCTTAAACAAAAACCAGCTCCGGGAAATTAAAGATTTATTTCAGGAGGCCTCGGAAGCCGTATTGTTCAGCAGGGAAACTGCGGAAGGGTTGCAATCCCGGATTCTTTCGCTGGCGGAAAAGAGAGGATGGGAATCATTTATCGGCCTTTTGTCTCTCCTCCATGAATTATCCTTTTCTCCGGGAAGGAAAAAGCTGATGACCCGTGCGTATACAGCACCCGTTGCCAAAGGCAACCTGCGGATCGATTCGATTATTGCCTATATGAATGCCAATTATTCAAAACCGCTATTTTTGGATGAAGTTGCCAGAAAAGCCGATATGACCCGGGGCTCCTTCTGCCGGTTTATCCGGAAGAGAACAGGAAAGACTTATCTGGAAAGCCTGAATGAAATCCGGATTGCCCATATCTGCCGGCTGCTGTTATGCACTTCGGACAATATTTCCGAGATTGCCTATAAGATGGGATATAATAACGTAGCTTATTTTCACCGGTTTTTTAAAAGGCAGAAGGGCTGCACGCCAAAAGAATACAGGGACAAATTTCTGACCGCAGGCAAATCACCATTATTGCCGGAAAAGCATTTGGATCTGTACAAAACTAATTCCGCTCCCCTGCAGCCGCCGGATTAACGACTGAATATCAGTCACCATTCCCGTTATTTGTATATTTAATCCGCGAATTAATCTGTTATTAGGGTTTTCGTTAACCACTTTATCCTTTATTTGGCCTGCCTCCGGATGTTAATTTTTTTTGCCTGACCCGAAGGATTTTCCAATAAATAGCCCGAATGAAAAGATTTCTATTTCCATTATTGCTGGTATTTGGTTTTTTTGCTGATTCTTACATCGCAGATGGGCAAAGACTAACCGCTTACGTGGATCCCTTTATCGGCTCAGGCGGGCATGGTCATGTATTCGTAGGTGCCGGTGTTCCTTTCGGCGCGGTACAGGTGGGGCCGGATAACTTTTACAAAGGCTGGGACTGGTGTTCCGGATACCACTACGGTGACAGCGTGCTGATTGGTTTCGCGCAAACTCATTTAAGCGGTACCGGCATTGGCGATCTGGGTGATGTGCTCATCATGCCGTATACCGGCCCGGTGAAGACGGATAAGGGAACGGAAGCGATACCGGGCAGCGGATATGCTTCCCGCTATTCGCACAAGCAGGAGCAGGTTAGACCCGGATATTATTCCGTTAAGCTGCTGGACTATGATGTGGACGCAGAACTGACGGCTTCCGAAAGGGTTGCATTTCATCAGTATCATTTTCCTGCCGGTAAAGAAGCCCATGTAATCATCGATCTCAAAGAGGGGATTAATGACCGGGCAACCGATACTTATATCAGACGCGTTGACCAATACACATTAGAAGGATACCGCTTTTCCAAAGGATGGGCAAAAAATCAGTGGCTGTTCTTTGCCATCCGTTCCTCTCTTCCGCTGGAACAATTCAGTGTATATGATCATGACAAACTGCTGGGGACAGACAGTGGACGGAGCACCGCGATAAAAGGACTGATCAGTTTTGCGAGCGCGCCAAAAGTACTGAAACTGAAAGTGGGGATTTCTCCGGTAAGCTCCGCCAATGCGCTGGCGAATATTGATGCCGAGATTCCCGGCTGGGATTTTGAGGAAACAGTTCGGGGAGCAGATGAAAAATGGAACAGGGAATTATCGAAAGTGGAAATTGAAACAAAAAGTGAAAAGGACAAACGCATTTTCTATACCGCCCTGTTTCATACCATGATTGATCCGGCTTTGTTTAACGATCACAACGGTGACTATCGCGGTGAGGATAAAAAAATATATGAAAAGGCGCCGTTCAATAACTATTCCGTTTTTTCACTTTGGGATACTTATCGCGCAGAAAATCCGCTTTTTACGATCCTGCAGCCGGAAAGAGTGAACGACATGGTCAATTCAATGCTTGCCATCTATCGGCAGCAGGGAAGGCTGCCCATCTGGCACCTGATGGGCAACGAAACCGGAACCATGCCGGGGATCAGCAGTCTCCAGGTAATCGCCGAAGCGTATCTGAAAGGCTTTACAGGATTCAATGCCGATTCGGCTTTCAGCGATATAAAAGCGACGGCGATGTCTGATGCCCTCGGACTAAAATATGCCCGGGATCTCAAATGGATACCCGCCAATGAGCAGCGCAGTTCCGTAGCCAAAGCCATGGAATATGCTGTCAGTGCCGGAAGTATCGCCCTAATGGCAAAAAAAATGGGACGGATTGATGACTATCATTATTTTCAAAAAAGAGCGGAGAGCTATAAGTTAAATTTCGATGCCGGCACACAGTTCTTCCGTGGCCGGAATGCAGACGGCAGCTGGACATTACCTTTCGATCCGTTCAAAACAACCGGCGCCGCTGCGCGGGCTTATTCTGAAGGAAATGCCTGGCAATACCTCTGGCTGGCGCCACAGGATATGAAGGGACTGATAGCAACCCTGGGGGGAGAAAAAAAATTTCTGTCCCGGCTGGATTCTTTTTTTGTCGCGGAACCGGCCGTGAAAGACACAGCCGTACTCAGCGACATCACAGGAACCATTGGGCAGTATGCACATGGCAATGAGCCGGGCCATCACATTATTTATTTATACGCGAGCGCCGGCGAACCGCGCAGGACGGCAGAGAAGGCCCGCTTCATTATGAAAAATATGTACCTGGACAACCCGGACGGGGTCATTGGAAATGAAGATTGCGGTCAGATGTCGGCCTGGTATGTATTTTCCGCATTTGGATTTTATCCGCTGTTTCCTGCGAGTGGAGAATATGTGCTGGGCAGTCCGCTTTTTGACAGGGTTACGATTCATCTTCCCGGTAAAAAAGATTTTGTCATTCAGACAGTCAACAACGGACCGGAGAACATTTACATCCGGTCCATGGAACTGAATGGGAAAAAATATGACAAAACATTTATCCGGCACGAGGATATCGTGCGGGGCGGGCTGCTAAAGATTGTAATGGACAACCGCTGACTTTTTTAGTTACGCCTTAGTTATTAAATTATGAAATATTATTGGGTTGATTAATGTGTTGCGACTTACCTACAAAAATTAATATTCACTTTTAAACGATTGCAAATGGATAACCAGAATTATTCTGCCGGCCCCCATGCCGTGAACCGCCGGGATGCCATGCGGCTATTGGGAATGGGCTCAACCATGGGCCTCTTCGGATTACTCGCCAGCAGCCCGCTGCGTGCGGCCGGTCTGTCAGAGCGCAAACGCGAACGGGCACCGGAAACCCCTTCGGCAAATTTCAACAAAAGTCTTCCACCTCTAAAAATCAGAAGTGTGAAAGCTATCGGCACCGCGCCCGAAGGCTCTAACCTGGTGCTGGTAAAAGTGGAGACCAGCGAGCCCGGGCTTTATGGCATCGGCTGCGCCACATTCACGCAGCGTGCGGAAGCGGTTGTTGCTGCTATCAACAGTTATATGAGCGATTTCTGCGTGGGAAGGGATGCGGATAATATCGAGGATATGTGGCAGGCTTTTTTCGTCAGCTCCTATTGGCGCAACGGACCGGTGCTGAACAATGCGATCAGCGGACTGGATCAGGCACTATGGGACATCAAAGGAAAGCGCGCCAATATGCCGGTTTATCAATTGCTGGGAGGGAAGGCGCGTTTTGCCGTGGATACTTATGCGCATGCCGATGGGCGGACACCGGAGCAGGTGGCCGACAACGCGCAGAAATACATCGAACAGGGATTCCGGTATGTACGGATCCAGCAGGGCGGTTATGGCTCCCTCTACCTGGCGCAGCAGCCGGATTTCAAAGAGGCGGGTTTTGGAAAAGACAGCGACGAGTTCATGGATTCCGTTGCTTATGTGCAGGCAGTACCTAAACTCTTCCGGGAAGTGCGGAAACGCTGTGGTGAAGAAATTGATCTGTTGCACGATACACACGAACGCGTGCAGCCCATAGATATGATCAATATGTGCAAACGGCTCGAGGAGTACAGTCCTTATTTTATAGAAGATCCGGTTTCGCCGGAAAACATGGAATGGTTCAAACAGCTCCGGGCAAGCACCACTGTTCCTTTTGCGATGGGCGAACTCTTTAATAATCCCAATGAATTTGTGGGCGCCATTTCCAATCATTATATGGATTATATCCGTTGCCATATTTCTCAGATTGGCGGCATCACGCCGGCTATGAAAGTGGCGCGCCTGGGCGAATTTTTCAATGTAAAAACTGCCTGGCACGGACCCGGCGATGTGTCGCCGGTAGGCCATGCTGCAAATTGTCATATTGATCTCGCGATCTGGAATTTCGGTGTGCAGGAATCCATTTTCTTCTCCGATAAGATCCGCGAGGTTTTTCCCGGAACGCCGGAATTGAAGAAAGGCTATTTCTATGTGAACGAAGCGCCGGGACTCGGGGTGGATATTGATGAAAAGCTGGCGGCCAAATACCCGATCAACAATCACGCAGGTAAATGGACGATCCGGAAAAGGGACGGGACAATCATCCGGCCGTAATAGTATTCCCTGTTAAGGAGTCCGATCCGGGTTAAGCACTCCGGACCATTCATCATTCCAAATCCCGCTGAGCAATTATGAAAAAAATAGCCTGCCTGCTGGCAATTGTTCTGTCAGGCCTCTTCCTGGACGCGCTGCCGGCCGCCGAATACCCTTCAGCGGAAATTACTAACGGCCTCGTTCATGCGCGCATATACCTGCCGGATGCCAAAGACGGATATTACCGCGGAACGCGTTTCGACTGGTCGGGCGTTATACCGGAGCTTAATTATAATGGAAATAGTTATAGCGGACAATGGTTCGAAAACTACAGCCCGGTAAAAAACGACGCCATCATGGGACCCGTGGAGGCTTTCGACCCGCTGGGATATGATGATGCGGTAGCGGGCGGATCTTTTGTAAAGATCGGTATCGGTGTTTTATCCAAACCCGATGCATCGCCTTATTCACCCTTCAAATATTATCCGATCCTGAATGCCGGCAAATGGGAAATAAAAAGATCGGCTGCCGGCATCCGCTTTGTACACAGGCTGCAGGATGAGACCTATGCCTATCTGTATGAAAAAGAATTGCAGCTTGTAAAAGGGAAGCCGGAACTCCTCCTGATCCACAGCCTGAAAAATACGGGGAAGAAGACGATTGAAACGGATGTTTTTGACCATAATTTTTTCCTGCTGAATAAGCGCCCGATGGGTCCGGGCCTCGTATTGCATTTCCCTTTTGATCTTTCAGCAGAGCAGGCCAGAGGTCTCGGCGATATCGCGGACGTGCGCGGAGACTCCATTACCGTATTGCGGCAGCCTGCTGCACGCGAATCGGTATATGCAGAATTACACGGCTATGGCGGAACGGAAAAGGATTATGATATCCGTCTTCAGAACCGGATCACCGGAACGGGCGTCCGCATCCGCTGCGACCGCCCTTTGTCCAGGCTCGTTTTCTGGGGTTCTTCCACGATCCTTTGCCCGGAACCTTACATCCGGGTGAAAGTGCTTCCGGGGGAGACATTCCGGTGGAGTATTAAATATGATTTTAATTGACAATGGACAATGGACAATTGACAATGACAAAAGATGCCAACCCGAAGGCAAATGAAGAATATTGTTTTTGCTGCGGTTCAGCAGTAAAGTATATTTAATAATCAATCAGCGTAGCCAGCGCTTTGTGAAAAGAAAAATGAAGGACGAATGACCGCAAATGAAAATACCCGGTTCCGCGATCTCCGCATCGGCCTCTTCGGGGTTGGGCTCGCGGCATACTGGCCCCAGTTTGGCGGACTAAAAGACCGGTTAACCGGATATTTACAGGAAGTGGAAAATGCGCTCGCCATCATTCATCCGGAAATCATAAATGCAGGGCTGGTGGATTCGGTGGATAAAGCTTTCGAAACCGGACGGTTGTTCCGAACCCGGGATGTTGATCTGATCTTTATTTACGTAAGTACCTACGCGCTTTCTTCCTATATATTACCGGTGGTTCAAAAGGCAAAAGTGCCGGTGATTATTCTGAATCTTTCTCCCGGAGCCGCCATAGATTATGAATCTTTCAACGCCCTGGAAGACCGTACGGCCATGACCGGGGAATGGCTGGCGTATTGTTCCGCCTGCGCTGTTCCGGAGATTTGTAATGTGCTCAACCGGGTGGGCATTCCCTTTCATGAGGTTACCGGCATGCTGCACGACGATCCGGAATGCTGGAATGAAGCTGCGGAATGGGTTGAAGCTGCCGGGGTAGCTAAGATCATGTCTACTAACCGGCTGGGCTGTATGGGAAATTACTATAGCGGTATGCTGGACATCTATACTGACCTCACCCGGCAGTATGCAGCTTTCGGGGGACATATCGAAATACTGGAGATAGATGAACTAACGGCCATGCGCAGGTCTGTTTCAAAGGAGGACGCAAAGCAGCGGGTGGATTTATTTTATGAGGTCTTCGATATCCTGCCTGACTGTGCTGCGGAGGATCTCGAAGCGTCTGCCATCACTTCCCTGGCGTTGGAAAAACTCGTGCAGCATTATCAGCTGGGTTCGCTGGCTTATTATTTTAAAGGGAAAGAATATTCCGAAAATCAGGAAACAGTCAGCTCCATCATCCTCGGGGCATCTTTATTAACGGCGCAGGGGATTCCGGTTGCCGGGGAATATGAAATCAAGAATGCCCAGGCCATGAAAATAATGGATTCTTTTGGTGCAGGCGGATCTTTCACGGAATATTATGCTATGGATTATCAGGACGATGTGGTGCTGATGGGACATGATGGTCCGGGTCATATTGCCATTGCAGAAGGGAAGACCCGGGTCAGGCCACTGAAAGTATTTCACGGGAAAAAAGGCAAAGGCGTTTCGGTGGAGATGACGGTTAAGCACGGCGCTGTTACCCTGCTTTCCGTAGTTGAGCAAAAGGAAAGCGGTCTTTTATTTTTGACTGCCGAAGCGCAATCCGTGCCGGGGCCGATCCTCCGGATCGGCAATACCAACAGCCGGTACCGGTTTTCCATTGGCGCCAGAAGATTTGTGAACGAGTGGAACCGGCATGGACCCGCACATCACTGTGCGGTAGGAACAGGACATATCGGTGCGAAAATAAAAAAGCTCGGCCAGTTGCTCAATATTGAAGTCATCCAGATTTGCTGATATGACTGTGCATGGGTGTACAACAGAAATCATCAAACTGAGATCAATGAATAAAAAAAGTT
>Ga0134126_10002178_pt1 | contig 24767 bp, 12 predicted proteins | sample KB31752_FD_96881 | JGI IMG/M metagenome (GOLD analysis project Ga0134126, IMG submission 96881) | Terrestrial soil microbial communities with excess Nitrogen fertilizer from Kellogg Biological Station, Michigan, USA - KB3-175-2 | ecosystem: Environmental > Terrestrial > Soil > Unclassified ... | reverse complement strand
CTTCCGACGAAAGTTTGTCGGACCTCGCAATCACTTACTTCGAGGCCGGACAATTCGACAAAGCTCTTGAACCCCTGAAGCAAGCCATTGCCCTCAATCCTCAAAGTCCCAGTGTGCATAGCTTGCTGGGTAAGACTTATTTTGCCCTTGGCGAATACGAAAAGGCGGCCGCTGAACTTAAAGGGGCTCTGGAGTTTGGTGCGAATGACTTCGATATCAGTTTCACGCTTGCGATAGCCTACTTGCAGCAGCGCCAGTTTACTGATGCAAGGCAAGTCTTTGATTGGATGCTTCTACACTTCGGCGAGCGGCCGGAGCTTCATGTGGTAATCGGCCGGGCTCTCCGAGTGGCTGGCCGGCTTCCGGAAGCAATCGATGAGTTCAAGAAAGCCATTGCGCTCAATCCCAGTTTGGCGCGCGTTCACGACAATCTCGCGCTGGCTTATCTAATGAATGAAGGCGCCTCTCGACTGGTCGACGCGGAGCGAGAGTTCAAAACCGAGTTGGTCTCGAATCCGGACGAGTTCTTTGCCAACTACTATCTCGGCATCGTTTTTATCTTCCAAAGAAAGTGGGAGCTCGCGATTAGTTTTCTAAAAAACGCCTCTCGAGTTCAGGCAGATAATCCGGATCCCTATTTTCAGCTCGGCCAGGCTTATCAGGAGTTAGGGAAGCACGATGAGGCAATAGAGGCGCTCAAGAAGGCCATCACCCTGAATCCGGACCTGGCCCACAACAAATTCCAGGTGACGACTGCGCATTATCGACTCGCTCAGTCTTTTCTCAAGGTCGGGCAGGCGGAAGCGGGAAAAAAAGAATTGGAGATGGCGTCGAAACTGAAAGCCGAAGCCTTCAAGATGGCGCAAACGCTTCCCGCCGGCCCAGGCACTATGGGCTCGTCCCAATTGCCTGGGGTAGAGGATAAGCTGCCGGAGACGGGTTCACTCGACCGCCCGACAGTGCCCTCGAACGCGCCGGACGACAAAGCGATCGGAGAGTGGAAGGAAGCCGAACGTTACTATGGAAAGCTACTCGCTGCGACCCACAGCAGCATCGGATTGTTGCGGGCGGACCGGGGGGACTTCCGTGGCGCGGCGGAGCAGTTTCGTCTGGCAGCGAACTGGAACCCACAGCAGCAAGACCTGGATTACAACCTCGGTCTGGCATACTTTCGTTCAGAATCCTATCGAGACGCGGTTCCGCCTCTGGAGATGGAAGTAAAGACGCATCCGCAAAATACTCGGGCCCGTTGGCTGTTAGGCTTGAGCTATTTCAAGACCACAAACTATGCACGAGCCTCCGAACTCCTGGCTGACGTCGTCACTTCAGAATCAACCAACATTGACCTTTATTACGCGCTCGCTGCTTCTCTGATCAAGCTCGAGAAAACTGAGCTGGCTGACCAGGCAATTCAGCGAATGGCCAAAGTTACCGGCGATTCGCCTCAGCTTCACGTTCTTTTTGAGATGTTCAATCAGCTCAGAAAGTCTGCGCCGAACCGGAAAGAACAGTGAGTCAAAGTGGATGAAGCACTGATCAAGTGTCTTCGACGCGTAACGTCAGAATGGGTAGCCATATGAGATCGGGATGGCAGAGATTGGTAAGCAGATCGCTAGTCGCTCTGCTGCTGGCAGCGCCCCTTAGGTTGATTTGTGCACAGTCGAATGCTGTTCAGTTCATCGATGTCACGGCTCCGACCGGTATTACCTTCAAACACGTTTTGTCCTCGGAAAAGAAATATATAGTCGAGTCAATGAGTGGAGGAGTAACGCTCTTCGATTATGACAATGACGGCTATCTGGATATTTTTCTGGTCAACTCTTTGACCGTGGAACTGCTCAAATCAAACCAGCGAACCAGGAGCGCCCTCTATCACAACAACGGCGACGGTACTTTTATCGACGTTACCGACAAGGCAGGAGTGGCCGACATCGGCTGGGGTATGGGCGTGGCGGCTGGCGACTACAATAACGACGGCTTCGTCGACCTTTATGTGACCTGCTTAGGTCCCAACCACCTCTTAAAAAACAACGGCAATGGCACGTTTGCCGACGTCACTTCGAAAGCCCGGGTGGGCGACCCACGATGGTCCACTGGAGCTGCATTCCTGGACTACGATAACGACGGCAGGCTCGATCTCTTCGTAACGAATTACGTTGGCTTTGATGTCAGCCACCTACCCGCATTCGGCGAAGGCCCGACGTGCCAGTTCAAAGGTATTCCGGTGCAGTGCGGTCCGAGAGGGCTGCCGGGAGCAGGTGATACGCTCTACCACAATAACGGCGACGGGACATTTACGGACGTATCGAAAAAAGCGGGCGTTGATGATTCTATCGGCTATTACGGGCTTGACGTAGTCGCCAGTGATTTTGATCGTGATGGCCGAGTAGATATTTTCGTGGCCAACGACTCGACGCCGAATTATCTCTACCATAACAACGGGAATGGAACGTTTCGCGAGATCGGATTCGAATCGGGCCTGGCGGTCAACGGAAGCGGAGCCGAACAGGGGTGCATGGGCGTCACACTGGGTGACTACGATCATGACGAAAGGCTCGACATATTCATTACCAACTTCGACGATGAATATAATGTGCTTTACCGCAACGTTGCCGGCAATTCTTTTACGGACGTTTCCTACGATGCCGGAGTGGCCACGGTGAGCCTGTCTTATGTCGGTTGGGGAACTAAGTTCTTCGATTACGACAATGATGGCTGGGTGGATTTATTCGTTGCGAACGGCCACGCCTATCCGCAGCGAGATCATTATCGCCAGCGTAAATTATTGGAAAGAAACAATCGTGATGGCACTTTTTCTGAGATTGCTTTACTAGGCGGCAGCGCCCTGGCAGAAGAACGTGCGAGCAGAGGGACTGCCTTTGGTGACATCGACAACGATGGAGACATTGACCTCATCGTCAATGATCTGGACGGGTCCCCCCAACTATTGCGCAATGACGGCGGTAACCGGAATAACTCGCTGCTGGTGAAGACGATCGGTGTGAAGAGCAATCGAGATGGCATCGGGGCGCGCGTGAAGGTGGTCTCAGGAAGCCTGACGCAGGTAGACGAAATCCGGAGCGGCGGCAGTTACCTATCGCAGAATGATCTGAGACTTCACTTCGGCCTTGAGAAGCGTACTGCGGTCGACCTAATCGAGGTGCGCTGGCCCAGCGGCATTGTCGACACCGCGAGCGGAATTGGCGTCAACAAGGTAGTGACGATTAAAGAGGGCAAAGGCTTGATTGAGCAGAAGGAGTTTGCTCAAAAAGTCGCGCAGCCACGAAATCCAGGCTAACTCACTCCCCGGGCCCTATCCAATAACACCTGCCGGGTGCCGGTGTGGCACATGAGGATCAGTGACCGCCGGTCGCTTAAAGGTGACTGGCCGCACGCGCCGCTTAGTGTAGGCCTTCTCGAATTCCTTAATCTCGATGAATTGATTGGCTGCAACGTTCTTGAACACCTGCTGGGTGTGACTGGCGGGCCAGGTCACTTCGATGGAAGTAATTGTCGTTGCCTTGCCAATCCCAATATGTTGCATCAGCGGTGAGGAGCCGAACGACCCGCCGCTGGAGACTTCGCGATATCGAATCGCGTTCGCTTGCCCCGGGCCCGCAAGGGTGAGCCTGATCTTTGCTCCAATCGCCGCCTTGTTGCTCTTCACGCCGACTAGCTTGATGGAGATCCAACGGTTTGAGCCTCCCGGGTTCATGAAAAGGACGCTGTTGTATTTATCGCCCGGAACGGCGCCACCCAGGTTCTCGAACAGATCTTCATTGCCGTCGTTGTCAATATCCGCGAAGGACACACCGTGCCCTTTCTGTAGGTGTCCGGTTCCACTCGAGGAACTGATGTCGACGAAATATTTTCCCTCGTGATTACGGTAAAGAAGATTCGGCATCAGAGCTGTGTAAGTTGGGGCGCCCGTACCGAGATAGAAGTCGAGAAAACCATCGTTGTCTACGTCTCCGAAGTTCGCTCCCATGGCGGCAACTGAGCGATCGAGCCCGGTTTCCTGTGTGACGTCGGCAAACGTCGCATTGCCACTGTTCCGGTACAACTTCATGGAATCTCCCTGCCGCTGCAATCCGAGATAGGGCCGCACCCACTCGCCACTGGCAAAGTAGTAACTGGCGACGAACAGATCGAGGCGCCCATCGTTGTCGTAATCGAAGAACCAGATTGGGAAGCTCCACTTTGGCCCATCGACTCCCATACGGATCGCGACTTCCTCAAATGAGCCATCGCCCCGGTTGTGGTAAAGGAAGTTGTTCTCTCCATAATTCGAGACGTACAGGTCCGGGTAGCCGTCGTTATCATAGTCCCCCCAGGTAACACCTTTGGTGAACGCTACGTGGTTAACGCCAGCCTTTGCCGACACGTCCGCAAATGTACCGTCACCTTTATTGCGGAAAAGCTGGCTGGGCGTGCGCTCATGCCCAACGTAGAGGTCGACCCAGCCGTCATTGTCGTAATCGGCCCATGCTGCCGAGTGGGTGGGATGGTCCACACTCAGCAAGCCGCTCTCGCTGGTAACCTCAGTGAAGGTACCGTTGCCATTATTCCGCAGGAGTGAGTTACGCATGGGCCATTCCCATCCGCCGCGCATCACGTAGATGTCGAGCCAGCCATCGTTGTTAAAATCCGTCTGGACTATATTGATGCCACCGAGCTGTTCCGCGAGATGTGAGCGCTCTGAAACGTCTGAGAACGTACCGTCGCCGTTGTTGTGGAACGCTCGCATTGGCTGACACGGATCAAAACTGGTTTCGACTATGTCGAGAAATCCGTCGTTGTCGAAGTCGTCGACGATCGAGCCTCCGGCGTCGCCAACCTGGTCCAGGCCGAGTACCGGAGCCACGTCGACGAAACGGCCGATGTTCTCTTTCGACTCGAAAGCCGCAGGCGGGATCAGGTACGCCTTCGGGACCTTTTCCGGATATCCGCCGAGCGTCTGGTAGGCAACATTCAGTAGCCAGCGTACTTCAAGACTGGAAGGTTCGCGCTCCAGGTAGCGCTCAAAATACTCAATGGCGCGCTCCGAGCCCGAAGGCAGAGTATGGCGGCCGGCAAGCGAGAGCGGAAAGATGCACATGTCTGCGTTGTGACGAATCGCGCAATTCTCAACCTCGCCACGCCGCATTTGGGCGATCCCGAGCGCGGCCAGGTCGATGCTTTCCATGGCCGCCAACCTCGGGTCTTCCGTCGAATGCTGATGCGCGATTCGCACGCCCTCCTCAAACTGAGCGATCGCCTGGGTGACGTCACCTTTGTAGAGGAAGACCACTGCCATTGCATTGTGCAGCCGCACGGCGGCTGGCGGATCAACGGTTTCATTTACATTGAGTAGCGCGCCCTCGATTTTGGTAGAGACTTCGTCGATGGAGGCACGCCTGATGTCACATAGTGTGCTCAGATTGGTTCGCTCCGCGGGTAGCCTCGCAAAGCTATCGATGAGATTGAAACCGGAGAAATCGGGTAGGCCTGCATCTCCCTGCGCTTGCGTGGACGGCTGCATCTGCGCCCTGCCGGTCGGTGAGCCAATGGTCAGCAGCAACAGCACGAGCAGCATTAGCAGTAGGGATATTTTCAAGTTTTAGCTCCACGCGATCGTAATCTATCTTCGTAAGAATCGTTGAAAGAAATAGCTAACCCGGTGAGGCGATCGTTCGATTACCTCCCGACAGATTTGTGAGACCTGTTTCGCCATGCGGCCGGGTGAGATTCTCAACCAGCGCTCGTTTCCGGGTCAAGGGCTTCGATATGTATTTAGCCAGGAGTCGCAGCGCGCGCGCCCTCGGCGAGCACATTAGGAGTAAGATTTAGCCGGCCGCTGCCGCCTCATCAATCACTACAAAACACTCTTCCAACCTGCTACCCGCTGCAACACCGCCAACTTAACTACTTCCTTGAAAGAGGCTCCGATTTTGACGGTGAAAGTGATCGAATGTATACGGCTGTCATAAAAGAGAATTGTGTACTCATCAAAGGCCAGCTTTTTTACATTGTGTGCAGTCAAGCGAAAGGGAAGTTGACCGCTGCGGAAAAGTTCGTCAAGCGTCTGCTGCACTTTTAGTATCAGCAAGTCCTTAAAAATAACTTCCTGGAGTTTAGCTATCTCCGCCTTCTGGGAGGAGCGAAGATCGGTACCCTTTAGACAGGAAACATTATCGAGGCTTTGCTTCGCTTGCTCTCTGCTCAGAGTCGCAAATCCAACGAGTGTTTTAGTGAGACTACTGCGTGCCGTTGAGCCAGCTGTCGGTGTTTGTATGTTCATAAGTAAAAGCATAAAGACTTTAACGACTGACCAGGTTGTGCTTGAGTTACATACTGGTTCTTGGATCAAGTTTCGCTAAAGCTCAATCAGCGAACTCAACTTTACTCACCCAAACTAGCGATACCAAAAAGGGACAGTGCGGCCTGGATGCAACGTGTGATTTACAAAATAAGTATTGACGGGTAATTGAAACTGTGTAGAATGCTGTCCCCGACTCGCCCGACACTCACTTCATCGTAGAAATTTCAGCTGATTAAGATCTTCTCAAGGTCGATCCGCATCCTCGTCTCGAACAGCGAAGCGCATCATCAGTTGAGGCGAGGTCACCGCTATAGAGGAGCCTCATGAAGAAACAATCCAACTCGCTTACCAGAGGTTTGGTCGGTAACGTCATCAGCCGTTCTTCCCTTACTTCATTTTTTGTTGCGTTGCTGTTCTTGCTTCTTCCACAGGCCGGTCGGGCCCAGGCCCCACCTTGCCCCGATCCTCCCGGTGCTATCCACGATTCACATACTTTTCACGCATTGGGTGAGAGCATCACGATACCCCTGGGCAGTAGCGGCATCGCCCCTTGTCATACGGTGGCGGCCACCATTTCCTGGGCCAATGGTTTGAACAACGGCAGTAATCTTAAAGTCACTTTTCTTGACTCGTCCGGCCAGACAATCTACACCGAATCGACCATTTCGGCGTTCTTACCCGGCTCGAAGACCTTTCCGTTTGCGTCGCCCTATCCTTTTCCGTGGCGCGGTTCGCGTTCGGCGCTCTTTAATCCCGTCAGCCTGAAAATCGAGACCATCTGGCCCTTCGGAGACCCTTGCGACGTCTCCTGGGACATCACTTTTACCAGGCGCACGGGTTACAACGTTGGTGGCGATACGTTCGCTAACGCGCCGCTGGTGCCTCCATCACTCACCACGTATTCAGGCAGTATGTACGATGGCAGGACTCCCCCTGAGGGGAGCGTCTCAGTCGATCCCGGGCAATATTTTAAAGTGCACTTGAAATGCAATCAGTCAGTGTCGGCCTATGGCTCGGTTACGGTAAGCCCCAACGTCAGTTCAAATTTTCGCTTGGATATCTATGATGCCAATCATGTGTTACTGACCCCTGATAGCTGGGTCATGACTGGAAGTATGGGCACCACCAATTTCAGTTCGAATCCTTTTGTTAACACCGGCTCAACCGAAGCTGATTTTTACATTAGGGCGTGGAGTTACAACTGGCCTATCTATGACTTTACGATGAACCTCGACTACAGCCCTCAGAATAGTTCGCCCAGTCCCAGAACGGTTGCTCCGGACGCGACGGGCATCGGAGCAGGTGTGAGCAGCGAGGAATACCACCTTCCAGCCAGCAACGATAACGATGTTCTGACCGGCCGGATGACGGAGCTTTGGGCAAAAGTATATTGGCCCACCGGCCTTGCTGCTGGTCCGTATCCGCTGGTCATGTTCCTACACGGGAACCATAACACCTGTGGCAGAGCTCTAACGGCTCCGCGGCTGGATGACGATAATCACTACACGTTTTTCGGAACCTGCGAAGGTCCTCCGTTCATGATTAGTGGGACGATCAGCGGAGCGAGAAACGATTCGGCCGGGTGGTTTGGCATGAAAATTACGACTGGCGCGACGTCCCTTATCGTTCGTCAGCTGGGTAGGATATTCATCAATGGTAACAGTGGTACGCACACGCTCAGGATCGTCCGAGCTAGCGACAACGTGGTAATGGGTAGCGTGGCCATGCCAATGGCGGGCGGCAGTGCAAACCAGATGAAGTATCAGGCGTTGGGCAGTCCGGTAACTTTAAACGCCAATACCAGCTACTACATTGTGAGCGAGGAGTTTGTTGGGGGAGATCAATGGTACGACTCGACTTCAACGATCACGGGTAGTGCCGCGGTAGTTGTAGATGGTTCGGCTTCAAGTCCCAATCGGACTAGTTGGACTGTCGGTGGTACGCAGGGCCATTCCTTTGGCTTGGTTGATTTTATTTATGACTTCACCACTGGGCCCGGTCGCACAGTTGTTCAGAATCATCTGGGCTATGAATACTTAGCGACACAACTTGCTTCTCGCGGTTACATCGTGGCTTCCATTAATGCTAATCGCGGCGTCACCGCTACCGGGAACGATACCGCCAACTACCCTGATGATCCGAGCCACATCTTTTCTCGCGGGCGCCTGGTGCTGAGGCATCTGGAAACGCTGAAAACCTGGAGCACCGGACCGACACCTTTCATAACCAGCAAAACGCTCGGTACCTCGCGAAAAAATACAACCGCCTGGTTCGGCATGAAGATCACTGTGGGCCCGCAGCCCATCAGCGTTTCTTCTCTAGGCAGGATATTCGTTACCGGCAACAACCAGACGCATACGGTAAAGATCGTCCGGGCCAGCGATAGCATTGATGTGCCCGGTGGCTCGGTGGCAATAGCGATGAGCGGCGGCACCAACGGAGCGTTCAAATATGTGAACTTACCAGCTCCCGTCACCTTAAGCGCAAACACCAGCTACTACATCGCCAGTGAGGAGACCAAGAACAAGGATGCCTGGTACGACTCGGATACCACCGTGGTTACGACCTCTCTGGCCACAGTCGATGGACGAGTCACGAGTACCAACGGCACCAGCTGGAGTACGTCGGGGGCCGTTCCGGGACACCCCTACGTTCCGGTGGACTTCAAAGCGCGCGTGGCGCCGGCACTCACTGTAGATCTCACAAGTAAAATAGATTTCTCCAACGTTGGCCTGATGGGACATTCCAGGGGCGGACAGGGTGTACTTGCTGCTTACAATCTCTATCGCAATCCCAGCATCGATCCCAGGTCAACCCCGGCGGACATCAATTGGTCAAGCAGGATTTCGGGGATCAACATCAAGAGCATCTTCGAAATCGCTCCGAGTGATTTCGAACTAGCAACCGCCAGCAACGGCACTGGAAGTCAGTATCTGAATGCTGACGGGCTGGTTTGGAGTGTGCTACTACCTATGTGCGACGGTGATCTTACGGGTTTGGGAGGGGTCAGAGTTCTTGACCGGGCACTGCGCCTTACTAGTGAGAACCCAGCCAGTCAAAAATCCTCTTTCACAGTCTGGGGCGCTGACCATAACTTCTTTAACACTGAATGGCAAAACGCTGATCCAATTCAAGCCGGACCAGGCAATCCACCGGCCCCATGCATTGGAAACGGAAATACGCCGCTCTTCACTTATCCGACCCCTTCAGGTAACAGCAGTGGTTCGCCACAGCAACAGCAAATCGCTCAGGCAAGCTTGATGGCTTTGTTCCGGGGAAATCTCGGATCCTCGACCACGCCGAGTTTCAATCAGAACTTCGATCCACTTTATGATCTACCGAGTGTAGTTACCGGCATAACTCGCGTTGACCGGGGTTATACCGTCTCTGCACACACGAGTGTGACGAAGGTGCTTCAAGATTTCGACCAGGCGCTCTTTAACAATTACTGCGCCACGCCCAATGTTTGTGGGCCTCAAGTTACTGCTACAACCGATCAAATACCACACCACAATTACAGTGACGTGCCTGGATTCCCTTACAGTCCGGCCCAACAAGGAGCACTGGTAACCTGGACTGCAGGAGGCTGCAATCAGTATTTTCAGATAAATGCCGGGAGTACGATCAATCTTAGTGGCTACCAAACACTTGACTTACGAATCTCGCGTCAAAACTCGATGCTAAACCCGGCAACCCGAACGAGTTTCGACGTTTACCTGGTAACGACTACCGGTTTGTCGGTTCCGGTTAGCTTGAAAAATTACACGGATCTCGTTGGTCCGGTAGGCGGCTACACGTTCGATTTCGGCAACGGCATATGGTCTGAGGATTATCGGCCGATCCTCCAGAGCGTGCGGATCCCTCTGGCAGACTTCACCGGTGTGAATCTGACTCAAGTGCAAGGCATAAAGCTTGTTTTCAATGACACCTCAACTGGCGCTGTGTGGGTAGCCAACGTGCGTGCTACCCACTGAATCTGACTCCTGTGCGAGGCAACAGGAGTGCGAACGAATTACAGAAAGGAACGTGCTAAATGTCGCACAGTCATAGCCGCCAACCTCAGTTTAGGTTCTGGCCTTTCGTCGTGTTCCTGGTGTCAGGTATTTGTCTCATTCCTGCATACGCCGGCGCTCAACAGACGCCTTCGATCGGTAGGGACGCGTTGCCTGATGAACGCTTCGCTCCCGGACAAGTGGTGTCGTCGGGTAAGAATGCGTCACCGATTGGCCCCTTGAAGGTCAAGACTTACCGGCTTGAAAAAGTGAACCTGGCAAAGCCGTATGAGTCGGTAGAGGCCGACGGCACAAGACGTCAAGGAGAAACTGCATTTCGGCTGACGGTAACGTTAGACTCACCGCCAAATAGTGAATATTTCATTTGGGTCGACGATGTTCCCTGGCCAGCCTATCCCTCTGGTTATGAGAAGCTCAACGGAGAAAACTCAATCTCCTTATTGTTAAATGGAGCGACACTACCTTTCGAGAATGGGTCCAGCCTCGCGATCTCACGTTCTGGCAGAAAGTTTGAACTTACCACGTTGCCGGAGAAGCTTGCGGTACCCCTTGATGTAAGGGCCAACCCTATTGCTGAGCCGACGCGCTTGCAGATCAAGGGCATTCGCAGCGGAGTGATTATAGACGGCAAAGCAAGCAGACGGGTCGTTTGGTTCACAGTTAGCTCGCCGTTTGTATTCCCGGTGCTTGACGCTGCACCCACGTTGGAGATATGGGACAAGGTTTTCGTGGGTGGAGCACAGGGCCACGAAGCTTCTTTCATGATGGGAGCCGACGAATTCGCAAGGCTCAAAGATGGTGCTCAAATCATCTTGAGGTATCCTGTTGGTGGCGTGGTTGGCCGCCTCAACAAGAGCATCTTGGACCGTTAAGGCGTAGTCCGTTACAGAGTAAATAGGAATGGCGCGGAGATAAGTCCGCGCCATTTCTTTTGATCTCGGTTCTAGCAGACTGTTAGTTTGCGTGCGCGTTGAATACCATCCATTCATCGCAAACTAGGAGTTTGCTTTACAGATAGGGCACTACCCTTGAACTTTGCCGAAGCGTAGAGCGAATCGCTAAGACGAAATCAGAACTGGGAGCGCAGCGACCAGCCCTACCATTCAACAGCCTAAACACCTAAAGAAAAGTGCGGTTTCAAATGAAGGCTAGCAACGTTGAGTCTTTGGCTGGTCGCTGCGCTCCCAGTTCTGATTTCGTCTCTAATCGTTGGCTGGCAATACAAACTGACCCACCACCCTTTGTCGTCGCGGACTAGACTCAACAAAACAGTCGTGGTATGAGGATGAGCTCGCGAAGTGATGTTTTGGTTCCAGTAGCAAAGCTCTTACGAAAGATCCGGCGTCCGAGCACCAGCCCAAAGACTGAAAACCTTGCAAACAGAAACCATCGACTACCCTCCGGTCAGCCCTGATCTGTCGGGCAGTTGGACCAGGCTCCTGCGCGTCTTCGGACCCGGAGCAATCATCGCCTCAGTGACGGTCGGCACTGGCGAAACTATCTTTGCTCCGCGCGTCGGCGCACTGTTTGGCTATGTAATGCTCTGGGTGATCCTTGCGGCGGTCGTTTTCAAAGCCGTGCAAGTTTATTCCGGCGCCAGATACATAGTATTGACCGGAGAGCATCCGTTGCGCGCCTGGTCACGTATTCCAGGACCGCGTGCATGGGTGGTCAAGTTACTCGGCGCCGTCTCGATCATAGCTTTTCCGTTGTGGATGGCGGCTCTTTCGGATGCGCTCGGGAGTCTCTGTATTTGGATAACGGGTATCGGAAACGGGTCGAGTTGGGGGCGGCCAGTGTGGGGCACGGCAATCATTCTCACGGCTACTACGTTGAGTTTGATTCAGACTTATAACATCGTGGAGCGCATTTCAACTTTGATTCTTGCGCTTAAAATGGGCCTCATACTACTCGCAATATTGCTGGTCAAACCGGATTGGGCCGCTGCAGTCTGGGGCCTGCTGGTACCGCACGTTCCCGCTTATGAGCCCTGGGTGGTTGCGAAATACCCCGACTTCATGGGACGCACTGTTTTTTTTGAGATGGCTGTGCTGATGGGAGCAGTTGGTGGAGGCGTGCAGGATTACCTCGGATATGTCGGCCTGCTTCGTGAGAAGAACTGGGGAGCATCGGGGCAGGCGAGCGACGGACCAGGGAAACTAAGTCAAGAACCGAGCGTTGTCGCGCGAGGTTTGAAGTGGTTGCGAGCGCCGGCGCTCGATGCGACGATTTCATTCGGCAGTGTCTTACTGATAACGACCTGCTTCATGATCCTTGGCGCCGCCGTGCTTCATCCATTGCGGTTGGTTCCGACCGACGCCGATCTTTATAGCCAGCAGTCTCAGTTTCTCGGGCTCATTCATCCACGTTTGATCAGTGTCTACAAAGCGGGCGTGTTTTTCGCTATCTTCGGAGCGATCTACGGCATGCTACCGGTATACGTGCGGACCACATACGAGATAGCGATCGCTGGCTGGCCCAAACGTAATTGGAATTTTGATAGATTGCGCTTGCGAGTCATTCTTTACACCGCGTTGGGCGGACTGTTGCTGCTCTGGACAGGCTTTAAGACGGTAGTACTCGCCGGCATTGTCGCGCCTTTTGCCGGTGTCCTGGGGTGCGGGTTGTGGTGTCTGGCAATGATCTGGGTGGAGTGGAAGCAGCTGCCGCGTGTGTACCGGATGAGCAAATGGCTGTTAGCGCTAACCGCCATCGCCGGGATCATCATGGCGGCGGTTGGATGTTATGTGACGCTGCTCACTTGGTGGCACTAAAGAGTTGATCGGAGCAGAGTCCCAACCCGCTGCCGCGGGCTAACCGTTAGTAGGAGAAGCATTCGCCAAACCGATGACTAAACAGGGTGCATTCATCGTCGTGAGTGTCGCAGGTCTTTTGACCGTACTACTTCTTCAGTTGGCGCTATCGGTGCGGCAGGAGTCACAGACGTGGGATGAGGGTGACCATATCTTTGCCGGATACCGGTCATGGACCAACGCGGATTTTGGACTAAACCCGGAACATCCCCCGCTCGTCAAACTTGTCGCCACCGCTCCACTGCTTCGCTTGCCCCTGCAAACCCCGAAATTACAGGAGCGCTATTTCAAGACAGAAGCTTTTGTGGATGGCAGGGATTTTCTTTACCAAAACGACGCGGACATGATCCTGTTTCGTACGCGCATGGCGGCGGCAGTCTTTACGCTTGTGTTGGCATTGCTCGTGTTCCTGGCAACCAAAGAAATGTTCGGCACAGGCGCGGCCTTCATTGCCCTGACTTTAATTGTTTTTGAACCTAATGTGCTGGCACATGGAGCCGTGGTCACTACTGATGTGGGCCTGTCGTGCTTCATGTTCGCTACCATTTACGCTTTCTATCGTTATGTGAAAGCTCCGTCAGTGGCCCGGCTCATCATAGTTGGCGTGGCCGCAGGCCTGGCGCTCGCTGCCAAACATACCGGCCTGCTTGTGTTCCCAATTCTGATACTGCTGGCGCTTTGTGAGCTGGTGCGCAACCGCGAAGGCAACGGAGCAGCTGCGAAAGCCGCAAGGCCCACAGCCAGGTTAGCGGTTGCGCTAATCGTCACCGGCCTTATCGCCGTGGTTGTGTTATGGGCTTTCTATGGATTCCGATATAGTGCGCGCCCTGCCGGACTGCAAATGAATCCATCGTTGGCTGACTACACTCAGCAGCTGAAGCCACGCGAAGCTAAGGCAGTCTTGACGCTGGCCCATTGGCACCTGCTCCCGGAATCATATCTATACGGGTTGACTGATGTGCGTTTGTTGCCGGATACAATGCAATCATACATTCTGGGCAAGGTGTATCCCCGTGGTGTGTGGTTCTACTTTCCCGTAGCGTTTGCGATAAAGTCCACGCTGGCGTTTCTTATCTTGTTGCTGTTGGCCGTTGTCGCATTGGCCGCGCGTAAGCTGAACCAGTGGCGAGAGATTCTATTTCTCACCATACCTCCTGCCTTGTTCCTGGCAGTGTCGATGAGTTCAGGGTTGAACATCGGCGTTCGCCATATCATGCCGTTGTATGTGTTTTTCTCTGTGCTCATCGGAGGCGCCGTTTGGAGTTTTATTCGGAGCGATAGACGTTGGGGATACGCTATCGCGTTGCTGCTCATTTTTCACGCGGTCTCGTCGCTGCGTGTGTTTCCCTCCTACATCGCCTATGCCAATGAGTTGTGGGGAGGACCAGCGAACACCTACAAATATCTAAGCGACTCGAATACGGATTGGGCCCAACAACTCATAGCGACAAAGTTGTATTTGGATAAACGGGGAGTGAAGGACTGCTGGATCGCTTACTTCGCCCAGGGTCTGGTGGATCCGGCTTACTATGGAATCCCCTGCAAGCCGCTGCGGACTGTCCTGACGCCCTGGCTCCAAACACCAGTTGAAGCTCCAGCCACAATCGATGGGCCGGTGTTAATTAGCGCCGGCACACTTTCGGGATTCGAGATCGGACCCGGCCCACTGAACCCTTATGATCAGTTTCAGAAGCTTCAACCCACAGCGGTAATCGAATACGGCATTTTTGTATTTGACGGTCACTTCAGTATCCCGCTCGCGTCGGCCTTGGCCCACGAACAACGGGCCAGGGACTTGCTCGCTCAGAATCAACCAGATCGCGCGTTCGAGGAAGCGGATGCAGCGATAGCTGTCTATCCCGATTGTGTGCCGTCGCAAGTTTTGCTTGGCGATGTGATGATGATGAGGAAGCGTCCGGTCGAGGCTCGTGCTGCTTACGAGAAAGCTCTGACGTTGGCCCAGACGGTGGAACCGCAATTCCAGCGTCAGTGGCTTCCCACTCTCAAGCAAAAGTTGGCAACGGTTGCAAAGGCACCCGGTGATATGAAATGAGGTCAGTACCACCACGCGGTAGCGGGTGGGCATTACAGTCACTCCACTGAAGATCAAAGATTAGGTTGTAGTTCGATTGAATACGAATCGAAACCCACCCGCTACCGCGTGGTGGTACTGACCTCATCTCGTCTGCGAGAACGTTGCCCCTTTTGGGCATCCTCAGGCTTTACGCGGTCAGCCGCTGTCGTCGGCTAAACTGAATAGCCAAAGGAAAATCCTATGCAAACACTCTGTTCGCTTGTTGCCGTGATCACCTTCACCATGTTGATTGTCTCAGCGCAGACATCCGCGCCTCCCGCCACTTCAGCGGCTGAAATCGAGCGCCGGGTCGACTCCATCATCAATCAGATGACGCTCGAGGAAAAACTTGCCCTGCTCGGCGGTGTCGACGGTTTCTTCATTCGTGACGTTCCCCGGCTTAAATTGCCGCGACTGAAGATGGCCGACGGTCCCGTCGGTGTCCGCAACTTTGGACCAGCGACCGCGTTTGCTGGCGGCGTTACGTTAACCGCTACCTGGAATCCAGCCCTGGCCGAACTCGTGGGGACTGAACTCGGACGTGACGCTCGCGCCAAAGGCGTTCACTTCCTGCTCGCACCCGGCGTCAACATCAACCGTGCCCCTATGAACGGTCGAAACTTTGAATACTTCGGTGAAGACCCTTTCCTCGCCTCGCGCATCGCGGTCGGTTACATCAAAGGCGTACAGAGCCAGGGTGTGAGCGCGACGATTAAACATTTCCTGGGAAACAATTCTGAGTTTGATCGCCACAACACCGATTCAATCATTGACGAGCGCACTCTGCGAGAGATCTACCTGCCCGTCTTCGAGGCTGCCGTAAAGGAAGCTCACGTCGGGGCCGTCATGAGCTCATACAACCTAACGAATGGTCTGCACATGTCGCAGAACAAATATCTGCTTACAGACGTGCTGAAGAAGGAATGGGGCTTCGATGGGTTAATCATGTCTGACTGGTCTGGAACCTATGACGGTATCGAGGCAACAAACGCGGGGCAGGATCTCGAAATGCCTTCGGGCTTGCATATGAATCAGGAGACGCTCAAACCCGCAATTGAACAGGGCAAAGTTTCCCTCGCCACTATTGACGACAAGGTGCGCCGCATCCTGAGAACAGCAATGCGCTTTGGCTGGCTTGACCGTGATCAGACCGCACTGGCTGTTCCTCGATATAACCCGCAGGGTCGCCAGGTGGCGCTCAATGCTGCGCGTGAGGGAATCACGCTGCTGAAGAACGATGGCGATCTGTTGCCGCTCGGTAAGAGCAAGATCAAGTCCATCCTGGTCATTGGCCCAGATGCTTTCCCAGCCGTCACCGTTGGCGGCGGCAGCGCCGAAGTGCAGCCGTTCGCGGCCGTTAGTTATCTCGAGGGCCTGGCAAATTATCCAGTCAATCATCCCGGCAGTCAGTTTCAGGTGTATTACGATCGCGGGGTGCTCTCGTACAGCGATTTGGCTAACGCGACTAATTTCACTACCTCTCAGACTAATGGAAACCCAGGATTGAAAGCCGAGTACTTCGACAACGCAGACTTAAAAGGTACTCCCCTGATAACCCGAACCGAAGAGCACGTTGACTTCGGAACTGCGGCGCGCTTGCTGTTTCCTGAACAGACGCTTTCGTCACGTTGGACCGGATATTACTCACCGCAAGAATCCGGCTCCTACGACATCTTCGTGCAAACTTCCAGAGAAGTCGGCGGCTCTTATCGTCTTTATGTTGACGACAAGCTGGTGCTGGACAATTGGACCACGCTTACCGCGCTCGCTGACTATCGCACGCTTCGTCTCGAGCCGGGTCCGCACAAGATTGTTCTCGAGCAACACGGACGTGCCTTTAGACGCGCTGTTCGCCTCAGGATGGGAGTGGTACGCGCTGGACAACTTGTTAGCGACAACGCCAAAAAACTTGCCGCGAGCGCGGACGTGGTGGTGGTGGCTGCAGGGTTCGATGCCGAGACGGAAGCTGAAAGCGCAGATCGGACTTTTCGCCTGCCGTTGGGACAAGATGAGTTGATTCAGTCGATGGCCGCGGCCAACAAGAACACGATCGTTGTCATGACCTCAGGCGGCAGCGTGGATATGAACGCCTGGTTGAATCGTGTTCCGGCGCTGGTCCAGGCCTGGTATCCGGGACAGGAAGGCGGCACAGCGCTAGCCGAAATTCTATTCGGCGATGTGAATCCCTCTGGTCACTTGCCGGTCACCTTCGAACGTCGCTGGGAAGATAACCCGGTCCATGACAGCTACTATCCTGAGCCGGGCACCAAGCGTGTTGTCTATAAAGAAGGAGTATTTGTTGGTTATCGTGGTTACGAACGGAGTGGCACGAAACCACTCTTCCCATTCGGTTTTGGACTCTCGTATACGACCTTTTCGTACAGCAACCTGTCTATCAAACCATTGTCGAATGGCGAATCAGGTCCGCCCTACGAAATATCGTTTGACGTTAAGAACACTGGGACACGCGAAGGCGCCGAGGTGGCCCAGGTTTATGTGGGCGAGACACAAACGAAAGTTCCGCGGCCGGCGAAGGAATTGAAAGGGTTTGTGAAAGTGAGCCTTCGTCCCGGCGAGACGAGGAAGGTATCTGTCATCCTCGACAGCCGCGCGCTTTCATATTACGACGTCAAGGCTAAACAATGGCTCGCGACACTAGGCGAGTTCAATGTGTTCGTTGGCCGTTCGTCCGAGCAGATCGAACTGCGTGGCAAGCTCACACTCGCAAAGTCTGCTGGTGGACGCAGCGACTGAAACAAGAGGTCCGATTGATTATCCACCAGCGAGATAGAACTGCTAATTATGAAAAGTAATCAATTCCAATACTGTGGAAAACGCGCTTCGCGTTCAAGTCACAATGTTCGTGAGGATTTCAAGCAGTCGCAGATGCTTATAGGTCCCTTCTTGCCGAGACTAATTGGCCTCTTAGGTTAAATGGAAGCGCTCCAGATACTCAGGTCTTGATCATGCGCTCAACATCTGGCTCTCGCATTTTAAGACGAACCTCGATCGGAAAATGGCAACACCAGTGACCGGTGCTTTGCAAGACGCAGGAGATCGTCGTAGGTCAAGATCCGGGACTCAGGCGGTGCTAGTCGTTGCCTTTCCTGATAGGTTCCAAATGCGTCGTCTCTTCCAATGATCAAAGTGAGTTTTGGATGATACACCTCTAATCCGTGTATTTCGCGAAAATGCTTGGCTAAGCCCAAATCGAGAAAGTACTCTCGGTAACGTTGTAGCTGGTCCATGCCCCACCTGACTGCTGCAGCCAAACCGCGACGAGCTGGACGGCCTTGGACTAACTGTTCGCCCGGCAATTTGAGTTCAGCAATATCCCAAAGTGGTGCATCCCTGCGCTGCAAGAAAAAATCCGGCTTTAGGCCAAATCCCTCACTAGAATGGAGCAACACGCCTGGCTTTACTGCAAGATGTTGATCGGTAAACAAAAACTCTGGATTCGCTTCGAAGAATCGCTGATATGCCGCCTCCGGTGCGTGCGGATCGTTTAGCATGTCTTCAAATTCAAGCAGGGCACTAAGCGGCTTTCCTAATGACGTATCAAGTAAGCCTAAGGTGGCTGGATAAACAATGTTCTTGATGGGTTGGTGATAGAACGCGCCTACTTCTTCAACGCGAAGCACACGGGTTCGGTCTCGCTGTGGCCAAAAAATGAAGAACCCAGGAAAGTGTGGTCGAGTCTGTAACATTTCGGACTGAGGAGCTCGGACGAATTCGAGGAAATCTACTGGGTTGACGCCAGCAAATCTCATAGCTCGAACGGCAAGGTTCGAATATCCAAGAATGTGTTGTGATTCTGTCGATAAGACTGGCAGTTCAGGAGCGCGTGCTAACCATCCCGATCCCACCATGCAAACAAGAAGAAGGTGACGTGAGTCAATTTGCGAGTCCTTGCATATTTCGATGGCGACTCTGCGCGCCACATAGCGGATGTGCTCGGTTGAGATCCCGTTTTGTCTGCCTTGGGCACCCTGCAAAGTCTCGACGATTAGTCGGGCACGCAGCTCCGAGTCGAGCGTTCCGAGGTAGTCATGGGCTATCACGCCAGGCGTCTGAAGAAGGGTATATAGAAGCAGCGCCGTATTTGCTTCTGCGGTGGGTCCGAAATCCTGCCGGAGTCGGTCAAGTACCTTTAGGATTGTTTCGAATTCCGCAGTGACGGACGGCTCCCGAGAGCCAAAAACCGTAGGACCGTTCTCTTCCTCAGGTACTTCTTTCGGTCTCGGACTAGTCTTTGGTGTATTTTTCTTAGTTTTCTTGGAGGAGGTTTTGACGGGATTTGATCTAGTTCGCTTACGCTTGATCGGTTTGGTCGAGGCAATCTCAATGAGCGACACGCTCTTGAGCAGCTTCCGGCCGACGTGTTCGAAATTTACCAAGATCTTCTGATCTCGAATCTGGAGCACTTCGCCAAGCCCCCACTCTGGCTTGTTAGGGTGTCGAACTTTGTGGCCAACAGTCAGTGCCATGGAAGTCAGCTTACCTCGGGCTGTTTGGTCATCGACCTTCGATGAGGCTGTCGAACGTCTTAGCTCACTCGAATAATCCCTACTAATCCAGGGGCAAATAGTCAGGCTGAGGCACGATCACGCTGAATTTGCGGGTTGAGCTTCGGGGACGGCAGTCCTCATCCAATGGCTTTACGTTTATTTTTAGAGGCATTTGACTGGCAACGCCACTAAAGATGCAAGTACCTGTCGGAAGGGTTGGTATAGACTCTTCCGTCAGGCGGTCGATGTAGGAGACAGCACTGGCTATTGTATCAAGGTCGCGTTGATTAATGAGTCGGTGAATGAAATAGTTGTGTGCCTGGGATGTGAGCGTAGGCGAGATGTCATTAGGCCTCTGACTCGAAATGGTGACGAATGCTCCGAACTTCCGTCCTTCCTTAATAATTTCTTCGAAGGTTTCAAGTCTGTAATCCTTCCAACTATCAGTTTCGCGAAACGATTGCGTGGAGAGGATGTTGTGAGCTTCGTCCACAATTATGTTAAGCGATTTGTTTGGGCCAGCTTTCTTATGCTCGGCGTAGAGTTTTTTAGCAAGAAGTAAGGGTATTGTTTTCTTCATGTCGAGGTTGACGTCGTCTAAATTCACGACAACAAAATTTGTTACCCAGAATTCTGCGTCCTCTTGCAGATTAAAAAGTTTATCAATATCGCCTCGTTTGCTCTTGAGCCTATTTATCACATGAACGACGTGCTCGTTTTGTGCTCGATTAGATAACACGTCGGATATGAGCTGGAGATAAAGGAAACAGATGAGATTAGAAAGGGGCGTATTAGCGATTTCGAAATTATCAACGTGCTGGTACAAGATCGTATCATCAATGCGATCTGGCTGTTGGGCGAGAAACACACCAGGCTGTCCTCTTAGCTTGAACTCCGAACTAGTGTTATGCCAATCGAGATCAGCGGAAATATCGACAGGATTACCATTATTATCTTCCGCTTGCGGCAGAATCTCCCGGAAATAGTCAAGGAGCAGGAAAGCTCTGACCTTATCACTCATCCGTAAAGCGTCTCGTACCCTGTTGTGTAGGATGTGTTTTAGATAAGTGTCAGGGTCATCCGCCTGTCTGACATGATTTAGGAATTTTAGGGCTCTACCAAGGAAAGGCTTTTGAGTTTTCTCAGTAGCTTGCGAAAGTAACGAAAGGATTTCAATGTCGAGCAACCCGTCTTCGCTGAGAGGCAGCTTATCTGCATCTTCAGACCTTGTCGACAGAGCGTAGACGGTCTTGTGTGTACTTATGCATGAATTCGACGTGTACTCTCCATTGAAATCAAACAGGACGAAACGTGAATTCTCTGTGAACGCATCCAAGTTGCGCTCTCTAAGAGTCTTTAATAGTTCTTGATAAAGGTAAGCGAGTGTATTTGATTTCCCACTACCTGTGTTTCCGAATATTGCAATATGGCTGTTGAACAAGCCATCGATCGGCAACTGAATGTCGAAACCTTCACCATAGCTCGTGGCTATGTTGATGTATGGCGAATCGTCGCGCACGAGGTTGTGAATAACGTGTATCTTTTCTTGACTCACGATATATGCTTCGTTGCCGATTAAAGGTAATTCTTTCGCGCCTCCCGTGAAGGAACCAGTCTCATCGATATATCCCGCAAGTGAAACGGTTAATATGCGCTTGTTGCGATTGATGAAGTCTCGACTGTTTTCGGGTGCACGATAGAATTCCTCTTCAATCTTTTCGCCTTCCACTCGACCTATTATGCTTAAAAATCCTTTTCGGATTTCGACATAACTATTAACGGAAATGTTTCTGAGGATGTCCCCGTCTAGGAACATGTCGGATAGGTTTTTGTTTTTATCAACTAGAATATAGATGCGACGTCCATCAACGCCGGAGACCTCCCCAACGCGAAGAATTGCATCACGGGTGAGGGTCGCAACGCTCATCGATACTGCTCCATTTTTGGAAGGGCGTCCCGTAGCACACCATTAAAGCGCGGAAAATCAAATTTCCTCGCCTGCAGGAGGTGTAACGATATCCACATTATTATGCGAGGCAAATTTATCCGCGAAAGCAACGCGATCACTATCATTGAATGCAAACACCACAAGTTTAAGGGTGGGGTTCTTAAGTGCCTTTTTCGTAATATCAAGAATGTGTGAATCACCAAAAGAGAATCCAAAAGTTATTAGCATTGTGTTCGCCTTATCTAGTTCGTTCGCATAGATTCTTAAGAGTTCATAGTAAGTCCGTTCCATTAGCGTTGTCCGAAATTTAGTTGTCTCTGGCAAGACCACGGCGTAACTTTCAACGAAGTTTTTTACCTCAGCTGGGGAGCTTCCGGCAGGTAAAAGATCTCGCGTCCTTATTCGGCAGAGTATTTCATCACCCTCTTTCGTCCATGACACGGACCCGTGCAGCTTTACAAAATTAATGCCGGGAATCTCAACCTCATAGTCATAGACGTTGCCGGTATTGTACGTTTGCGTGAAGAACATTCGGGAAGAATATTCAACGCGGCTATCAAGTCTCGGCACTCGAATGAAACCATCGTTCAGACTTAAGGCGGCAAAAGCGGAAGAAGCTTGTTCGACAAAAAGATCGTAGTTTGTTGTAAATATTGTCGCCTGCTTTGGTAGAAGATCTGTTCTTCGTTCTCTTAACATGATCTCAATGACGCTCAAACAATTGCGATAGGATTCAAGCGTTGAAATATTTGGAGCATCGTCTACATTTTCAATCAGTTTGTTTGTTGGCTCTTGAATACTGGCAAGGAAATCGTACATTTTCGATCTGGCTTCGTCTTCTTGACCCGCCTCGAAGAGATCAGCAATTTCTTGCTCGAGATTCCCTACAACCGGGATTGCAGGGCAGGAGGCACCTGAACCAATCAAGAAATTAACTCGGGCCGATTGGAATGATCGCGCGAGCGTGGAACGTATATCGTTCTCGGGTGAGTCGAGTTCTTTTATGCGCGCCATAATTAATCCTAACCATTACGACTTCAACGGCAGGTATGTGAAGAGTTGAACTTTTCCGAAACTTGCGCCAATTTACGGGTTAAACACGTTCGCGACCATATGCTATCCGTTCTCCACAGTCAATAGTCCTCCACGTCGCGAGCGAGCGCGTTCAGCATTCGCAGACTTGCTGGCGCAGACCACCCGAGCTAGGATGCTCCGCTTGGAAATCACTGAAGGCTAAAAGCAGTGGTTGAAAAGTTCGACTTAGGACAGCACACTCGGGCGCCTTTGCATATGCGAACTATTCGTTGGGGCATGATTGGTTGCGGCGACGTAACTGAAGTCAAGAGCGGCCCTGGGTTTCAGAAAGCTAACCATTCCACTCTGGTGGCGGTCATGCGCCGCAATGGAAAGCTGGCAAGGGACTACGCCGAGCGTCATGAAGTCTCACGCTGGTACGATGACGCCGCGAAACTAATTCAGGATCCTGAGGTTGATGCTGTTTACGTTGCCACCCCACCTTCTTCACACAAACAATACACCTTGATGAGTGCTGAGGCCGGCAAACCCGTGTACGTCGAGAAGCCGATGGCAATGAATTTTGCTGAATGTCAGGAGATGGTTGCTGCCTGCAGGACAGCCGGTGTGCCATTGTTTGTTGCTTACTATCGTCGAGCGCTGCCGCGCTTCCTTAAGATCAAAGAACTGCTTGACTCTGGTGCAATTGGCGAAGTGCGTTTCCTTAGTGTCAGTCTTTATCAACCGCCAGCTAAGGAAAATCTGAATACCGAGTCGCCCGCCTGGCGGGTTGTTCCGGAGATAGCGGGTGGCGGGCTATTCGTGGATCTGGCTTCGCACACGCTGGACTTTTTGGACTTTGTTTTCGGGCCAATCGCCTCGGTCAAGGGTTGCGCTTCGAATCAGGATGGACGCTATGAGGCAGAAGACATAGTTACCGGAACGTTTCAGTTTGAGTCGGGCGCTCATGGTGTGGGCGCGTGGTGTTTTACTACTGCGAGCAAGAGTGATCTGACCCGGATCGTTGGCAGCAAAGGTGAGATTTCATTTTCGACTTTTGATCCGTTGCCGATCTTACTCCAGAATGCGGCGGGAGCAACCGAGTTTACAATCAAATATCCGCAGCACATTCAACAACCAATGATCCAGACTGTTGTGGATGAGTTAAATGGGTGTGGCCTGTGTCCCAGCACCGGTGAAACTGCAGCACGCACTTCCTGGGTGATGGACCAGATGCTTGGTCGTGTTTGACGATCCGCACGAGTCGCATTAACACCGCGGCTTCAGCCCGGCGCCCTGGGCAGCTATAGGTCACGGGCTAAAGCCGCAGTGTTAATGAGATAAAAAACGAAAAGACATCATTAACTGATAACTTAGATTGTTTCTTTAAGGAGCATAGTTCGCATTCATGACTGATATAAAACGCATTGGCGTGTTGACCGGCGGCGGTGATGCACCCGGCCTTAACCCTGCGATCAAGGGTTTGGTCTATCGCGCTTTTGAGCGCGGAATTGAAACAGTCGGACTTAGCGATGGTTGGCTGAGTCTCCTGAACCCTCCTTTCGACGTTATCCCACTTGAACGCGCGAGCGTAAGGCGCTGGGATCGCGATGGCGGAACCAACCTCGGCTCGTCGCGCACGAATCCCTTCCAGACGCCTAACGAACTAGGGGAACGGATCGACAAGTCAGCTGAGGTGATCGCAAACATCCAGAAGCTCCGACTCGATGCCATCGTGGCTTGCGGCGGCGAAGACACGCTTGGAGTTGCCGCGCGCCTGTCGGAAAAGGGCGTCCCTGTAGTTGGTATTCCAAAAACGATCGACAAAGATCTGGCAGGAACAGATTACACGCTGGGCTTCGACTCCGCCTTGAGGATTGTCACCGAGGTTATTGAACGTTCACGAACGCCCGCCGGGTCTCACGGCTGGGTTCAGGTGATCGAAGTCATGGGTCGTCACTCCGGACACCTCGCGCTTTGGTCGGGGGTGGCGGGTCAGGCAGACATTGTTCTGATTCCGGAACATCCGTTTCGCTACGAGAAGGTCTACCGCCTCTTAAAAGATAAGCTCGGCGATTCGACTTCGCATCCTCGGG
>Ga0134126_10002177_pt1 | contig 24772 bp, 22 predicted proteins | sample KB31752_FD_96881 | JGI IMG/M metagenome (GOLD analysis project Ga0134126, IMG submission 96881) | Terrestrial soil microbial communities with excess Nitrogen fertilizer from Kellogg Biological Station, Michigan, USA - KB3-175-2 | ecosystem: Environmental > Terrestrial > Soil > Unclassified ... | reverse complement strand
CGGAGGCGGGGGCCGCGGCGATGGCGGGGATGCGGGGCGGACGCTGTTGCGAGTTGAGATGCTTCAGCGATCCCCGCCTGCGGCGGACACGCTCGCCGGACCGCTTCAGCGTAAGCGTCGCGCGGGCAGAGTGCGGGGAGGGCGGTGGGTGTACAGCGAGCGCGGGCGCAGCGTGCTGCGCCCCTACGCCGGCAGACCAAGCGGCGGGAGAACTAAGGCGAGCGATGGGGGGAGAGGGAGATGCGGCGGGAGGATTCATCCAGGTGATCCAGGCGGATGCGGAGGATGGGGCGGCCGGGGTCGAAGGCGAGGCGGTCTGGCCATTCGATGAGGACGATGGAGTTTTCGGCAAAGATGTCGTCGAGGCCGAGGGTTTCGAGGTCGGGAAGGCCGGCGATGCGGTAGAGGTCAACATGATAGACGGGGCCGGTGCGAGCGGGGAGGGCGGGCTGGTATTTGTGGATGAGGGTGAAGGTGGGGCTGGTGACTTCGTCCTCGGCGGCGGCGCCGAGACCGGCGACGATGCCCTTGATGAGGGTGGTCTTGCCGGCGCCGAGATCGCCAGAGAGAAGAATCAGGAGCGGCGGCTTGAGTTCGGCGGCGAGTTCGCGGCCGAGGCGGATGGTTTCCTCGGGCGAGCGGGTGATGACTTCGCGAGCGGGCTGGGGATCAGGCACGGTCCAGCTCGGAGGAGAATTGGCGGAACGCCTCCGGAATGGCTTGGATCACATCGGAGGCGATGAGCGGGGCCTGACCGAGCTTGGCGGCGGCGATATCTCCGGCGAGGCCGTGGAGATAGACGCCGAAGGCCAAGACGGATGCCCAGGAGCTTGGTCCATATTGCGCGGTCAGGCCGGCGAGGATGCCGGTGAGCGCGTCGCCGGTGCCTCCGGTGGCCATGCCGGGATTGCCGGTGGAGTTGACCCAGACGTGGCCGGTGGGCGCGGCGATGACGGTCTGATGGCCCTTGAGAATGGCGAAGACGTTCCAATCGGACGCGGCCTTGCGGGCGAGCTCGATGCGTTGGGATTGGACGCGGGCAATATCGCAGCCGAGCAGGCGCGCCATTTCGCCGGGATGGGGCGTGATGGCGAGCGCTTCCCTGACTTGATTGGCATCGTTCAATGGGCCACGCAGTTCCATGGCGTGACCAGCGAAGGCGTTGAGGCCATCGGCATCGAGGATCACCGGGATCGGGCGGCCGGCGACGATGCGGCGGACAAACTGCTGGGTTTCATCGTGCGTGGTGAGGCCGGGGCCGACGGCAAGGGCGCGCTTGCCCTTGAGGATGGCGGCGAAATGGCCGTGGTCGAGGCTGCGAAGGGCGATGGCGCCATCGTCGGTGGAGGGCAGCGGATGAGTCATCAGCTCGGGGGCATGCGCCGCGATGATGGGGACGACGCGATCGGGCGTGGCGACCGTGACCAGCCCGGCGCCGGAGCGAAGGGCGGCCATGGCGGCGAGAACGGCGGCGCCCGTCTTGCCAAAGGAGCCGGCGACGATGAGGGCATGACCGTAATCGCCCTTGTGGCCGAATGGATCGCGCGGAAGTGCGAAGGCGGACAGCTCGGCTGCGTCGAGCCAGCGGACACTTCCCTTCCCGACCTGCTCGGCAAGCTCGGCCGGCGAGCCGATTTGCGCGACGCTTAACTGGCCGACGAAATCGGCGGCGAGACCCAGCAACATGCCGATTTTCGGCGCGGTGAAAGTGACGGTGGCATTGGCGGCGACGGCAGGGCCGGGGGCTTCGCCGGTATCGGCGAGCAGGCCGGAGGGAATGTCCACCGCGAGGACGGATTGGGAGGGGCGGCGGCGATTGACGTCCGCAATGACCTGCGCGAGGAGGCCCTCGGGCGCGCCATGGGCGCCGGTGCCGAGGAGGGCGTCAAGGATTACGTCGGCGGCATCGAGCGAGGGCTTCCAGGCGGCCCATTCGCGCGCGTCCGCGACGACATGAATTTTTCCGGCGACGCCTTCGAGGCGGCGGGCGCTGAGCGCGGCGTCGCCGTGAAGCTGCGCGGGCGAGCCGAAGAGTATCGTGAGCGGTTTCGCGCCCATGGTCCAAAGATGGCGCGCGGCCACGAATCCATCGCCGCCGTTATTGCCGCGTCCGCAGAGGATGATGATTTTGGCGCGGTCGAGATGGCCGAGATGGCGCTGGAGCCATTCGGCGACGCTTTTGCCGGCATTCTCCATGAGGGTGAGGCCGGGGATGCTGCAACGTTCGCTGGAGAGGCGGTCGACGTCGCGCATTTCGGCGGTGGTGAGGGCTTTCATGGCGCGATTATACAAGGAACGGTGATTGGTGATTGGTGATTGGTGGCGCTAGTCCATGCGGGCGACGACTACCGTGATGTCGTCGGCTTGTTCGGGGGTGCCGGCCCATTGCTCGGTGGTGGCGATGAGGTCTTCGGCAAGGGCGCGCACGGGAATCTTGGCCTGGCGGAGGACTTCGTCACGGAGACGATTCACGCCGAATTCCTCGCCGTAGACATTCTGCGGCTCGGTGAGACCGTCGCTGAAGGCTACCAGGATGCTGCCGGGCGAAACGGAAATTGTGCGCTGGCGATACTCGGAGTTTTCGAAGAGCCCGACAACCGTGCCGCCTTCATCGAGCGACTGGGCCTTGCCGTCGAAAATGAAAAATGGGGCGAGGTGGCCGGCGTTGGTATAGGTGAGGAGCTTCGACTCTGTGTCGTACACGGCGTAGAAGAGCGTGGCGTAGCGGTCGTCGGAAGAGTTGCGGAAGAGGTGCTGGTTCAAGCGGGCAACGAGGGGCGCCGTGCTGCCGTCGCCATCGAGGACCGCAGCGCTGCGCAGGGCGGCCTGGAGGCTGGCCATCAGCAAAGCCGCGGAGATTCCCTTGCCGCTGATGTCGGCGAGGGCCATGGCAACGCGGGTGGGGCCGAGGCGGATGAAATCGTAGTAGTCGCCGCTAACAATACGGGCGGGACGGCAGATGGCGGCCAACTGCAAGCCGGGAACGCTGGGAAGCTCGCGCGGGAAAAGCTGGCGCTGCACTTCGCGGGCGATGGAGACTTCATTTTCGAGGCGCTGATGCTGGCGCTGATCTTCGATCAGCTCGGAGATGGAGGCGGTCATTTCGTTGAAGGAATCGCCGAGTGCGGCGAGCTGGTCGCGATGCTTGCGGTGGACGCGATAGGTGAAATCGCCGCGGCGGACGCGGAGGGTGGCCTCGTAGAGATCGGCGACGGCGCCCGTGATGGTGCGGGTGAGGATGATGCCGGTGATGAGGGCGATGATTTCAATCGCGAGAAACACGGCGGCGACAGCGATGATGATTTCGACCAGCCTTGGGCCAATATCGCCGACCGAGCTGAGCAGGTTGCGGCTGACCGCGAAAGAACGCAGCGAAAACGCGACCAAAACGGGGGCGGGTGAACCGCCGCTAGCGCCCCGCTCGACATGGATCGCCTCGAAGGTGGAAAGACCATGCACGGGGAAATCGAACCAGTGGGCAGCGGGAGGCAGGGTGCGGTTGCGGCTGGAGATGATTTGCCCGGCGACATATTTTCCCAACACCACCTGGCGTTCAGGGGACGATTCGGAAGCGGGCGTAAGCAGGGTTAACTGGATCGGACCCAATTCCGGGGCAAAACGGTCCAGCGTAGAGGAGTTCAGGGGCGCGACGACCAAGAGGTTGATGCTGCCCTGGGACAGGTCTCGACTCTGCGCCGCGGCGAAGGAGAGCCTATTGCGGTATTCGACGAGGCCGCGGAAGTTGTCTACTCCCGACGCGTTGTTCTTCCCCGCTGTCTGAAGAAGATTTTGGGCGGCGCTGGGGAGAACGAGCAGACCGGGCCACTCGGTTTTGAGCGCCGCTATGAGGCCGGCAACGCGAGGGCGCGCGAGTAGCGCGGAGCGGTCGCGGGGGTCGGCGCCCTGCTCGATCTCCCGCTCGATGGCGCCGGTAATCGCGTCGGTATCAGCAGCAATGGTGACGATGCGCTGATTGAGTTCGTCGCGGATCAGGTGCGCGCCGATCTGCAGGTAGAGAAGATAGGAGGCTACGCCGACCATGGATGCGACGAGGACCAAGGGAACGACGGCAAGCAGCACGTAGGCAACGATCAGGCGATTGCGCAGCCGCCAGAGGAGATGGGCGCGAATCCAGACAATCAGGCGGAAAAGGAAGAATACGAATGCGCCGGCGGCGATGAATCCGGCGAGCGTGCGAAGTGGGAGCGGCGCGACGAATGCGGCGAGGATTCGCCAGGCAAGGCTGACGACCAGAATGGCGAGAACGATGCGGTCAAGCGGGGAAACACGCCGCCAGCCCGCCCCGAGCCGCCGCTTGGAGAACCATCGGGACATCAAATTAGGTCCAAGTTATGGGCAGTGGGTCAGTTTGAATTTTAACTTCTTGTGTCACGATCAAGAAAATTCAAAATGACCGACTACGAAATAATGTGTGGCGCGCCAAGCGCATTGACGCAGGCAGCGCGGCGGGCGACGCGCGTCATTTTACCGGAGCGCCGAGCTGAGATGCCTTCCGTACATTACTGTGCTTGCGACCATAGAAGGCATAGACAAACAGTCCGATCACCAGCCAGATGAGAAGGCGCCACCACGTCTTCGCGGGCAGGCTGACCATGGCCGCCAACGACGTGAGAATTCCGAGAATCGGCACGAGCGGGACCAGAGGGGTCTTAAAGGGGCGCGGAAGCTCGGGGCGCTTGACGCGCAGGACCCAGACGCCGGCGCAAACGATCACGAAGGCGAGCATGGTGCCGATGTTGACGAGGACGGCGAGATCGCCGATGGGGATCAGGGAAGCGAAGCAGGCGACGCAAATCCCGACCACGATGGATGAAATCCACGGCGTGCGAAAGCGGCGGTGAATCGCCCCGGCCCATTTCGGCAGCAAGCCATCACGCGACATGGAGAAGAAAACGCGGGACTGGCCGAGCAACATCACGAGCATGACGCTACCCAGACCGGCAATCGCGCCAGCCTTCACGAGCATGCTGCCCCAGCGAACACCGGTGGCGTCAATTCCGATGGCCACGGGATCGGCCACATCCAGGGCCGTGTATGGGACGACGGCGGTGAGCAGGCCGGAGACGGCGATATAGAGGACGGTGCAGATGAGGAGCGAGCCGATGATGCCGATGGGCATGTCCTTCTGCGGATTGCGCGCCTCCTGGGCGGCGGTGGAGACGGCGTCGAAACCGATATAGGCGAAGAAAATCACCGAGGTGCCGCGGGCAATGCCGGACCAGCCGAATTTGCCGAATGCGCCGGCGTTGGCGGGAATGAAGGGGTGCCAATTGGCGGCGGCGGCCGCGGGATGCCGCAGGACCCACATCGCGGCAATGCCGATGAAGACCAGCACGATGGCGACCTTGATGATGACCACCGCGGAATTGAAATTCGCGGATTCCTTGATGCCCACGACGAGCACAACCGTGATGAGGGCGATGGCGCAGAAGGCGACGAGATTGAATACGGCGGTGGCGTGCGGCAGGGTGGCGGGATTCACGCCCGCGGTCGCCAATGTCTGCGTGAGGGAGCCGAGCGCGCCCCAGTGGCCGCGATAAAAGACCATTTCGGTTCCGGGCGTGGCCATCCATTTGGGACTGATATAGATGTGCAGGTCCTCGAGGAAGCTGGTGAAATAGCCGCTCCAACCGGAGGCGACGGTGGCGGCGCCAAAGGCGTACTCGAGAATGAGGTCCCAGCCGATAATCCAGGCGAATATCTCGCCCAGGGTGGCGTAGCCGTAGGTGTAGGCAGAGCCGGCGATGGGAATCAAGGAAGCGAATTCGGCGTAGCAGAGGCCGGCGAACGCGCAAATGATCCCGCAGAGGATGAACGATACGACGATTGCGGGGCCGGCGTTCTCCGCGGCGGCATTGCCGGTGAGAACAAAAATTCCGGCGCCGATAATGGCGCCGATACCGAGGGTAATCAGGTTGAGGGGGCCGAGGGCGCGGCGGAGCGAGCCTTCGCCGCCTTCCTTGGCCTCCTCCATAATTACGCTTAATGGCTTCGTGGCAAAAAGCTTGCTTGCCATGCATCGCCCTCCGATGATTTCGTCAGATGCCTTCACGCCCGGCGGGCGCGGGTCAGTTTGAATTTTGACCCTGATCCGCGCCCGCTATTCCTTGCCAAGGCAGCGGGCGGCGATCGCCAGGTAATCCCGAACGCGGGCTGCCGGATCGGGCGCCAAAACCACGTCGCGCGCGACGGCGAGCGAATCCGCTCCGGCGCCCCAAACCTGTGCGGCTGACTCTATAGTGATTCCGCCTATCGCGACAAGAGGTTTCCGCGTGACGCGACGAGCAGCGGAAAAAATCCCGGCGCCGACGAGCGGATCGGGATTGGCCTTGGTGGACGTGGCGAAAACGGGGCCCAAGGCTATATAGTCCGCCGAGGTGGCGGCTGCAGCGCGCAATTGCTGGATGTTGTGTGTCGAAACGCCTACCCAGCGCGAAGGGCCGCACACGGCGCGCGCGGCTTCGACGGGCAGATCGTCCTGACCTACGTGAGCGCCAGCGGCGCCGCAGGCCGCGGCAATATCGGGGCGGTCGTTGACGATGACGCGGACGCCGAGCGGGGCGAGGCGCGCAACGAGATCGCGAGAGCGGGCGAAAAGCTCGCGTGGCGAGCCGAATTTATCGCGAATCTGGAGCAGCCGGACGCCCGCGGCCGCCAAATCGAGGGAAAGGGTGATGATATCGCGGGGAGCGGGGGCGAGGCTGACGTCCAAAATGACGTAGAGGGGCGGGAACAACGGCGGCACCGCGCCTATTTCGCTTCCCCGGCGGACATGCGCTCGAGGAAGTGCGTGTCGAATTTACCGGCGATGAAATCCGGATGCGCGAGGATTTTCTTTTGCAGAGGAATGGTGGTCTTGATGCCCTGCACGACGAAGCCATCGAGGGCGCGGTTCATGCGGGCAATCGCCTCGGCGCGGTCGCGGCCGTGGGCAATGAGCTTCGCGATGAGCGAATCGTAATAGGGCGGGATGACGGCATCGGAATAGGCGGCGGTGTCCACGCGAATGCCGGGACCGCCCGGAACGCGGAAGGCCGTGATACGGCCGGGAGACGGGACGAACGTGTCTGGGTCTTCGGCGTTGATGCGGCATTCGATGGCGTGGCCGCGAAATTCCACGGGGTCAAGAATGGAATCCAGGCGCTCGCCCGCGGCGATGCGAATCTGGGCCTTGACGAGGTCCACGCCGGTGACCATCTCCGTGACGGGATGTTCGACCTGAATGCGGGCGTTCATCTCGATGAAATAGAGATTCCCGGATTGATCGCGCAGAAATTCAACGGTGCCGGCGCTGGAATAGCCGACCTTGCGAAGGGCCGCGACGATCTGCTCTCCGATGCGCTTGCGGACGGCAGCTTCGAGCACGGGCGACGGGGATTCCTCGAGCACCTTCTGATGGCGGCGCTGGAGCGAGCATTCGCGCTCGCCGAGATGGATCACGTTGCCATGGCGATCGCCGAGAACCTGAAATTCAATGTGGCGAGGGCGCTCGATGAGACGCTCCATGTAGACATTCGGGCTGCCGAAGGCCTGCTCAGCTTCGGTGCGGGCCGTCTGAAAGGCGGAAAGCAGTTCGCGCTTATGGCGAACGATGCGCATGCCGCGGCCGCCACCGCCTTCGGCGGCCTTGATCATGAGCGGAAGGCCGATTTCGGCGGCAATTTTTTTGGCGGCAGCTTCGTCGGGGACGATGCCGTCGCTGCCGGGAATAATGGGCAGGCCGGCGGCGGCGACTTCGGCGCGGGCGCGATCCTTCTCGCCCATCATGCGAATCACGTTGGGCGAGGGGCCGATGAAAGTGATGTGGGAGGCTTCGCAGACCTCGGCGAAATTGGCGTTTTCGGAGAGGAAGCCGTAGCCGGGGTGAATCGCATCCACATTGGCGATTTCGGCGGCGCTAATTACCTGGGGGATATTCAGGTAGCTATCGCTGCTGCGCGGCGGGCCGATGCAGATGGCTTCGTCGGCAAAACGGACGTGAAGGGAGTTGCGGTCGGCTTCGGAATAGACGGCGACCGTAGGGATGCCCATCTCCCTGCAGGCGCTGAGGACGCGCAGCGCGATTTCTCCACGATTCGCGATCAGAATTTTTCGGAACATTCGTCCAGAGCCCGGGGCTTCACTTCTTCCGATGGGGAGTAATCCCGAAGAGCGGCTCGCCATATTCAACCGGATGCCCATTTTCGACGAAAATGCGCGAGATCTCGCCCGCTACATCGGCTTCAATTTCGTTCATCAGCTTCATGGCCTCGATAATGCACAGCACCTGACCCGCTTCTACGCGGGAGCCAAGGGCGACGAAGGCGGCCGCCTCGGGGCTCGGCGAGGCGTAGAAGGTGCCCACGATGGGAGACTTGATGACGTGAACGTTCTCTGGGACGGAGGCTTCGCGTGCGGCGTGGGCCGGCGCGGCGGCGGCCGCAGCGTGCGATTCGGCTGCCGCGGCAGGCGCAAAGTGCGGATGCGCAGCGCTCGGTGCCGCGGTTGCAGTGGCGGGCGCGAAATGCGAAGGCTTCTTTAGCCGAATGTGCAGGCCGTTGCGCTCGTATTCGAATTCCTCGAGATTGTGCTTCTGCATGAAATCGAGCAGGCGCTCAATTTCCGGCAGGTCCACGCCAAAGACTTCCGTTTCCGCTTGAGACGCCGGCTTGGATTTTTTCGCCATTTAGAGTTCGAAAAGTTCCCGAGAGGATGTGGTGAGATCCATGACTCCGTTTGCCGTTACCAGAACATCGTCTTCGATACGTATGCCGCCGAAACCTTCGACATACAGGCCGGGCTCGACGGTGACGACCATGCCGGGCTGAAGCAGGGTGGTATCGCCGCGGCCGATTCGGGGCGGTTCGTGCACCTCGATACCCAAGCCGTGCCCGGTGCTGTGAGTGAAAAACCGGTCCAGCTTATAACCGGCGAAGACTCGCCGGGCCGCCGCATCCACCTGACCTGCCTCAACGCCAGGCCTGATGGCCGCCTTGGCTGCTTGCTGCGCCTCCAGAACGGCGCCATACAATTGCCGAACGCGCCGAGACGACCGCCCAAGAAACACCGTGCGCGTCATATCGCTGCAATATCCGCGCAGTATAGCACCCTGGTCGAGCACGACCAACTCGTTTTTCCTGAGCAGTTTGGACGTCGGGCGGGCGTGGGCCCAGGCGGAGCGCGGCCCGGCGGCTACAATCGTCTCAAACGAGGGGCCCTCGGCGCCCATGCGCCGCATCGCGAATTCGGCTTCGGCGGCGAGATCGAGTTCGGCCATTCCCGGCTTGATTTTGGGCAGGAGCGATTCAAATACGCCGCTGATTATGGCGGCCGCTTGCTTCATCAGCCGCAGTTCGGAGGCGTCCTTGATGGCACGAAGCCTTTCAACTTCGTTTCCGGAGGGGCTCCATCGGACGCGCGGGCCAGCGGCAGATTCGAGGGCCTGCTTCTGGGATACGGTGAGATAGGCGGGCGAGAAGCCGACCGTGAGCCGCTTTCGGCGCGAGACGCGCAGGGATTCCCCCGCCTCGCGAAGGAGGCCGCGCTTCGCAATTCGGATCGTGGCACCGGAGACTTCGTCCCGCGCCTGGAACGTGTAGCGGCTATCGGTGAAGAGGGTGGCGCGATCCGGTTCGATCAACAGGAAGCCCGCGCTGCCTGAAAAGCCACAGAGGTAGCGGATGTCAGGGAGATGCGAGATGAGCAGCGCGTCGTGGCGCAGGCCGAAAAAAGAAAGCCGGAGCCGATGTATCCGGCTCCGGGCTGAAATTTCCGGTTTCGATTTTGCCGAGCTAGGATTCAGCCGCCACTCTCCCGTTCGCGGCCAATCTAGTCCGGCAGGATTCGCGGAGTCAAGAAGAAGTAGAGTTCCTGATCCTGAGAACTGACGGTGGTGTGCTTGAACAGGTTGCCGATGATTGGAAGGCTGCCAAAGAGCGGCACCTGGTCAATGGAAGTGCGCTGTTGCGAGACATCCACTCCGCCAATCACGACCGTCGCTCCGTCGTCCACCGTGACGTTGGTATCCGTGGATTGAGTGTCAATCGCGGGAATCCCCTGGACGCGCGGGATGGCTTGATCAATTTGGTCGTTGGTGACGACAACGTTCATGAAGATGGTTCCGTCGGCGGTGATCTGCGGGGTGACCTCGAGCTTCAACACCGCATCTACGAATTGAACGGAGACGGTGTTGTTGACGATGGTCTGCACCGGAATTTTCACGCCGTTTGCGACAGTGCCCTTCTGATTATTTTGCGTGAATATTTTCGGGCTCGAGATGAGCTTGCCGACTCCGCGGCTCTCCGCGGCGGTGATGATCATATCGAGCGCAAAATTCTGCGAGGAGAACGCGTACTCGATGCCGCTGGTCGGGGCTCCCACGCCCAAGTTCGAATTTAGCGGGATGGAACCGGAAGTGGGCGCAGCGCCTCCGCTGCCGACGAGGATCGGTGGAACGGGGAACGGCGGGAAATTTCGGATGATCGGGCTGGTTCCGGCATCGCCGCCCACCGTGCTTATGTTGTGGTTGGTGGTGTTCAGCAGGCCGAAGCCGAATTGGGTGCCGATTTCGCGGGCGAAGGAACGGTTGGCGGCGACGACCCTGGCTTCGATCACGACCTGCTGAGACTTCCGATCCAACTGGCGGATCAGATTGTCCATCGTGGGAAGCGTGCTGGGAATATCCCGGATAATGAGGGCATTTGAGCGCGGATCGGAAAGGATATCGCCGCGCGGCGAAAGGAAGGTCTTCAGGACCTTCGACATATCGTCCGCCTTCGCGTAGCTGAGAACCCGGGTTTCGGTAACGAGGTTTGCGGCTTCGGTCTGCGCCTTCGCGAGATCGCGCTCCTGATCGGCTTCCTTTTTCAGGGTGGCCTTCGTGGCGATGCGGAGAACGTTGCCATCGAGCTGCTTATCGAGATCATTGTTGTGGAGCACGATATCGAGGGCCTGATCCCAAGGAACGTCCGTGAGGACGATCGTGAGGGAGCCCTTGACGTTGGGGTCCACAACAACGTTGAGGCCGCTGATTTCGTGGATCAAGCGGAAGAAATCCTGCAGGTCAACGTTCTTTAAGTTGACCGAAATCGGATCGCCGGTGTATTTCACCGCGCCGGGCTGCGCCATTTCCTTGCCGCTGACCGGGGAAAAGGATGCAGCAGCGGCTACCGGCGCCATGCTGTCTCCCGCGCGGATGGGAATCGGATTGGAGGCTGTGGCGGACGCGGTTGACGCCGCAGCGCGCGCGGCCGCGACGGCCTGCTGCTGCGGCTCGGCGCCACGAGCGGGCGAAGCCAAACCCGCGGAAGGCTGCGTGAGCGTGCGCGGCAGAGCGGTTGAATCGGCTGAGAGCGCTTCCGGCGACGCGAGAATGGGCGCCGCGGATTTCGCGCTGGAGAGATTCGAGACCGGGGCCGAAGGCACGTCCTTTACGGCACCCATGGGAACCGCTGGATCAAAGGAAACCGTGACGACGTTGCCGGCGGCGTTGACGCTGTAGTGCGCGGGCTCGCGAAGATCAACCACCATGCGCGAGACCTGCGGGGTAAACTGCGCCAGGCGAATTTCACGGACTGGGTCGAGATTGCTCGCGATGTGGCGGCGTGCCGTGCGCATGTGCGCCTTGGCGAAATCCAGGACCAGCCGGTCTGGATTCTGCAAACGCATCACATGATAGGCGAGATGGCCGGAACCGGTGACGGTGACTTCCGTCTGCGCGCCGTTCTGAGCCAGATTGACGCGCTGGATGGTGCGGAAGGCGGTGCTTTCGGCCGGGGCGGCTTCAGTAGCTTTGGCCGAGACGAACGACGGCGAAGCGCCTTCGCTGGAGGCCGAGCCCTTTGGCATGTCATGGCGGGCAGCGGAGACGGCCAGCAGGGTGAGCTCATTCGAATCGGTGCGTTCGACGCGGGGTTGCACGCCCGCGCCGAGCAGGACCTCGACTCGGACGACCGGCTTTTCGCCGGAGGCGTAGGCCATGAGGCGATAGCTCTTGATAAGCTCCGAGGGAACCACGCGCGCGCTGGTGGAATCGCCCGAGGACACGCCGCTCAAGTCGAGGATGTAAAGGTTCTCGCTCGGCCTGAAGGCGGAGTATTGGAATGGGCCATTCCCCTGAACCTCGAGGCGCGCGGCGCCATCCCGCACAACGGCCTTAACGTGCACGACGGGCTGGTCGGCGGCCCGGGACGGAAGGCCCGCCATCACCAATCCTGCCGCGACGAGTGCGGCCAAGCTCCCTATTCTGGTCATGATCCTCATTGCGCCTCTCCTGCGCTCGCGTAGATTCGCTTCGTCACGGTGCGCTCAACGGGCTTGCCAAAAGCGTCCTTCGAAGTTTCTTTAAAGGTGACGCCATCCAAACTGATCTTTTCCACTTCTCCGTCGTACAGCCGGTCTCCTTCGCGGATGAAGTAGACCTTGTCCTCGGGATTCGAAACCACGGCGATCATGTGGTTCTGCTCTTCCACGGTGCCGTCAATGCGCACGGTAGAAACGACCAGGCCAGCCTTGCCTGGCGGAAGGTGCTCAGGGCCTCCACCGGCGCTCTTGGGATGAAGCAGAGGCATAAACGGATCGCGCTTGGTTTCAAGCGGCTCAGGCGCAGCGGCTTGGGCCACAACGGCTGGCGCGCTCGGCGCGGGGGCAGCGGCACGCTTTGGAGGCTCAGGGCCCTTCGCAGGCTTCGCCGGTTTGACTGCCTTCACTGGCTTAGCTGCCTTAGCAGGCTTGGCCGGCTTCGCGACGGCTCGCTTGGCTGGTCTGGCGGGTTTGTGCAATTGGGCGACCGGGGCTGCGGCGGCGGATTTTGTCCGCTGCGCTGCTTTCGGCGTCGAGGGCTTCGCTCTTAGAGCGCTAGCGACACCGGGTTTGGGCGCCATCTGGTGGTGCGCCTTTGCCGGCGGCTTGGCCGCGGACAGCGTCCCGGCCGGATGCGCGGGATGAACGGCCTTCGCTGCAGGATGCGCGGGCGTCGCCGCTTTCGGCTGAGCAGAGACCTGGCCAGAAACTTGAGCGGAGGCCGGGCGCGCGCTGAAGCACAGCACCAACGCCGCCAGCGGCAGGAACTTTGCGGAAATGTGTGCGAGTTTCGTCATTTTTGGCTACCGCCTTGTCCGCGCGGATGCCGGCGTAACAGCAGGCGCATTGTCCGCCGATTTGGTAAAGAACGTGGTGATGGTGAAGCTGCCGGTGACGGTAGTGCCGGGGGCCATGCGGAATTTCGAGTTGCGCGAGTTGGCGCCCACGGCCTGGAGCTTCAGGTCGCCTACATTGATGATTCGCGAAAGGCGGCCGAGTCGAGAGAAGAAATCGAGGACGGCGTAATAGGGCCCGTCGGCTTCGATTTCAAAGGGCATTTCGAAGTAGTAGGGCTTGGTCGCAATTGCGTCCGCCTTCAGCGTCCGGACGGTGACTCCCGAACTCATGGCGGCTTGCTGAATCATGAGGATGAACTGATCGGTCTGCTTTTCCTCCGGGACGATGGTCTGGAGGGTGGCGAGCTGCTTCTGCAGGGCGTCCATATCGGATTGCAACTCGGCGCGCTGCTGCTTATAGACGCGAAGGTTGGCGACCTCGATCTGGAGCGGCTTCAACTGCTCCTGGGAGGCTTCCAAGTTCGCCCGCACGCTCTGCAGCGGAAGGCCGGGAACGTAGAGGCCGGCGAGAATGAGGACGCCCGCCAGAGCGACGTAGAATACAGCCTGGAGCGGCCAGGGCCATTCGCGGAATCCGGTCGCCATGATTAGCTCCTCCCCCGCGGTGCCGGCGAAGAAGCCGGAGAATTGGCCGGGGCCGCGCCATTCGGGGACGCGGCGCTGACCTGGGCCGTCATCGTGAAGCCGTAGGTCTGAACGGCGGGTTCCAGGTCGTCTTCCTTGGCGGTTTGAATTTCCACCTTGTCGAAATATCCAGAGCGGCGCATTTGGGTGATGAAATTCGCGACGGAATTGATCGAAGCGGCCTCACCGGAGATATTCAGGGCGTCGCCCTTACGCTCGACCGAGGTAAGCCAGAGCGCATCCACACGGCCGACTGTGTTCGCCACGCTTTGCAGGAGGTCCTGAGCGCCGGTGCGATTCTTCTGAAGGGTCTCGATCACATCTATGCGCTGCTGCAGGGCGCCCTTCTGGGCCTTGAAATGATCCACGTCTGCCTTGATCTGCTGCAGGCTGGCCTTTTCCGCTCGAAGGGCGATGATTTTCTGGTTGGTTGCATCCAGGTCCCGCTTTTCCGACGCATAGACGAGGCTTAAAACCACCGCAGCCGCTACGACGGCGACCACCAAGAAGATGACCTGGATGGTCGCCTCGAGCGGAACAGCCTGCTTGGTAGCCTTGGGGCGAGTCTGGCCGAGTAAATTGATCCGAATCATGGCGTGTCAAAGCTCCTCAGCGCCAGGCCAACAGCAATCGCCAAGCGCGGCGCCAAATCGCGAAGTAATCCTTCGTCGTGACGCCCTGGGTTCACCACCACCTTGCGAAACGGGTAAAGCTCCTCGACCGGCATGGCAAATTCTTCCTTGAGCAGGTCGAGCAATCCGGGAATTCGCGCGGTGCCTCCGGCCACAACGATGCGGCGAATGTTCTCGCCGCTGGCGGTGGCGCGGAAAAAGTCGAACGTCTTCTGGATTTCGAGGATGAGGATGTCCGAAACGGAGCGCAGAATTGCGGTGCGCTGTTCGTCGCTGACGCCGGGAAGGGTTCCTCCCATTTTCAGCTTTTCGGCATCTTCGAAGCTCAAATCGAGTTCTTTCTGAAGCGCATCCGTATACTGATTGCCGCCCACGGAAACGTCGCGGGTGAAGAGCGGCGTCCAGCCGCGGATGATATTGATGTTCATCACGCTGGCGCCCACGTTGAGCAAGGCAATCACCTGGGACGGATCGAGTTCGTAGTTCATCTCGAAGCTGTTCTGCAGGGCGAAGGCGTCAATATCCACGACCATGGGCGTCTTGCCAGCCTGGGCGAGAACGTTGGTGTGGTTGAGGATCTTGTCCTTCTTCACGGCGACGAGCAGCACGTCCATCTGGCTTTCGGTGGCTTCGAGGAGCTGATGGCTCAGGTTCACGTCGGCAATATCGAAAGGAATGTGCTGGCTGGCTTCGGCCTGGATGCGATCGTAAAGCTCCTCTTCGGTCATCAGCGGCATGCTGACGCGCTTGACGATGACCGAGTGGCCGGAAACGGAGGTGGCGACGTCCTTCACCTTGATCTTCTGGCCATCGAAGATCGAAATAATCTTTTCGGCGACGGACGGCGCGTCCATGATCGCGCCATCCACGACCGTATCCTGGGCGAGAGGCTCGAGGCCGAAGCTGACGAGCTCATAGCCATTCTTGGAGCGCTTGAGCTCGACTGCTTTAACGGAACTCGATCCGATATCCAGCCCGATTAGCGACTTGCTTTTCCCCAGATTGAGCATCGTACGGCCCCTCGCTCCTCCACTGCGCGGCGCGGCAGGCGAATTTCGCGCCCGCTCGCTGCCGGAAAACCCCGCCCCAAGAACTGCGTCGCATTTGCTTTTTCTTCAGAGCCATCACCCCGAGAAGGCTCACACGCAAACCGTAGTACTAATATGCCCGGTACGTCCCGCTTGAACCGTTTATTGCATCCGTGCCGAAGAGTGTCAAGCAACGTGTGACACGTGTGTGCTATGGATAAAAACATAGGCCGAAGGGACAGGTGTGGCCGAAAGTACAGCTAAAGGCGGGAGTAACGGCGGAATTAGGCTTCGCAAGGTGTTCGTCGGAAGCAAGGCGAATGCCTTGTAGAGAGCCGAGAATGAGGTTTACTTTTTCTTCGAGGTGAGGCGAAGCTGCTGCCAAATATCGTCTACGCGTTTCTTGGTAGCAGGATCCATCTTGATCTCGTCCGGCCAGCGGCCCGCATAGCCCTCTTCCTTCCATTTACGCGTGGCGTCTACGCCCATTTTCGAGCCGAAGTCCTGGCGGCGGGCGGCATGGTCGAGCGTGTCCACGGGACCGAGGACGAATTGGATGTCGCGCTCGGGATCAATCGCGCAAAGCGCCTTCCATGCGACTTCGCGCGGGTCCTGGACGTTCACATCGTGGTCCACCACGACGACAACTTTCGTGAACATTGCCTGACCGAGCGACCAGATCGCGTTCATGATTTTGCGGGCCTGGCCGGGATAGTCTTTGCGGATGGCGACGATCATCAAGTTCTGGAAAATTCCCTCGGCGGGCATAGCCACGTCCACGATTTCGGGATATTGCATCTTCATGACGGGAAGGAAAACTCGCTCGATGGCATGGCCGATGAAATAGTCCTCCTGCGGCGGAGGTCCGACGACGGTGGTGACATAGATTGGGCTATCGCGGTGCGTAACGCAGGTGACGTGGAATACCGGGTACTGGCCTTCGAGCGAATAAAAGCCGGTGTGGTCCCCGAAGGGGCCCTCGGTGCGCAGCTCGCCGAGATCCACATAGCCTTCCAGAACGACCTCAGCATTGGCGGGAACTTCGAGGTCCAGGGTCTTGCAGCGAACAAGTTCGACGGACTCGCGGCGAAGAAAGCCGGAAAAGAGGAACTCGTCCATATCCGGCGGAACGGGCAAGATGCCGGCCAGCATGGTTGCCGGGTCGGAGCCGAGGGCCACAGCGACCTCCATGCGTCCCTTGGGGTCCTTGGCTCGGGCGCTGCGGAAGTGCTCGGCGCCGTGCTTCTGGGTCTGCCAGTGCATGCCCGTGGTGCGCTCGTCGAAGACCTGCATGCGGTAGCAGCCGACGTTGCGCTTGCCTGTGTCGGGATTTTTGGTAATCACCATGGGCCAAGTGATGTAGCGGCCGCCGTCCTGGGGCCAGCACTTCAAAATGGGCAGGTGAAAAAGGGAGAAGCCGTCGGTTCGGACGATCTGCTGGCATGGGCCGCTGCGCACGGATTTCGGAAAGAAAGAGCCCAGTTCGGCGAGCTTGGGGAGCATCTTTACCTTCTCGATCAGGCCCTGGGGCGACTGCATGTCGAGGATAGAGGTGATTCGCTCGGCGATCTCGTCGAGGGAAGATACGCCGAGGGCAAGATTCATGCGGCGCTCGCTGGCGAGGAGGTTCGTTACAACGGGAATCTCGCTGCCCTTGGCACGCTCGAAAAGCAGCGCCGGGCCACCCTCCTTGACGGCGCGGTCGGTGATTTCGGTGATTTCGAGGACCGGGTCCACTTCGGCGGGAACGCGTTTCAGCTCACCCTGCTTATTGAGCGTGTGCAGGAACTCTCGCAGGTCTCGATACCCCAACTTCCCCTCCATGCATCCAACGGTGTGAAAGACACGAGCTTTGCAGCCGGCCACTGTAACATGAGAATCTCCGGGCAATGGGCGGAAAACTGCCCGCAAACTGGCCCGGGCTGCTAAGATAGCCGATCCCAATCGAGTAACCTTGATAGGGGACCATACGTCTTTATAAGAAGGAGGGAGGAAGCCGGCCGGAATCCAGCCACAGACTGGCCCGGATCGTTTCCCGCAAATAACCGAATCCATGCCGTTACGCGAATCCTACCAACACAGAAAAAAGACGTACATTATCGGGCTGATTTGCCTGGTCTTATTGCTCGGCGGCTTTACCTATTACAAGACCCGGTCGAAGGATCCGACGTATACGACCGCCATGGTGCGCACGGGCGATATTCGCGCGACGGTGCAGGCGACCGGGACAATCAATCCGCTTACGACCGTGCCCGTGGGTTCTTACATTTCGGGAACCGTGAAATACATCTTCGCGGATTTCAACACGAAGGTTCACAACGGCCAGGTGCTTGCGCAGATAGACCCTGCCATCTATGAAGCGGATGTGATCTCTGCCCGGGGAGACCTGCAGAACGTAAAGTCCAACCTGAAGACGCTGCAGGCCACGGTGGACGTGGATCAAGCGAACCTTGCGAAGGCCAAGGCGAACCTGAGCTATCAATCCGCGACCGCGAAGAGATCGCTCGATCTCTTCAATTCAGGCGTCATTTCAGCGGACGCGAACCAATTGACGCAATCCACAATGAGCCAGGCCATGGCAGAGACAACCGCCGCGGAAGCCTCGGTGGAGCAGGCGAAGGCGCAATTGGTGCAAGCGCAATCGCAGGTGGTATCCATGCAGGGGGCGCTCGACAAGGCCGAGACCAACCTGCGGTACACGACAATTCTTTCGCCGATTGACGGCACGGTAGTGGCGCGAAGTATTGACGTAGGGCAATCGGTGGCCGCTTCGTTTCAGGCGGCGACCGTCTTCACGATTGCGCAGGACCTGACGCGGATGCAGGTGTACGCGAAAACGGATGAGTCCGACACCGGAAACATCAAGGTAGGCACGGAAGTGAGCTTCCAGGTGGACGCATTTCCGACGCAGATGTTTCACGGACGGGTGAGCGCGGTGCGGCTGAACGCGACCACGGTGCAGAACGTGGTGACCTACGATACCGTGATTGACTTCGACAATCCGGGCGAAAAGCTGCTGCCGGGAGAAACGGCGTACGTGACAATTCCGACCGGCGTGGCCAAGAATACGATTGAAATACCGAATTCGTCGCTGAGCTTCACGCCGGATATGCCACGCCCGCAGGTGCAGGCGCTCTATAAGAAGTACAACATCTCCCGAGAGGCTTCGACGACGCACTTGGGCGGTTGGCAGTTGGTTTGGAAAATGGGGCCAAACAAGGAATTGATACCCGTGGCGGTGCAATGCGGCATCACGGATTTCAACAACACGCAGTTGCTGCAGGGCGATGTGCACGCGGGCGATGAACTGGTCACCTCCGAGCAGAACTCAAATGGGCCGTCGGGTGGCCAGCGTCCTCCGGGGCTCGGCGGGGGCCGAAGAAGGTAGGACAGCCATGAATTTTTCAGAAGTGATCCGGGTGGCGCTGCGGGCGCTGGCGCGGAACAAGATGCGGACCATCCTGACGATGCTGGGCATCATCATCGGCGTCGGCGCGGTGATCTGCACGGTGGCAATTGGCGAAGGCGCGGGCCAACAGGTCCAAGAGCAAATTCAGAGCCTGGGCGAAAACATGATCTTCGTGATGGCGGGCAGTGTGACGACCAACGGCGTCCGCATGGGAAGCCAGGCCACGAAGACGCTGACCGTACAGGACGCTGACGCAATCCAGCAGCACGTGCCGGCAGCCGCGCTCGTATCACCCGGCGTGGGAATGTCCGTGCAGGTGGTGAACGGCAATCAGAACTGGTTTACGCGGGCGAGCGGCGCAGGTCCAGCGTACTTCCAAATCCGCAAATGGCCGGTGGTGAAGGGGAGCACGTTTTCACAGCGCGACGTGGACGTGGCTGCGAACGTGTGCGAAATCGGAAATACAGTGGCACAGCAGTTGTTCGGCGACGACGATCCGGTGGGGCAAACCATCCGGGTGCAGAACATCCCGTTCCGGGTGCTGGGTGTGCTGGCGACCAAGGGCCAATCCACTTGGGGGCAAGATCAGGACGATACGCTGATCATGCCATTCACAACGGCGCAGAAGAAGATTATCGGCATTGATTGGGTGCAGAACATCACCGTCTCGGCGGATACGCAGGCGGATATACCGATCGCGGAGCAGCAAATCACGTCGCTGCTGCGCGAAAGGCACCACCTGCGGTCCGACGAAGAAGACGATTTCATTTTGCGCAGTCCCAGCGAGATCGCGGACACGCAGGCGGCTACGTCGCGGATTCTGACGCTGCTGCTGGCGAGCATCGCATCTGTGTCGCTACTGGTGGGCGGCATCGGAATCATGAACATCATGCTGGTGTCGGTGACCGAGCGCACGCGCGAGATCGGCGTGCGGATGGCGGTGGGCGCGACCGAGCAAGACGTGCAGCGGCAGTTCCTGAGCGAGGCGCTGGTGCTGAGTTCGCTGGGCGGCATCATTGGCATCGCGGTGGGGATGCTGGCTTCTTCGATCGTGTCGAATTTGTTTCATTGGCTGACCGTGGTCTCGCCCATGTCGGTGGTGATCGCGGCGCTTTTCTCCGCGGCGGTTGGAATCTTTTTCGGATATTATCCGGCGCGCAAAGCCGCGCAACTTGATCCTATTGAGGCACTCCGCTATGAATAAGAAATGTCGTTTTTTTCGTGCATTGGGGTTCGGCGTGGTGATGCTGGCGGCGGCTCTGCTTACCGCGAGTTCGTACGCACAGGAGAAAAAGAATGCGGCCGGCGAACAATTCTTTATTGTCTCGTCGGTGGACGCTCCCAATTCGCGGCTTTTGCTGAAGCGCGCGTCTGAAGTGACGCTGCTGATGAAGGTGGACAGCAAGACGAAATACCTGGACGAATCGGGAAAGCCTATTCGGCTTTCGGATTTGCGGGCGGGCGATACCGTGTGGGTTCTAGTGGGCAAGAGCGGAACTGAGCCGACCGCGTCGCGGATTCGCATGGGGCCGATGACCGTGGCCGAATTGCACCGCGATTATCTGGATTATCCGGAAATCAAGTAGCGTGATCCATGAGGACCTCCGCGCGATGCATTGCGCCGTGACGCCGTGATTGCGAGCGGACTGATGCGCCGCGCGATCCTGCGAGCCGCGCAAAGCCACGCGCTGCGGCGTCGCGCCCCCCAGTATGCCTTCGTCCGCCGCTCGACTGCGCGCTTTATGCCTGGAGAAACCGCCGAGACCGCGCTGGCCGCAGCGGTGCAACTCGCGCAATTTTCGGTTGGCGCGGCGCTGAGCCATCTGGGCGAAAACATCACGGATCGAACCGAAGCCGAAGCCGTGGTGCAGCATTATCTCGGCGTGGCCGAGCGCATCCGCGCGATGGGCTCGGCTTGCGGACTCTCCGTAAAACTGACACAACTCGGGCTCGATCTAAGCGCGGAGCTGTGCCTAGCGAACTTGAAGCGCGTTGCAGCGGCGCTGCCTGCATCGCAAGCCCTCTGGATTGACATGGAGCAGGCCGCGTATGGGGATGCGACGCTCGATCTATACCGGCAGGCGCGGCGCGAATTCCCGAATGTGGGCGTCTGCTTGCAGGCATATCTGTACCGCACGGAAACGGATATTGAATCGCTGATCGCCAGCGGGGCGATGATTCGGCTGGTAAAGGGCGCGTACAACGAGCCGCCGGAAATCGCATTCCCTAGAAAAGCGGACGTGGACGAAAGCTATCTCCGGATCGCGCGCATGTTTCTCGATCCGCAGGCGGTCCGGGCGGGAGCGCGAGCGACATTCGGCACGCATGATCGCACCTTGATTCGGCGCATTTGCGAATGGGCTGCGACGCGAGGCATTTCGAAAGATGCGTTCGAGTTTCAGATGCTCTACGGAATCCAGCGGGCCGAACAGCTTCGGCTGGCTCGCGAGGGCTACCGGTCGAGCGTGTTGATCTGCTATGGTTCGTATTGGTTCCCGTGGTTCATGCGCCGGCTGGCCGAGCGCCCGGCCAACGTGCTTTTTTTGGCGCGGCATCTTGTGGCGGGCTAGGCGACGTTGCCGTGCGTGGTGCAGGTCTGTAGAATGGCATTGGAATAGCGCTCGTCCGCGCGGGGGGGCCGGAGCGGAAGTAATCTTCTTCATCGCCAGCGCGACTCAGAGGATTAAATGGAAGCGCCTCTCTCTCTGGGCTCGATTGTGGTGGCCACCGCCGATCAGGTGTCGTGCAGCCTGGGCGACGAGGCCGCAATTCTCAACATGAAAAACAGCGTGTATTACGGGGTGAACCCCGTGGGCGCACGTGTGTGGACACTTCTGCGGGAGCCTCGCAGGGTGCAGGAACTGCGAGACGCATTGCTGGACGAATACGAAGTGGAAGCCAGCCGGTGCGAACGCGATTTATTCGATTTGCTCGAAAACATGCGGCGCGAGGGACTGATCGAACTACGCGACGCGGCCCCCGAGGAGGCCACCAAGCGATGAAGGCGCAGATGGAAAAAGCCGCCCGCGCATGGAGGGGCTTTCGGCGGCTTCGCAGCGCTGAACGTGGCGTCGCAATGGAAGCGGCGGCGATTCTGCTTGCGACGCGGGCCGGGCTGCGATTCGCCGGCTTCAACGGATGGAAGCGTGCTTTGGAGCTCTTTACTCCCTCTGCTCATCCAGGCGCGAGCGAGCCGCCACTTTCCGCCGCGCATACAATCGCACGTATTGAGGAAGCCGCGGCGAATTATGCGCCATTTCGGCCGAATTGCCTGGAACGCTCGCTCGCCCTGTGGTGGCTTTTGCAGCGCCGTGGAATTTCGGCCGAGGTTCGGGCCGGCGCCCGAAAGGCAGGCAGCCGTTTCGAGGCCCACGCATGGGTGGAATGGCGCGGCACGGTTCTGATGGGGGAGGATGAGGAAGGAAGCTTTGTGCCGTTCGATGGGCCAGTCACCATGGGAGCGCCGGCCCGGTGAGCGGGATTGCGGGCATTTTCGCGCGTAACGGCGGCAGCGTGAGCCGCTCGCTGTTGCAGGAGATGACGGATTTTCAGGAGTACCGCGGACCGGATGCGCAGGGGATGTGGTATGGCGGAATCTGCGGCTTGAGCCATACCCTGCTGCGCACAACGCGTGCGTCGGAAAATGAGCGGCAGCCCGCAACGCTCGACGGACTGCGGATCACGGCGGACGTGCGGCTGGACAGCCGCGATGAATTGAAAGCGGAAATCGAGGCGACCGGTTGCATCGTACCGGCGGACTGCGCGGATTGCGATCTTGTGCTGCATGCATACGCGTGCTGGGGAGAGCGATGCGTGGAACGCCTGCGCGGGGAATTCGCCTTCGCGATCTGGGATTCACGCCGCGAGACGCTATTTTGCGCGCGCGATCATTTCGGCATTAAGCCCTTCTATTATGGCGAGTGTGATGGGAAATTTATCTTCAGCAATACGCTCGACTGCGTGCGGCTGCACCCCGGAATCTCCGACCGTCTGAACGAGGCTGCCGTCGGGGATTTTTTGCTTTTTGGCGTCAATTGGAATCCGGCGACAACGACCTGGCGGGACGTCCAGCGGCTTCCCGCCGCGCACTGCCTTACCCTGTCCGCGACGGCAGCCGTGGGTGGCGCGAAGATCGCGCGCTATTGGTCGGCTCCGACGGATGGGTGCGTGCGTTACCAGCGCGCGGAAGATTACGTGGAACATTTTCGGGAGGTATTTCGGAATGCTGCCGGCGAGCGCCTGTCACCGGAATGCACGGGAATTTTTCTGAGCGGCGGGATGGATTCATCGTCGATTGCGGCGATGGCGCGGGAAATTTGCGATGCGCGCGGCGGCTCGATGCAGTTGCGCGCTTACACAGTGATCTCGAAATCGGCTGGCGATTCCGATACGCCATGCGCCCGCAAGGTGGCACAGCATCTGCGCATTCCGATGCACAGCATGAATTTCGATGATCTGCGGCCCTTCGAGGGATGGGACGACACAGAACGCCGGTTCCCTGAACCGGCGGGCGATCCGCTTGGGATGGGGCTTTTCGAAGAGTTTGAAGCCGTGGCCAAGGATTGCCGGGTGGTGTTGAACGGAGAAGGCAGCGACAATCTGATGCATTTTCAGATGTGGCCGTACGCGCGGCATCTGGCGCGAAGTGGCGAATGGAAGAGATTTTGCGGCGAGGGAGTCGAATATCTGCGCGTGCGGCCGTTCCCCCGGCGCGGCATACGCTATCGGCTCCGGAGATTCATAGGAAAGGAGGACAGCGGCACGCCCGCGGTGCCTCAGTGGATTCAAGCCGATTTCGCAAAAAGGACCGGACTTGACTGCCGAATCCGCGAAGGGGGAAGGATTGATCTTCCCGAGCGGGCGCATCCTCTATTTCCGAAAGCCCACGCTTCGATGGGGCTTCCCCTGTGGTCACGTTTATTCGAGATGGGGGATTCTGGAGTGACTCGCTGCCCGGTCGAAACACGTTTCCCCTTCCTGGACTTACGGGTGGTAAAATATTTGTTAGCGTTGCCGCCCTTTCCCTGGGCATTTCAAAAAAGGGTGCTGCGGGATGCGATGCGCGGCCGGTTGCCAGACAGCATTGTAAGGCGGCCAAAGACGCCGCTCGATGAGGATCCAAGCGCGCTTGCAATCCGGGGCGACGAGATTCGCTGGATCGAGCAGGACGATGCGGGCAGCGAGATTTCGCAATTCATTGATCAAACGAAGCTGCAGGAAGCGGTACGGAAAGGTACGGCGGACGAGCTAGGTGTGGGGCATGCACTATGTCTGAAGTTCTGGTTGCGGCAGGCGCGAGATGTGCGAAGGCGCGCGGCGGCGGAGGTTTCGAATGCGTGAACCTGTTCCCCAAAAAGCCAAAAGACCTTATTTCGCTCCGGCACTGGTGGTCTACGGCCCTGTAAGCACACTGACCACGAAAGCGCAAACAGGTGGAAATCGCGACGGAGAGGTCATCTCCGGTATGATTCTCCGGACTGCGGCGTAGTTGCGCGCCGGAATGAGCAAGTACGGTGTCAGTGCCTATGCATGACGAATCCTTGTGATCTACTCCGCGTTCGGCCTATCACTGCATAGTAATCTGGAAATCCCCGGAATGAATCACCAGGAAACGGCCGCGACGGGATTGCCCACGATCGAGGTTCAACTGGGCGTCGCCCCCCCCGCAGATACGGCCGCCGCGGGCCGGGCCGAGGAGCTGCGATACACAAGCTCACATACGGACGAATCCGGCCGGCCCGCGCTGCACATATGGAAGCGAGCGGGCGACGGGCTGCTTCATCTGCGATATTACGACGGCGTGGAATTTTGGCTCGATCCGGCGGCCACGCGCGCGTGGGGCACTTGGCCGGCGAGCTCGTCGCTCGAGGATGCCGCGAGCTATCTGCTGGGCCCGGTGCTGGGCTTCGCGCTGCGAATGCG
>Ga0134126_10002176_pt1 | contig 24782 bp, 21 predicted proteins | sample KB31752_FD_96881 | JGI IMG/M metagenome (GOLD analysis project Ga0134126, IMG submission 96881) | Terrestrial soil microbial communities with excess Nitrogen fertilizer from Kellogg Biological Station, Michigan, USA - KB3-175-2 | ecosystem: Environmental > Terrestrial > Soil > Unclassified ... | reverse complement strand
TTCCCTTCATCGTTGCCTCTCAGGCCTTGCCCGGCACGGCGGCATGCCCGGTCCGATTGGCCGACGACAGATCGCCGAGCCGCTGTCCGCCATAAACCTTCGCTCGCAATGGCTGCCACCAATCCCGGTTGGCAAGATACCATTCGACGGTCCGCCGCAGCGCGCTCTCGAACGTCTCGGCCGTGGCCCAATGCAGCTCGCGGCGGACCTTGCCGGCATCGATGGCATACCGCCGGTCGTGGCCGGGCCGATCGGTAACGAAGGTGATGAGGCGCTCGCGCGGGCCGATCGTGGCGTCCGGCGACAGTTCGTCAACGAGCGCGCAGATTTGCCGCACGACCTCGATATTGGTCCGCTCGTTGCTGCCGCCGACAAGGTAGCTCTCTCCGATCCTGCCGCTCTCGGCAATCAGCAGCAGCGCGCGAACATGGTCCTCGACATAGAGCCAATCCCGCACGTTCTTTCCCTCGCCATAGACGGGCAGCGGCTTGCCTTCCATCGCATTCAGGATCGTCAGCGGGATCAGCTTCTCCGGAAACTGAAAGGGGCCGAAATTGTTGGAGCAGTTCGACATCACGACCGGAAGACCGTAGGTGTGCTGCCACGCCTTGACCATGTGATCGGAGCCCGCCTTCGTAGCCGAGTATGGGGAGTTCGGCCGATACGGTGTATCCTCGCGGAAAAACCCGTCCTCACCGAGCGAGCCGAACACCTCGTCCGTGGAGATGTGATGGAAACGGAATTCCTCGGTCGCCCCGGATGGCAAGGAGCGCCAATAGGCGAGCGCCTCCTGCAGAAGAACAAAGGTTCCGACCAGATTGGTCTGGATGAAATTCGCGGGGCCGTCGATGGAGCGGTCGACATGACTTTCGGCCGCAAGATGCATCACGATGTCCGGCCGGAACGATTCGAATGTTTCCCGCATGCGGCCCGGGTCGCAAATATCGGCGCGCACAAACTGATAGCGTCGATCCTTCGAAACTGATTTGAGGGATTCCAGATTTCCAGAATAGGTCAGATTGTCGACCACCATGACCGAGTGCGCGGTACGCGACACCAGGTGACGAACGACCGCCGAACCGATAAAGCCTGCGCCGCCGGTTATCAGGAACCGCCTTGCCATGCGCTATGCCTTAGAAGCCGCCACGCTGCAGATTGATTCCGCGCGGCAATAATGGATTTTCATCGCGAATCCGCGGCATGAATAGCATCGTCGAACGCCGGCCATTGCCGATCTCTTTCGGACACCACCAGCGGAGCGGTGGGTGACGGCCACGGAATTCCAAGGCGGCTATCGTCATATCGGATCCCGCGCTCGTGCTCTCGCGAGTACGGCGCATCGACCTTATAGGAAAACACCGCGGATTCGCTCAGCGTCAAAAACCCGTGCGCAAACTCGCGCGGAATGAACAGTTGCCGTCTGTTTTCCATGCTCAGCCGCGCGGCATAAAATTGGCCGAAGGTCCTTGAACCGCGCCGCAGATCGACCGCAACATCGAACACCTCGCCGAAACTCACCCTGACCAATTTGGCTTGCGAAACGGGCGGCGCCTGGTAGTGCAACCCGCGCAATACACCCCGCTTCGAAACGCTTTCGTTTTCCTGCATGAAATCGACGTCGCCCACCGCGTCCTGGAACGCCGATGCCTTGTAACTTTCGAAGAAGAAGCCTCGCTCGTCGTAATGAGCGTCAGGCTCGATGACTAAAAGACCTTCGATCGGAGTGACGTGGAATTTCATCGACGAACCCTCGCCAGTTTGCGCGCGAAGGCCGCACTCAATTCGGCACTCTTTTCCTGATGGCCGCCTTAATGCCGGCGGGGACAAGCGATTTCAGATACTTCGATATTCTCGTCTTGTAGACCTGTCCGCCGCGAACCTTAACCCTCTCGTTTTTTGAAAATAGTGTCGGCCAATTCACGAAAGCGAAGTTCGATCCTTCGTATCGGAAATCCGAAGCGCCGACGGGTGGACGATTTCTTATCAGCTCAGGCTTCTCGGAATAGCTCCGATTGAGATGGAAGGCCACGATACCGTTGTAGAACTGGACGCTGTACACATTTCTGAATTCGTTCGAAACCGTGGTATTCAAGACCGGTGGGAACCGATTTTCATACATTGCAGTCGAACGTCCGGTCAAAATATCCGTTGCGTCTTTTGCATATTCGAGAAACGAAAAGCGCCCGTGAGCTGAAAAATCTTTCATAAAGCTGCACGCCGTATCCTCGACGGCGATGACGCAATCTTTTGTCGCCATCTTGATGGCTTCGACGGCGGTAACGATTTGCTGAAACGATTGATGACCGCCATCGTCCAGGAGAGCGTCAAACGCACCGATCTCTTTCAAGGTCTTGCTCCAGAATTCCGGATCGCCCTGATCGCCAATAAAGATTTCGAAGCCGCTGTCTCGCCACTTTGCCGCTCCGGGATTTAGATCGACGCCGATAATGCGGGCATCCGGGCCAAGCCAATTTCGCCACATAAACAGCGATCCACCATCTAGAATCCCTGTTTCTATAAACACACATTTCGTATTCACGAGATGGCCGAAGAGCTCCACATAAGCCGGAAAATAAGAGCTTATCTTGAACGAGGGATGCGGCGACTCCTCCCAGCTTTTGACGAGACTGCGAAGCAACTTGTCTTTTTCCATGGATCGTTTCGCCTTATTCAGGGCACTCGACGCAGCGCGAGTTCCCTCAATCAGCTCACCTCTCGTACGGGTACCGGAAAAAAGAAACGGTATTTGCTGCCGAGCTTCTTTTTTACGACGTCAAAATATTCGTGCACGAAGACGACAAATACATCCGGTTTGTTTTTTTCCAGATGCGCCATCGGGAGTATCGGGACGTGGGTTCCCGGGCTAAATTTGTTTTGTTTCAAGGGTGTCTCATCAATAATGAACTCTATGAGCTCCGGCCCTATCTTGCCGAAGTTACACAGCGTTGAGACGCGCGCCGGCGCTCCAAAGCCAGCAACCTTCAGGCCTTTGCTTTTCAGATCGCCAAGCGTCTTTTTAAACGCAACGATTTGAGCATGCGCCTCATTGCCGAACGCGGTGAGACTCTCGGGAGTCAGCGCTCGCGCCTCGTAGTCGATATGACGGGCAACACTTTGCGTCGCGGGCTTGCCCTTTCCTTTCTTTTGCACCGTCGCGCGCAGCGACCCTCCGTGGGCTTCGGTCTCTTGTACGTCGGCAAGGTACATGTCGTGCAATTGGAACAGCTTCTCGAGCGAGGTAACCGAATAATATGAGATGCGATCGAGATAAAGGCGTTCGAACGCCATGCTTTTCAACACAACGTCGACGTATTCTATCTCAAAAATAAACTTGCCGCCGTCGGCCATCAACGACTTAACGTCTTCGATGAATGTATGCGGATCGCCAAGATGCGAAAGCATCGAAAAGCCCGTAATTACATCCGGCTGGCCGTGCTCTTTTCTTATTTTTTCCGCCGTCGGCGCGTCAAAAAATGACGTAATGGTCGTAAGCCCTGCATCGTTGGCAATTTTTGAGACATTCACGGACGGTTCGACGCCGATTGCTTTGATGCCCATCGCTTTCACAGGCTTAAGCAAGATGCCGTCATTCGACCCGACGTCGACAACGAACTTGGTGCCCGCAAGCGTCTGCGCAAACTCCTCGTATTGTTTGACGAGCCCGGTGTTTACCGACGAGAGATAGAAATAATCCCGGAACATCCTTTCGCGCGAGACTTCGGTGCCAAGTTGCACGCTTTTGCAATCTGGGCAGAAGTGCACTTTGACGTCAAAAAACTCCTCCACCGCGAATTCTTCTTTTCTCGGATATTTATTGGCGAGCGGCTGCCGTCCGAGGTCGAGGAATTCCAGCATATGAGCTCGTCGGCAAAGGCGGCACTGCATAGCGTCACGATACTCCAGCTTGAGTCGAAAAGTTGTCGCCCGCAGCCGAGGCAGCCTTGCTCGAAAGCGCGAATTGCTTCACGAGCGAGCAGATGCGCTCGACGTCCCGCATGGAGACGGCGTGATGGAGAGGCAGGAGAAGGTACTGGCTCTCTAATTCATCCATCGTCGGCATTGGCCGCTTGCCGCCGAAAATCGCATATTTGTCGTTGCGGAAAAGATAATCCCCGGTATGCACGCCATGTTGTTTCAAGAATGACTTGAGGCCATCGCGATCGGGCGTGAGCGTGTGTGCAAACCATATCGACGCCGAGATGCCGTGCGCGGCGTACGTCGCGCAGAGCTTCTTGCGATGATCGATGATGCTGTCGATCACGCTCAGGTTTCCTCTGCCAAGGGCGGCCGTGATGTCGCTCATGTGGCATTTGTAGCCCGCCTCGACGATGTCGGTGTCTCCGAGCTTCTGCTTGAGCTCGCGGTCGTAGCCGAACCAGCGCAACCGCTTGGCCTTTTCATGAAGCGCCGGGTCCTTGCAGATGAGGAAACCGCCGTCTCCCGACGTCAATGTCTTGATCGCCTGAAGCGACACGCAAGTGAAATCAGCCTTGCCCCAGAAATCCGAGCCGACCGCCTGAGCCGCATCCTCGATGAGGATCAGCCCCTTCTCTCGGCAGAACGCGAGTAGTTCCTTCAGCCCGCGGTTATTGCCGCCGAAATGGACGAAGACAATCGCCTTGGTCCTAGGGGTAAGTCTGCTTTGGACGTCGTCGACAGACACGTTGAGGTCGCGGGCGATGTCCGCAAAGACCACCTTCGCCTTGCGGTGAATTGCCGGAAGGCCCGACGCCGGATGCGTCAACACCGGAACGATCACCTCGTCGTTTTCGCCGATATCCGCGAGTTCGAACGCGAGTTCGAGTGCCGCGGTGCCGGAGTTCACCGCCGCAGCGCGCTCCAAACCGAATTTTTCAGCGAACTCCTTTTCGAAGGCTTTCACTTCAGGGCCTTCGCCCAGATAGGTCCCATAATTCGACTTGATCAAAAGGCAGCAGACGTTCCAGACGGAACGCCACGAGACATACGATTTGAATAAAGGAATGGACCTCATACGATACTTTCGCTCGACGTGTGCTTTTGCTGGCCGAGCAGCTCAGGTGCGGAAGCCTCCAAAAACGCAATAAAATCGCCGCTTTCCATTGTGTGCTCGACATCCGACAGTTCGTGCTGGATCTCGGACACAAGCGCGCTCGAGGCGCCGGCACGCACGAACAGCCGCAGCATCCCTTCGCGCGATACGGGCGGCCCACCGGCGGCGCTGCTTCTGCCGGAGCGGAAGCGTTCACCGAGCGTTTTCATGGATGAGACCAGACCCTGCGGCATGTGCCGCTTCAGCGCAGCCTTTGCAGCGGCGCGCCAGCCAAGAGCGGCAGTGAGTTTTTCTCTCAACCGAGCCGACGATATCGCTTCCAGCTTTTCGGCAATACCCGCGGCGCCCGCACCGTCGGCCCGTGCGGCGACCGTCGCGATGTGCGCCACAATTTTCTGGATTTCGTCGATGTACCCGCCGGCGCTGATCGAGGCCACAAAGTCTTTCCCCAGAGACGGGTTGGACGATGTACCCAACTGCCTGAGGTAGGAAATGCACGAAGGAGACGATTTGATCCTCCCGAGAGTCGCCGCACGCAGTATCAAATACAATTCCGCGTTATCCAGTCGCTCGAAATTAAGCTGAGACAGTTCGTTCGCCATCGTTCGAAGCGCCTCGGTCTGGAAGACGTTGTAGCAGACCGTCAGAAAGCCCGCGTAGGCCTCACGTACGCGCTCCGAAGCCAGCCGACTGTCGAGATCGTACGCCTGGTAGGCTCGCGATTGCTGAAACCAGAACCGATCGATCTTTCCACTCAAATTCGGGATCCGATGTGTACCCTCTTTGCACTCGAAGTGACCGATCCCTCCCCCCGCCGACACATATCCGGGCGAACGCTCCAGGAAGTTCAGGCTTTCGACGATCCCGCTCAGAAACAGGAAGTCATCATTATCCGACATCATAACGTACGGCGTCTTGATTCTCGAAAGGGCGTCCTGAAGCTTGCAATAGAAATCTTGGAAAGTACGATCATTATACCGGCGATACTCGATTTGCAGATTAGCGAAGACGCCAGGATCTTCGATCAGACGCGCGACAACCGGATTGACCTCGCCATCGGCGATGACGATTTGAAATGGCAACTTCACGCGGTTCGCGTGCCACAGCCATCGAAGCGTAAAAAGGTCTCGCCCCTTCAAGGTCAGCAGGACCGTCAACCGCGCATCGAGGGCCATGTCAGCTTTCTGAAGCACCGGCAGCCTCGAACAGAAGATTGCAAAACTGCCGCAGCTGGTAACGAGGCCCGACGTGCCCTTGGTTGACTTCTCCGTCGTTGGCGCCGCGAAAAATCAATTTGTAGCCCAGCGATTCCAATACTGAGATGAGTTCTTTGACATTGAAAACCCAACACGCCAATCGCTTCCCCGGAAGATTGACTTGCGCGGTCACGAAAGTCGCATTCTCCCCGGCGGGCAGTTTTGTAAAAAGAAGCCACTGCGGTTTGAGATCCGTCAGCCGCCGAAGCAGCGCCTTGTAATCGCCGACGTACTGTAAAGCGGACCCGATAAGCACCAGATCGAATTTTTCTTGCGGAACGTCCGTGAGAAATTCGACTTTGGAATCGTTTGCGAACAATTCCCGGCCTTGCGCGCATACGTTCGGGTGCTCGACGATCACATACCGGTCGATGCCGCGCAAAGCCCCGTATTTCGCGGCAATATACGAGGATCCCGCAGCGCCGCCGAAATCCAGAACGCGAGCGGCCCCCGAAACGGACACAAGGAGAGGCAGCAAAGCAGCCTCGTTGATGACCGCGCCCGGAATGAATGCGCTCTCGTTGGTGGCGATCGCCCATCGCGAATATCGCGCCGCGGTTTTGGGCCACTCATTGTCTTCATAGCCCCCGCCAACTTCAACAACATCTTCAAACCGTGCGTACACGCCGGAGTAGATTTGGCGCATGCGGTATCTTGCATCGCGGAGGCCACGAAACAGATGCAGGAAAAAATCCGGAACAATCCGCTTCGCAATGCCCTTCACGCCGTGCGTGCCGAATTCCATGACCTAAGTCACACCGTGGGCGCCGGTGAGACGCCATGCGCGCCGGCATCGATCCGTACGGCGGGAATGTCGCGCGGGGCACGGCCGAGCAACAGCTCGCGATAGAACTGATCGTATTTCTGCACGCACTGTTTCAGCGAAAAATGCTCGACAACTCTCTCGCGCCCGGCCTCGCCAAGCTGTCGCCGCATGGCCGAGTTGTCCGCCAGCCGCATGATCGTTTCCGCGAGATGCATTGGATCGCGCGGCGGAACAACCAGGCCGGTGACACCATCGACGACCGCCTCCGGATTGCCGCCGACGTCGGTGACGATCATCGGCAGACCGGCGGCCATACCTTCAAGGACGGCATTCGAGAACCCTTCCTGATGCGAGCAGAGGATTCCGATGTCGCTCGCTTCGAGCAGGCTCGGGGTATCGTTGCGCAGCCCCAGGAAGAGAACGTTATCAGCTAAGCCCATTTGCTCCGTCATTGATCGGAGCTCGGCGCCCATTCCGTCGTCCCGTCCGACCAGCAACAGCTTCCAGTCGGCCGGAAGCCTGCTCTTCGCACGCTTGAGGGCGTCAAGCAGATCCACGTGACCCTTGTAGCGGATGAGATTGCCGACAACGACGATGACCAGGGCGGCATCGGGAATATTGAGCGCGGCACGAACACGTGCGCGCGAGCTCCTGACAGTTCCATCCGCGGTCTCGATTCCGTTGTAGATAAGACCCAGCCGGCTTTCCGGCACGCCTTCATCGCGCAACTGCCGCACTACGCTGCGTGAGTTGCCGAGGACAGCCGTCATCCACCGATGCAAGATTTTTTCAACGCCACGATAGAGCATTCGTTCGGCCTGATAAACGTTGAGGCTTCGCCTACTCATCACGCGCACCGGAACGCCGGCAAGCAACGCCAACGGCCCTCCCAACAGATAGGCCTCGGGAAGAAAGAAATGCACGATCGCCGGCCGCCGCCTGACCATGATGGCGAACAGGTGTCCGCCAGCAACGAACAAACGAAGTGGCGCAGTCAACGCCGTTCGCCGGACGGTTCGCCGAACCGGAGGCAGGATGACATCGACACCTCCGGCCTTCAGTTGATCGTAAAGCGGACCGTAGCCTTGCAAACTGTAAACCGAGATTGACCATTTAGCCTTGACCAGTTCGGGCAGCACCGTTGCGAGGTGGCGCTCGGCGCCGCCAATGCCCAGCGACCCGATCACGAACAGGATTTCGCGCATCGTTCTATGGGGCCGCCAGGGCCGGCAGCTTTTTGTTTATTGTACAAGCGCATTTGGATTAATCGTGTTCACATCGTGAACACCAACGGGTATTATCCTTTGGCCGCCACTTTCCAGGTCATGCGGCGAAAACCGGGGCGCCGAACAGCCCCTCAAAACGGGCACGATCGACCCCATGTGCGGCATTGCCGGCCTGCTGAACTTCGATGTGCGGCCATCCGAAAGCGAACTGCGCCATGTGGCCCAGTCGATGAGTTCGGCCCTGCGGCATCGCGGACCCGATGACGAGGGCATTTGGGCCGATTCCGATGCCGGCATCGCGCTCGCTCATCGGCGACTTTCGATCGTCGACCTCTCTCCCGCCGGTCATCAGCCGATGGTTTCCTCCGACGGCCGGTACGTCGTCACCTACAATGGCGAGTTTTATAACTACCAGGGCCTTCGTTCCGAGCTTGAAGGGCGCGGCGTCCGCTTCCGCGGACATTCGGACACGGAAATCGCGCTGGAGGCCTTCTTCGCTTACGGGATTGCGGAGACGATCAAGCGTCTGATTGGCATGTTCTCCCTCGCGGTGTGGGATCGTCGCGACCGCACGCTCGTGCTCGTGCGCGACCGCCTTGGAATCAAGCCGCTTTACTGGGGAAAATTCGGCGGCCTTTTCCTCTTCGGATCCGAGTTGAAAGCGCTCCGCGCCTGCCCCGGCTGGACGCCGAAGGTCAACAACGCCGCCATCGCCAGCTATCTGCGGCACAATTACGTGCCGGCGCCGCACACGATCTATGAAGGCGTTCACAAGCTGGAACCCGGCTCGATCCTGACCCTGCCGTGGAACGGCGAACCGCGCATCGAGCGCTTCTGGGACGCTCGCACAGTCGCGCTCACGGGGCTCGCTAGTCCGATTGAGGCCAGCGATGAGGAATTGATCGAGCAGCTTGAGACCCTGTTGAAGGATGCCGTGAAGCGGCGAATGGTCGCCGACGTCCCCGTGGGCGCATTCCTGTCCGGCGGTGTGGATTCGTCGACGGTGGTCGCGCTGATGCGGGCGGCCAACGCAGACAAAGTCAAAACATACACGATCGGGTTCGATATCGCGGGCTTCGACGAAGCGCCGCACGCCAAAGCGGTCGCAAACCATCTTCAGACCGAGCACACCGAATTGACCGCAACCGCGCAGGACGCTCTCGACGTCATCCCGCGCCTGCCCGATCTCTACGACGAGCCATTTGCCGATTCCTCGCAGATTCCCACCTACCTGGTCTCCGCCCTGACGCGGAAGCACGTCACTGTGGCTCTGTCCGGCGACGGAGGCGACGAACTGTTTGCCGGTTACAATCGCTACAGGTTCGCGAACCGGACCTGGGGGGCAATGTCGCGACTCCCTCACGGTGTCCGCAAAGGCATCAGCGCCGCACTGACCGGACTTTCGCCAGCGCAATGGTCGCGCGTGCTTGCGGCTATACCGGCGCGATACCGGCCGCCGCAGCTTGGCGACAAGCTGCACAAGTTCGCGTCCGTCCTCACCCTCGATAGCGCCGACGATGTCTACCGGCAGCTCATCTCGCATTGGCAGCCGCTCGAGGCGATCCCGAATGTCGTCGAGCCGAAGGGCCTGCTTTGGGACCCGACGGTAGCCGATCAGATCCCTGGCCTGACGGATCGCATGCAGTTCCTCGACCTTGTGACCTACCTTCCCGACGACATCTTGACCAAGGTCGACCGCGCCAGCATGGCGGTAGGTCTCGAAGCGCGTGTGCCCCTGCTTGATCATCGCGTCGTTGAATTTGCGTGGCGGCTGCCGCAATCGATGAAAATCCGAAATGGCACCGGTCGCTGGCTACTGCGCCAGGTGCTCTACCGTCATGTGCCGCAGCAGTTGATCGAAAGGCCGAAAATGGGCTTCGGCATCCCGCTTGACCACTGGCTCCGTGGGCCATTGCGCGAATGGGCGGAGTCGCTCCTCGCCGAACAGCGGCTGGGCGAAACCGGCCTGCTCAACGTGCGGCACATTCGCGAACGATGGGCCGAGCACCTGTCCGGTCACCGAAACTGGCAGCATCATCTCTGGAGCGTGCTGATGTTCGAGGCTTGGCGAGACCGTTGGTCGACTAAAGCCGCCGCTTGAATGCCCTGTATCAAAGCAGCTTCTTCTTGACGATCGAGGTGGGATCGATGCGCGCCAACGCCTCGGCGATACGGGCGCCGGCGTCGCCGGTGCCGAAGATTGGCGCCGAAGGGTGTCGGCCTCGGGCCACCTGGCCGGCGATTTTTTCGACAATGTCCTTGCGATCGTAGGCTGCATGGACGACGTTGGGACCCTGCTCCCGGCCTTCCTGCCGGTCGCCGACGATGACGGCGGGCGTTCCGAGATACGACCCCTCACGAATAAAAGACGATGAATTGCCGACGCAGCAGACCGCGTTGTTCAGCACGCGGGCGTAATCCTCGGGACTGAAATTTTTGTAGTAGTAGATCGGCGCGCCCATATGGAGTTCGCGGAAATGCCGAATTCCCTTTGAAACGTCGTCCGAACCGGCATCGATATTTGGCCAAAGAACGACTTTCTGCATGTCCGGGAAGCCGTGCACCGCCTGCAGCGTCTCAAAGACCTCCTTGAAGCCCTTCCCGTACGACGTCGTCACCGGATGCTGCAGCACCAGCATGTAGGGTTTGGTCCAATCGATCGGATGGCCGACACCCAAATATCGGCTCATCGCCTCGTTGGAGATCGACAGGTCGCCGTGACGAAGAACATCGATCGATGGGCAGCCATAGTTGAAGACGCAATCGGCGGACTCGCCCATCGCGATTACGCGCTGGCGGGACTGCTCCGTCGACACGAAATGCAGATCAGCAAGCTTCGTGACGGCGTGCCTGACGCGATCGTCGATGTTCCCCGATACCTCCCCGCCCTGCAAATGAACAAGTTTGATATTGAGGTAGGTCGCGGCAATCGCCGTCGCCATTGTCTCGAAGCGGTCGGCCACCGTGACCACATAGTCCGGCTTCAGGTCCTCAAACGCCGTCGACAGCTCCACGATTCCAAGGCCTGTCGACTTTGCCTGGGTCGTCAGGGTCTCGCCTTCGACGACATAGAAAATCGACCGGACCGGTTCGAGGCCATCCTTGCGCATCACATCGATCGCCGGCCCGAATCGCTCCAGAAGCGTCGAGCCGCCGACGACCAATTGTAATTCCAAGTCCGACCGCTCCTGAACAGCCCGGAGCAAGTACTTCACGCGCCCGTAATTCGCGCGGCTCGCAACGACAACACAGATTTTCTTCATGCCAGGTCTTCCTCGCGCAGGAAGTCCCAGCGCGCCTTCTTGCAAGTCAGCCTCCGCCCGACAATCGCGGCGAAGCGCTCAATTGGAATGCCCATTCCGGCCGGTTTCTTGCCTTCGAGATCGTCAATGGCAATTACGTGGTTCGCCTCAAGATCGCGGTTGACGGCGAGACTACGCCCGAAGATTTCGCGCAAGCGGACGACGTCGGGAGTTAAAGTTTTTCCGGGCTCTCCGCTGCGGGCCTTTTCGACGAAACGAATGCCGTCGACCATTTGCGCGAGATCGCCGATCGTTAGAGAGGCTGCCGAATCCGGCCCGAACATTTTCCGGTCGAACGTCGCATGGACCTCGACCACGCTCGCACCTAACGCAGCCGCGGCAATGCCGGCGTAGATTTTAGCCGAGTGATCGGACAGCCCGGCGGGACAGCGCAACCGCTCCCGCAGAAGCCCAATCGCCATCAATCCGACGTCATTCGCTTCGGTGGGATAGCGTGTCGTGCATTGCAGCACTGCCACTCCCTGCGGCCGTAGTCGATCGACGACCCGCTCTATCTCTTTGAACGTGGCAAGGCCGGACGACAGGATGACCTCTTTCCCGGTCTTGGCAATCCGCTCAACCAGAAGACCGTTCGTAACGTCCGCCGAGCCGATCTTGTAGCGCGCAACGCCGAGGCGCTCGAGCAGGTCGACAGCCGCGTTCGAGAATGGCGTCGCCAAAAATTCCACGCGGGCGGACTCGCAATGCGCCTTTACCCCGCTCCATTGCTCGGGCGTAAATCCGGTCCGTCTCCAATAGTCCGAACGCGTGGCATCGGCGAAGGAGAACGCAACACGGAACGGCTCCGCATCGCTCGACTCGGCTTCGGCGATATGAATCTGGAACTTGACCGCATCGACACCAGAACCCGCGCAGGCGTCGATAAACGAGTGCAAAATTCCCAAGCTACCGTCGTGCGCCTGGGCAATTTCCGCAACCACAAACACGCGACCTTGCCGCTCAAAGTCCGCGATAGGGATGGATGTCGATGGCACTATTTGCTCCGTATGTCTGCGTTGGCTTTCGAAAGAGCGTCGACCAGTTTTCGTGCCAAAAACTCTTCGGTTGCGCGCATGGATGAATACGTTGCGCCGGCGATGTGCGGTGTAACGATGACATTTGGAAAACGCGTGAGCGCGAGCCACCGCCGCCGGCTGACGCCCGCCAACTCGTCAGCGGTCACGTCGACCGCACACCCCGCAAGGCGCTCACTCTCAATTGCATCGATAAGCGCCGGCTCATCGACCAATTCGCCACGGGCGATATTGATGAGGTATTTTCCGTCAAGGCCAGCGATCAGCTTGCGGTCTAGAATGGGAGGCGAACCGGGCTCATAGGAGGCCGCGAGGACCACAATCTGACTTGCTGCAATTAATTCGCGAATCATGCCGACCCGCTCCGCTTTTCCGCGGTAGTCGACAACGTTCGGATCGTACCAGCGGACCTGCGCCGCAAAAGCGTCGAGAAAGCTGGCCACACGCCGGCCCACCCGACCGAAGCCGATCAGACCGACCGACGACCCTGCCAATTCGACGCCGCGACAACGGTCGCGATCCCAGTGATCGTTGCTCTCGTCGAGAAAAGCGGTCCGATAATTGCGGAGCAAGGCGAGGATGAGGCCGATCGTGTGCTCGGGCGTAGCCCGGATGCCCTCGAGGAACTCGGTCTCTCCCTTCAGGCTCAAACAGACAATGCCGCGCCGTTTGAGCTCTTTCAGATCAACGTGCGTCAAGCCGGTCGTCGGGCTGCATAGAACCCGCAATGCCTTCGCGCCATCGAGCAGGGGCGCATCGATCATGTATCTCAGGCGAACGAAAAGAGCCTGCTTATCGGCGAGGAATGCCGCAAGATCGCCGCCGCCATAGTCGGACACGCGACCCATCGTCGCCAATTGCTCGCGCGCCAACGCCGAAAAGCCATCTGGCTCCAAGATGCCAATGTGCCGTTCCTGCATCAGGTTACGCTTTGCGCCTCGACCAGACGATGGAACAACGCCTTCCCCTCGCTCAAACTCTCCCAGGTCCCCTGTTCGACGATCTTTCCATGATCGATGACGTAGATCAGATCGGCGTCGCGCACGGCCGCGAGACGATGAGCGACGACGATGATGCTCATTCGGCCCCGGAATTTTTCAATGACGGCCATAACTTCTCGCTCGGCCAGCGAGTCCAGCGCACTGGTTGCCTCATCGAGGAGGAGAAGCGCGGGCTGGCGCAGAATGGCACGCGCCAGGCTCACACGCTGCCGCTGCCCGCCCGACATCATCGCGCCGCGATCGCCGACGACGGTGTCTTCGCCCTGGGGCAAGCTGGCGATGAGAGGCCCGAGCCCGGCCGCGCGCGCAGCGGCACGCACATCGTCGCGCGACCGGTTCGGCGCGCTCCAGTGGATATTGTTGGCGATCGTGTCGTGAAACAGGAACGCGTCCTGCGGCACGTAACCGATCTTCTTGCGCCATGCCACCACATCGATCTCGTTCAGGCCGCGGTCGCCGACCATGACAGCGCCTGAGCTCGGACGGATGAGGCCGGTAAGCACGTCGACCAGCGTGGACTTGCCGGCGCCGGAGGGGCCCACGATGCCCACGATTTTTCCAGGCGGGATGACGAACGACACACGGTCGAGGACCGCCTTCTCGCCGTAGCGCACGATCAGATCGACCGCCCGGATTTCGGCGGAAGCCAGGTGATCCAGAGCCGCGATGGCACCTCCTCCCCGTTCACGGTGGGCGGCAAACCGCTCGTGCGCCTCCGACAGGATCGCATAGGCGGGGCTGCACAAATTGAAGCTGTTGTAAAACTGCTGCATGTTCAGCAACCTTGGGAACAGGCGCGCAACGAGCGCGATCACGATCAGCAATTCGGCGGCGCCGGTTTGCGCGTATACGCTGTAGAACAGCGCGCCGAGGATCGTGAGCATTCCGCCGAGCTCGAAGGCGCTGCGAATGCTGGTCGGCAAGAACATGCTCAAAGCCAGATTGTGGCGAAGACGCTCGATATGGGTCTCCACCATGGCAATGGCTTCCGCCTCGCTGGCGTTTGCCTTCACCAGTTTTGCGCCGCTGAGAACCTCGTGGATCGAGGTGCTGAGGTCCGTGTTGATTGTGCCGATCTGCGCACCGAGCCGGCGCGTGGCCAACCGAATCGGCCGCGCCAGGCAGAACATGATCGTCCCAGCCACGCACAGATACAGCGTCAGCTTCCACGAGACCAGCAAAGCGATCGCGATATAGACGGCGAGGATCGTGACGATAACCATCGTATACAGGATCGAGAGGAGCGCGCTACCGACGCGCGCCGCTTCCGTCTGCACGAGGTTGAGCATCTCGCCGGTCTTGCGCGAGGCAAAGTAGGTCCACTCGGAGCCAAGAAAATCCCTGAACAGTCGCCGCTGCCACGAGGCTATGTATCCCTTCTGCACATCGGCCAGGAGCCAGTTTTGCGCCGTGAACAGGATGCCTTGGACGACGACTGAGATAATCAGAAGCCCTGCGACCTTGGCAGACGTTGGCTTCGTTCCGAACAGGTCGAACAGCCATTCGACACCCGTCCAGATCGTGCCGCCCAGATTCCCCTGCGTGGCGCCGAAGCCAAGCAACTTCAGCATGGGATACAGCAACGCCATGCTGATGCCGTCGCTCAGCCCGTTGAACACGAACAATGCCATGAGCAGAAAGAACCGCCGGCCGTTCTGGGCGCGAACGTCTCTCAGGATTTCAAGCGCGGATTCCATGTCAGATCGTCAAATTCGCGATTTCATTCCGGCGTGATGATCAGGCAGTTCCACTTCCGTCCACCGGATAACCCAGGGCGCGCAAGGGCACCTTCTTCCGCGTCTCGATCGCCGCGTTTCCCTGCGCACATTCGGCGGCGACGCGCGCCGGCCAATCGCCGGGCAGGTCCGGCGAACTGACGCGACGGCCTGACCTCACGAAACGGCGGATCGGTTCATAAAGCCAGGACGGCAACAGGTCCCGGCCGAGGAGCGCCAGATTCGTACCCTGCGGCAAGAGATTTTGAACCCGGACGGCCAGCAAATGCCGCTGGGTGAGGCGCTGGTTATAGACATTGCTCGTGAGTTTGGCCTGTACCTCGGCCAGCGGCATTCCTATCAGATCGGCGAGGGTCGTCGCAAAAAACGAATCCGTATCGCTCATCAACTCGAATGGCAGGACGACCACGTTCTCGGCGCCGAAAATCTCTTCGTAGGTTCGGACGAGCGGCTCATAGTTGATCCCGACGCGGTATATGTCCGGGGACCGGATGCTGCCATAGCTCCTTTCGAGCCAGCCCTCGAAAGAAATGACGCGCTCGCCGGAGCCGCGGATGTAGTTGAAATACAGCGCCTGAAGCATCGACGGCTGCGCACGCAGCCCGATGAGAACCTTTGCCGGTCCGAAGAGGCTGTTCAGCCTCTCGGCGACGAGGCGGCGATCTGCCTTGCCGTCGACGCTGAGAATCTCGTCGGACACGATCAGCGGTCTCGATCCGTCCTGAATTTCCGCGAGCAGCGCAGCGGTTCGCGCCGAATCGTACTCAAGCGAATCCTGAAAGCCGATGCGCTCGATCAGCTCGTGAACGTCTTTCGGATAAACATTGTTGACCTTGCCGATATAGGCAAAGCGTTGCTGCGCGGGAAAGAGCGCGTGCTGCAGCGTCGTCGTGCCGGTCTTCGGCAGGCCAATGTGAACGATATTCATTCGCCGATCATTGCTTTCGCGACGCGAGCGGGCGATTGCCGCCGCCGCACATTACCGCCCTGAGAATGACGAGGTCGTCCGGCGTGTCGAGATCGATGGAATCGACCTTGCGCATGCGCATCAGCATCGGGCGATCGCAGACGAGCTGCCCGGTGCGGCGAAGATAGTCGGTTCGCGTGATGTAGAGGGCGCCGTTGCGCACCATGGTCGGGCCATGATCCTGGCGGCGCACGCCCTTGTTGTGGTCTGCGCGCTTCGGTTTCAGGTGACCATTGCCCTCGTCGTAGTAGAGAACCAGGTCGTTGATATAATCTTCCTGATAGCAACTTATCAGCGAGTCGGCGCCGCTGCCGCGAAAGCGCTCGACTGCGTCGGCGATCGCAGCAACATCGCGAATGGGCGATGTCGCCTGCAGCAGCATCACGGCATCGTAGTGATCCCCGGCTCCGGCGAGCGTATCTACCGCGTGCACAACATAACCGATCGCTTTTGCGGTGTCGGTTGCAAGCTCGGCGGGACGCATGAAGGGAACGTCGGCGCCCCATCGCCGCGCCACGTCCGCAATCTCCGGATCGTCCGTCGATACGATCGACCGCACGATCGCTCCGGCGCGGACAAGAGCGTTGCCGGTCTCGATCGACCAGGCAATCAGCGGTTTGCCGCATAGATCGACCAGGTTCTTTCGAGGGATGCCCTTGGAGCCTCCCCGGGCCGGAACGATCGCCAATATTCGGAAGGGGTTCATGGTCGCCTGGAAGACAAATCGCGCAATCGCTCAGTCCAGATAGGCGCGCGCCCAGAGCTCGAGATTGAGCCACTGCCAGATAAAGAACGAATTGTCGCGATTGCCCGCGAGATAGCGCGCGTATGCGGCCTCCGCGCGCTGCGGATCGACCCATCCTCGCGCCGCGAACGCACTGGAATTGAGTATGTCCCGCACGAGTTGCTGCCACGGCCCCGCGAGCCATTCGCGTTGCGGCGATTGCACCGAACGTTTTGTCGCGTTGGCGACATCGGCCGGGATCCAGCGGCGTGCAATTTTGCGGAACAAAGCCTTCGTTTGCTCGCCCGCCAACAAATAGCGCGTCGGCACACCGAAAGCGAACTCGACCAGGCGATGATCGAGAAACGGAACACGGAGCTCCTTCGAATGACCCATGGAGATGCGATCGTTGAACCGAAGTGCGCGTGGCGTCTTTGACACCAACAGATCTCGCGCAGCGGCTGCCTTGATGGGATCTTCGAAGTCGGCGCCCTCTGTTGCTGGCGACAGCAGCTCGGCATTGCGTTTGAGCCGCGCAGTTAGACAATCGGGCGCCGTCGCCGCAGTTCCGTCGATAGCCACGGACGTAGCAAGATCGCCGGCCACCCCGGCAGCGCCGGCCTTGGCATATTTCGAGTAACCTAGGAAACACTCATCGATGCCGTTGCCGTCGAGCAAAACGGTGATGCCCTCGGCGCTGGCGGCTCGATAGAGCGCGTCGTATCCGATCACGCTTACGCCGCCGAAGGGCTCGGCCTGCCGGCGCACGGTCCAATCCAGCTTCCGCTCGATGTCGTCACGGCGCAGGCTGCATAGATGCAGGCGCGCACCGTTAGCGACTTTGCGCACCCAAATCGCTTCGCTGTAGGGCTCCTCATAGTCTTGGGTGAACACGTGCAAGTCGGGAATGTCGCGTGAAGAGACGGCGACAAGCACCGAAGAGTCGACGCCACCCGATACGTTGAGCCCGACCGGAACGTCCGAAGCCTGATGATCCAGGACGGCGCGCTCGACGAGCACCGTCCCGCGCTCGATCAATTCCGCTTCGTCGGCTTTGGCGAGATCGGTTACGCGATCGCTCAAGCTGTACCACCGCCGCTCGCTGAGCTCGGCCGTCGTCAGATCGAGTTCAGCCGCGCAACCGGGCCGCAGCGCATGAATACCGGAGAAAAAGGTACGCGATCCGGTGTCGTAGGCGCCCGTCTCGAGATAGGTGCGGATCGTGTCTTCATCGGCCGCCACGCGCGCCGCGATTTTCAGGAGCGGTGGAATCTCGCTGGCGATCGCTACGCCGCCATCGGACAACCTTGTCCAGTATAGCGGCTTGATGCCGAATCGATCGCGAGCGAAATGAAGCTTGCGGCGCCGGCTATCGAACAGCACGAAAGCGAACATGCCGACCCAGGCCTGCATTGCAGCAGCACCTTGCTCGGCAAATGTCGCCAGAACGACTTCGGTGTCGCTATGCGTGCGGAATTGCCACGGGCCGCGATAGCCTGCCCGCAACTCGGCAAAATTGACCACCTCGCCGTTGTAGATCATCGTCCAGCGCCCATCGGCCGAACGCATGGGCGGATTGGCTGAATCCGACAGGTCGATGATCTTGAGCCGCGTCTGCCCGAGCGCCAGCCGGCGATCGTCGGGCATCCAGATACCGAACGCATCGGGTCCACGATGCGCCAACATATCGAGCAGACGCGCAGGCTCGCCGGGATCGATCCCGCCGGGACGGAAGATGGCTAGTATGCCGCACATCAGGCGCTCTGAGATTTCCGGGAATTGGCATTCGCCGTCGATTCGACGACAAATTCACCGTTACGCCAAACGCTCCCGGCGAAGGTGTGCGCGCGGATCGCTTCCAGACAACGTGTTATCTGCTCTGCCCTCGCCTGGATTGAATGCCTGTCCCACATCAACTGGCGGCCCGCATCGGCAATAGCCTGAGCCTTTTCCGGCTCACGCTCGAGTTGCGCGATTGTATCGACGACAGTCTCTGGCGTCGTCGAGACGGCGTTCCGGCCGTCGACGAAGCCCAGATCCGAAAACCCGGCACAGGGTGTGCATAACAAAAGCGCGCCGAGCGCCGGAATTTCAAAGAACTTGCGGATGGGATATTCGAACCCCGATCCGTCGGTATAGGCATAGCGCGTGTCGGCGATTTCATTGACGAAGCGCATGTTGTAAATCTGCTGAACCAGCGGTCTGCCGTACGGCCTCAAGCCGGCGCGATCCGCCACCGCGATCAACTGATTGAACCATCGACTGGCGCGCGTCAGGCCGGCCGCCTGCAGCTTTCTTTTCACTTCACCCCGCCGCACATACGGAACGCCCGGCACAACCGCGACCTGGCTGCGCCGATCCAGCGGGCGCCAATCGAATTCATGCAAGCCGACGAAATGGCCAATATTGATGAAGCGATGATGCTGCGTCTCGGCAAAGTCATACCAAAGGCCGAACGGCTTCTTGCCAACGCGGCGTGCGTAAAATTGCTCGTCCTTAAATCTCTCGAGATCGGCCTGCGGCTTGATGAACCCTCGCGCCCAAGCGAGGTAATGACCGTCGATAGCATCGATCTCGTCGATCTGCGCCTGCGTGATTGAATAGACGTCGCGATTCGTCAGCGAGACGACCCGCGGCGTTTTCGTTCGCTTGAGAAATGCGGTGGCATCCGAAGCGAACCGCATCAGCGTCGCGTTGCTGTGCCGCGGATACATGAAACGGTGATACCAGGCACAGGCTGCCTCATCCATTTCCCAGTTCGCCTGCGTCGAAACGACGAAGTCGAAATTGCTGTGTTTGTCTGCAAACGAATCGAGACCTGCCATGACCTCGGCATCGCTGCACAATCCCGGGCCGAACAGCGCAACGTCGTGGTGCAGCCTGAGCATGGCCGGCAGAAACGAATTCGTCGGATTGAGATATCGGCCGCCGACATCGAGGTAGAGAATTCGCATTCGCGGCCCTTAAAATCCCCTGGTCATCGCGGCGACGAACCGAACACGAGCTTCACGTTGTTGCCTTCGCCCTCGACGCGCCCGATTGGGCGTGCGGGCGAGCCGCCTACAATCGTCCGCGGAGAGACATCGCGATTGACGAAGCTGTTCGCGGCAACCACGACCATTTCACCGATGGTGACGCCACGGCCGATAATGGACTGAGAACCGACATAGGTCCGGCTGCCGATCTTCACGCCACCTTCGCTTTTCGGAAGCGTCCCACCGGAGAGCGCCCACAGAACCGTGTCGTGCGTGACAATCTGGACCCCCGCCGAAATCGTGCAGGTGGAGCCGATATCGATGCCGCCGCCCGATCCGTCGAGCATCACCCACGGGCCGATCCAGGTCTTCGCACCGACCGATACGGCGCCGAATACAAAGGCCGAATCGTAAATCGACGCGCCATCGGCAAATCCGAGCCGCCGCGCGCGCTCGCTTCGATCGAACAGGCCGTCCGCGAACGGCAGACTGCGGTCCCATTTGGCCTTGAGTTCGGCTTCGCGCGCGAGCCGGACATCCTCAATCGCCTTGCGGAGCTCGTCCGGCGTCATGCCGCCGCTACCTCGCGCATGCGGCCTTCGCCGGACATGAAGCAACTCAGGAATTCTTCGAGATAAAGCAGAGACCAGACCAGCAGACGGCGATTGGCCTGGCCGGACAAATGCTCGCCGAGCAGCGATTCGACTGCTTTGCGATCGAGATAGTTGTAGACATGCGCATTTGGCGACAGCAGCCGGCGGCGCACGTAATCGATCGACTCACCGCGGAACCAGCTCGCATCCGGGCCGGAAAAGCCCTGCTTGATGCCGTTCGCGATTTCGGACGGCACGTGCCGCATCATCATCGATCGCAGGATCAGCTTGCCGTCGCGCGTCTTGGCAAAATAACGCGCCTCCTTCGGTCCCGCGTCGTTCTCATCGAGGCGGATCACCTGGTCAAGTCCGCCGAGCTTGTGCTTGACCGGGATGCGGGTGGCGAGATCGACAAGGTCGTTGTCGAGAAACGGCACGCGCGACTCCAGACCGTGCGCCATCGAAAGCTTGTCCTCGACCGTCAGCACGCCATGCATGAAGGTCTTGGCCTCGAGATAGAGAGAATAGTTGATGTAGTCCTGCACGCTATCGAGTCGCGACGGCGCATCCGCGAAGACGCCGCGGAAGATCGCGCGCCGGTCGACGCCGCGCACATGGCCCCATACCGGCGCCAGGACGCGCTCGTAGTTGTCGTCCGGCAGCAGACGCTGCCAAAACTGATAATAATCGTCGATATATTGCTCGAAGCTGCTTCCGGCGAGCGAGCGCCAATAGCGCCACGGATAGCCGGCGAAGAGCTCGTCGCCGCCCGCGCCCGAAAGGACCACCTTGCCGAAACGCGACGCGAGCTTGGCGGCATAAAAGTTCGGATAGGACTGACCGACGCGCGGCTCTTCCAGATGCCAGACCAGATCGCCCATCGCGCGTTCCATGTCTCCGGCCTTCAGCACCATCTCGTAATGCTCGGTATGGAACAGGTAGCTCATCCGTTCGGCCGGCCGGCGCTCGTCATAGGCAAGCTCGAGACCGGACGCCGAGGTGAGATCGAAGCCGACCGTATAGGAACACATGTTCGGCAACTGCCGCGCGGCAATCGCGGTGATCGCGCCCGTATCCATGCCGCCCGAGAGATAGCTGCCGACGGGCACGTCGCTCACAAGCTGTCGCCGCACCGCATTCTCGAAGGCCGCATCGAGCGCCTCGATCAGCTCGACCGACGGCCGGGCGTCGCTCTCGGCGAAATGGAAATCCCAATACCGGCGCGCATTCGTGCGGCCATCGGCTTCGATCTCCATTATCGTTCCGGCCGGCAGAAGGCGCACGCTTTTGAACAGCGTGTGGTCGGTAAAGAAATTCTGGAAGGTCAGGTATTCCGCGAGGCCATCGAGATCGAGAGCGGGATCGAGCGCGCCGTGCGCGAGAACCCCCTTCGCCTCCGACGCGAACAACAAAGTATTGCCGACACGCGCATAATAGAGTGGCTTCACGCCGTAGCGATCGCGGACGAGCAAAAGGCGCCGCTCTTTGCGGTCCCACAGGGCAATGGCAAACATGCCGTTGAACCGTTCCACCGCCGCCGGCCCCCATTCCGCGAAGGCCTCGAGAGCGACCTCCGTATCCGACCTGGAACGGAACCGGTGACCAAGTGCGATAAGCTCATCGCGTAATTCTCTGAAATTGTAAATCTCGCCATTGTATGTGATCGCAAAACGCCCGTCGGCGCTCAGCATCGGCTGTGCCGCAGCCTCGCTGAGATCGATGATCGCCAGCCGCCGGTGACCAAAACCGAGGGCGCCTTCAGTCCAGTGGCCGTCGCCGTCCGGTCCGCGATGCGCGAGCACGCGGCTCATGCGCTGCAGGACCGGCAAAGATGCCGGGCGGCCGTCGAAATTAAGATAACCAGCGATCCCACACATGCGAATCAGGTCTTCCGCGCGATGACTGTGATGCCCGCTTCCTCGACATGCTCATGCTCGATCTTGAGCGAAAGCTCGGCGCACCAGCGCCTCACTTCGTCCTCGGTGTGACGGCGGGCATTGCGAGGGGCATACCAGTCAAAATTGATGTGGTTCAATTCGTCGAGCGTGAGATCCGGTCGATAAAACGCCTTCAGGACGTGCCAGTAGAAAAAGCGCTGAAGGTTGATACGACCTGCCGGAATTTCGAGAAGATCGATGCGCTCCGGCACATCGATTTCGATATCAAGCTCGCCCAGAACCTTACCGAGCTTGCTGAGCGGCATCAGCGCCCGCCAGGCCTGTTCCGGGGTCATCGACGCGAGCTTGTCGCGAATGTAGTCGTCCGAGTATTCGCGGATCGGGCCTTTCTTCCGATACACATAAAACAGGATATGACCGCCTCGCTTGAGATGCCGGCTGATGGCCGCGAGGGCCGCCCGGGTGTCGTCGGTGTGGTGCAATACCCCTTCGGAAAAAACCAAGTCGACAGAATTTTCGGGTAGCGGAATGTGGTTGAGATCGACCTGGATGAAGGTCGCGCTCAGCCCCCGCTCCTCGAAACGGGTTTTGGCGACGTCGACGGCGGTCGAAACGTCCACGCCGACATATCGCATCCGGTCGAGGACCGGCTCGAATAACGCCAGCGCCGACGCCGCCGCGCCGCACCCGGCATCGAGCAATATTGGGCGCTCATTGGTGGAGAACAGCCAGGGCGCCTCGGCCACGCGCCCGTATTTCTCCACCAGCCACGCGGACATGGCGCGCAGCGGCCCAGCCTCGAAAGTGTCGCGCTTCGCCCATTTGAAGCCGAATGTGTCGCTCGTCTGCCGCTGGGCAGCCGACCCGACCTCCTCGGACCGAAGAATTCCGCCCGCATTCGCATACACCTGCCCATCCAAACGGACCGAACCGCCTTCCGGCGGCAACGGAACATCGAGCAATTCGCCAAACCACGCTGGCATAGCGACCTCACGCACCACGCGCGATCTCGCGAAGGCAGTCCACCACATACGCGTAATCGTCGTCCGACATGCGGTTGTGAAGGGGGATCGCCAGGGTATTGCGATCGCAGTCGCAGGCGCCGGGCATATCGTCAGGCTTCAGGGAAAAGCGATTGCGGTAGTAGCCGAGCATATGCACCGCGTGTGTACCCGGCCGCGTCGATATCCCGCGATCGTGCAGGCGGGCCATCAGTGCGTTGCGCGAAAGCGGTGCGATCTTCGGATCGACATAGGTGACGTAAGCCTGCCAAGCATGTTTTCCTGAATTCGGCCACGCGGGCTGCCGCAACCACTCGATGTCCGCAAGAGCGTCGCGATAGAACCGTGCCTTTCGCTCGCGCTCCTCGATGAACTGGTCGAGCTTGCGCAGTTGCACGAGGCCGATCGCCGCCTGCACGTCGGTCATCCGGTAGTTGAAGCCGACCTCGTCGAAATCTGGCGGGAGGTAGGCGTTTGGCTCGTCCGGCGTGTCTTTCGAAGCAGAGGCGCCATGACTGCGCAGAACCGCCGCCCGGGTAGCGATGTCGTCCCGATTGGTGGTCAACATGCCCCCTTCACCGGTGGTGATCGCCTTGCGCGGGTGAAACGAAAAGCAGCCAACTTCCCCGATGGTCCCGGCCGGCTTTCCGTCGAACGAGGCGCCTGCCGCGCAGGCCGCGTCCTCGACAATTGCCACGGACGCCGGAAGCGAGGTCGATAACTGGCGCATCTCCGCGCAAAGACCGAACAGATGGACCGCGATGACGGCCCTGGTGCGCGGCGTCACCTTGGCCGCACAGGATTCGACATCGATATTGTACGTGCGCGGATCGACGTCGCATAAAACTGGATCGGCGCCGCAGTAAACGACTGCGTTCGCGGTCGCTACCCACGTGAACGAGGGCACAATGACCTCGTCACCCGGCCCGACGCCCAGCGCGGCGAGAGCCAGATGCAAGGCGGTCGTGCAGCTGGTTGTCGCGAGCGCGTGACGTACATGGAGACGCTCGCGGAAAGCCGCCTCGAACTCGGCAACCTTCGGGCCCTGCGTCAGCCAACCGCTCTGCAGCGGCTCTCGAACCGCAAGCCATTCGTCGTCCCCCAGCGACGGGAGGGCAATTTGAATTTTTCGGATTTCCCGCATACCGTTTTTATGTTCCTTGCCGATTGGTTGTCGGATTTGTCGTATTCCATCGTTCGCGCACGCGAGCGTCTAGTCGTTCGCGATCGGCAAGACAGCGCTCGATATACGCCAGCATGTCGTCAAGCTT